>OGOP01002890.1_pt1 | contig 10092 bp, 8 predicted proteins | sample 1552591 | NCBI WGS metagenome assembly OGOP01 (sample SAMEA2580120, study PRJEB22360) | human gut metagenome | biome: human gut; feature: human-associated habitat; material: faeces | place: Denmark | collected 2008/2010 | reverse complement strand
TGAACCCTCTTTTTTAAATGTTTTGAATTGTGGAGGGGGGGGGGGGGCAATGGTCGACTTATTATTAAACATCTCAAACTCCTCTTATCTCTAGAAAATCCAATTATTATATGCCTATTATTTAAGATTTTTCGTTTTTTGTCAAGCTTTTGGCTGACAAACGTAATATAAACTTTTCAAATTATCTTTTTGTGCTATTGTTTATTTATACGAAAAAAATAAGAAGGATATATATATGACAGCAACTAAAATTGAAGATTTACCTACGGTTTATGATGCGAAAGATACTGAGGATAGTATTTATAAGTTTTGGGAAGATGGCGAATATTTTAAGGCTGATGCAAAAAGCGACAAACCGCCTTATTCTATCGTAATTCCGCCTCCAAATGTTACAGGCGTTTTGCATATGGGGCACGCTTTGGACGAAACTTTGCAAGATATATTGGTTCGTTACCACAGAATGGCAGGCTATGAAACTCTTTGGGTTCCGGGAACTGACCACGCAGGTTTGGCTACTCAAAACGTTGTTGAAAGACAACTTGCCAAAGAAGGCTTGACTCGTTATGATTTGGGTAGAGAAAAGTTCGTTGAAAGAACTTGGGAATGGACAAATGAACATAAGAGCGCAATCTTAGACCAATGTAAACGTTTGGGTGCTTCTTTTGACCGTTCAAGAGAAAGATTTACTTTTGACAAAGGTTGTTCAGATGCAGTTAAAGAAGTATTTGTAAGACTTTATGAAAAAGGTTTGATTTACAAAGGCAAGTATATTGTAAACTGGTGTCCTCGTTGTAATAGTGCGATTTCTGACGTTGAAACAGAATACGCAACTGAACAAGGTCACATGTGGGAAATTTCTTACCCTGTAAAAGGAGAGAGTGGAGCTATTATCGTTGCAACAACTCGTCCTGAAACTATTTTTGGTGATGTTGCTATTGCTGTTCACCCAGATGACCACAAGTATTCTGAATTAGTTGGGAAAACAGTTATTATTCCGCTTTCAGGTAGAGAAATTCCTATTATTGCCGATGAATATGTTGACAAAAACTTTGGAACAGGTGCTGTTAAAATTACTCCGGCACACGATCCTAATGACTTTGAAGTTGGTCAACGTCACAATTTGAAACCAATTTGGGTTATTAATAATGACGGAACAATGAAGGCTTGTGGTGAAGTACCTCAAGAACTTCACGGGCTTGACAGATACGAAGCAAGAGAGAAAATTGTTGGAATGCTTTCTTATAACAACTTCTTGCTAAGAACACGTGATCACGAGCACAATGTAGGTAAATGTCAACGTTGCGGAACAACAATTGAACCGCTTCTTTCTGAACAATGGTTTGTAAAAATGGAACCTTTGGCAAAAGAAGCTATTGCAGCCGTAAAAGATGGTAGAATTAAGTTTGTTCCTGAAAGATGGGAAAAGAATTACCTAGGCTGGATGGAAAATATTCGTGACTGGTGTATTTCTCGCCAAATCTGGTGGGGACATCAAATTCCGGCTTATTATCATAAAGTTACAGGTGAAATGGTTGTAGCGAAAGAAAATCCGGATCCTGAAAATTACGTACAAGATACAGATTGTCTTGATACTTGGTTCTCGTCAGGGTTGTGGCCTTTTTCAACAATGGGTTGGCCTAACACGGATAGCGAAGATTTTAAAAAATTCTATCCAACTTCAACTCTTGTAACAGGTTTTGATATTATTTTCTTCTGGGTTGCTAGAATGATTACTATGGGCTTGGAATTTACAAAACAAGCACCATTCTCAACTGTATATATTCACGGGCTTATCCGAGATGAAAAAGGTCAAAAAATGTCTAAATCTAAGGGTAATACAATTGATCCGGTTAAAATTATCGATAAATATGGTTGTGATGCTTTGAGATTTACGATGACATCTCTTTGTACGTACGGCGGACAAGATATTAAGATGAGCGAAGAGAGATTTGAATATGGAAGAAACTTCGCAAACAAAATCTGGAATGCTTCAAGATTTGTATTGATGAACCTTGATGGCGTTGATGATAAGGATATTGATTATTCAAATTTGACAATTGCTGACAAGTGGATTTTGGATAAATTGAATAAAACAGCCAAAGAAGTTAATGAAAATATTAAAGAATTCAGAATTGGTGAAGTTGCTCACGTTCTTTATGACTTCTTCTGGAATTCATACTGTGATTGGTATGTTGAAATCGCTAAAATTCAACTTCAAGACGCTGAACTTAAAGCAAACACTCAAAGAGTTTTGAGGTATGTTCTTGATATGTCTTTGAGAATGCTTCATCCTGTAATGCCTCATATTACAGAGCGAGTATGGCAGTTGATTTCAAAACCTTCTAAACAGTTGGGTGACGACGAAATGAAGTCAGCGATTGTTGTTTCTAACTTCCCTGTATTTAGAAAAGAATTGGACTTCCCTAAAGAAGCTCAAGAAATGGAATTGGTGTTTGAAACAATTACTTCTTTGAGAAATGTTCGCCAAAGTTTCAATATTTCACCTTCAATCAAATGTGATATAGAAATAAGAGCTGAAAAAAATGAAAAACCGATTTTCGAAGAAATTGAAGCATATATCAAACGTTTAGCAAGAGTTGAAAATATATCTTATGCAGAAATGAACGCCCCTGTTCCTCCAAAGAGTGCAACAGCAGTTGTTTCAGCGTCAAAGATTATTTTACCTTTGGCTGACTTGATTGATTTGGATGCTGAAGTTGCTCGTCAACAAAAGAAATTGGATAAATTAACCAATGAAAAGAAATCGCTTTCAGGAAGAATTAATAATCCGAAATTTGTTGCAAATGCTCCAAAAGAATTGATTGAACAAACAAAATCAAGAATTGAAGAAATTGAGGTTCAAGAAAAAACAATTTCTGATTTGATTGAATCTTTGAAGGCGTAAAACAAAAGTTAATAAATCTTTATATAAAAACGGAACATGGGGCAAAATATCCCATGTTTCGTTTTAGTATGAAAAAGAAAGGAAAAATTTATGGGAAATATTTTAAAACCGATATTGGGCAGTGCCGAATATGCCCAAAAGCATAATATGCAATTTAAAAGTTTTAAATTGAAAAACGGTGCAAATGCAAATATTTTATGGAATGACAAAAAAGTTGATAGTTTTATCATGAAAGACGGCGGTTATTTAGGCGGTTCTCGTTCAGTTGGTTCGCCGGAAACATTGTTAACAAGATTACAAAGTACTATTGAAGGTTTGAAAAAATATATGTAGTTGTTGCTGATGCGCTTGGGTGATGTGACATTTCATTACCAAAAACGTTAAGGAACTTTACATAAAACTTTACAAATTTTAAAAAATTTGTTACAATGTTCACAAAGTTGACAGATTAGTGTCTTATGACAAATGGAGTAAAAATGACATCAAGTGAGTTAGATTTTGAAGAATTACTGAAAAAGTATGATTACAAATTTCAGAAAGGTGATTTAGTTAAAGGCATCGTATGTGGTTATGACAGCCAAGGCGTTATGGTTGATATTGGTGCTAAAACAATCGCCGTTGTCCCTACACGTGAAGCTGTAGACAAAGATGAAAATGTTGAACAAAAATTCAAAAAAGGTGATGAATATGAATTTTTGATTATTAGAGAAGAAGATGAAGATGGCAAGTTCCTTCTATCTAAAAAGAAAGTTGACCTTGCTTATGCTTGGAAAGAACTTGAGAAAGCGAAAGAAGCTGATGAAACAATTCTTGGTACAGTTGCCGGTATTGTTAAAGGCGGTGTATTGGTTGAAGTTTCAGGCGTTAGAGGTTTCGTTCCTTCATCTCAACTAAGAGTTAAAGAAAGTGATTTAGAAGTTGGTAGCAAGTTGGAAGTTAAAATCCTTACACTTGATCATCAACAAAACAATTTTATTCTTTCTAATAAAAAAGTTTATGATGATACTGCTGTTGAAGCTAGAAAAAATGTGTTCTCTCAAATTGAAGCCGGTCAAATTGTAAAAGGTGACGTTGTTAGAATTACTGATTTTGGTGCTTTCGTAGACTTAGGCGGTATTGATGGTTTGTTGCCATTGTCACAATTGTCTTGGAGATGGATTGATCATCCGACGGATATTTTGAATGTTGGTGACAAAATTGATGTTGAAGTTATTGCAGTTGACCACGATAAACAGCGTGTTTCTTTAAGTTTGAAAAACCTTGAACCTGATCCATGGTTAGAGGCTGAAAAGAATATTAAAGAAGGCGATAAGGTTGAAGGTACAATCACAAGAATTAAACATTTCGGCGCATTTGTCGAAGTATTCCCAGGGGTTGAAGCTTTGTTGCCTCACGCAGAAGTTGTTGAATTGCAAAACCAAAAGGATTGCATCTTGCAAGTGGGTGATAAAATTGATACTTATATCTTGAAATTTAACCCTACAGACAAGAGAATTGCGTTGACAATTAATGCTGAAAAAGCAGAAAACAAAGAAGATAAAACAGAAGAATAATCTTTTCATAAATCAAACAAAACCAACCAAGGTGCGGGTAATTTCCGCACCTCTTTTTATGCAATTTTGCTAATGATGTTAATATCAGCATTGATTTTCGTCTTATTCAGAATCTATCAATACCAATTAAATAACAATATCGTTGTTAGGGGAAAAAACTCATCCTACTTTTTGAAACTATTATTTTTAAAACAATCTACTTACCTAAATTAAAAATCTTCCACTTTTTACCAAAATTGCTCGCATGTTACGAAATGTAAAGATAAGTTTAAAAATGCCTCAAACCCAGATATAATGCCTCTATGCTATGCTATGCTATGCGGAGCGGGGTACTGTGTCAATTTTTTCAGCCCTTGCGTTTTTATAAAAGAGTAAGGGAATCGATTTCGGGGATATTGGAAAAAGTTTAATTTGAAAGGAAAAATTGATATGGGTATTTCAAGAATTATAGGAAAAGTATTCGGATATGCAGGACGAAAAATGACATCAGCAGGTGCAAAATTTGAGGCTAAAGCTTCAAAATATGCTGCAACAGCAGTGAAAGATACAGAAAGGGTAGTAGCAAGACCAGCAGTTCCACAGGGACCGACTTTGTCAGAAGTTATTTCAAAACAACCAAAGGCATTACCTGCACCAACTCCACAACAATTAGCTGCAGAACGCCCACTATTGAATACAGCAAAACTTACTGGTTATGGGCCTGAACAATTGAATATGACACAAGTTATAACAAAAGATGGAACTCATATGAGATATTATCGTAAGCCAGGTAGTGATAGAGTTGTTTTTGATACAGCTACAAAAGGTGCATTACGTACAGAACGTTTTCATGGCGCAAATGGTGATTTTACTTACTTAAAATCTGTAGGAAATGAAAAATATTTGGTTAGCAAACAAGGAGATTTGACATTTATTAATAAGCGTTCTATGGCTTATGATAGAGGAATGAATCAACAAGTTGGAAATGACATGGTTCTAGATAACAAGTATAACGCAAACTTAAAATTAGAAAAACAATATGGTACAAATGGTTATAGAAAAAATTCTGGCGATATTTACTTTAAAGACACTTCATCTAAATCATCATTTGAATTTGGTCCTAAGTATGAGGTTGTAGACGGAAGGACTGTAACATGTAATGGCAGATCTTCAGATGCCAGATGGATTTGTGAAAGAGCAGAAAAAGCAGGATTACAACTATCTCAATATGGTAATATCGGTTACAAGCCAAATGTAATTGATAATTTATTATCTTCGTACAAGGCGTAAATTTGATGAAAAACAGAAAATAGGTGGGATAATAAATTCCCACCTTATTTTTTTATTTGTGAGAACTTATAAGTTTCCAATTTTAATTGTAAATATTTTATTTTTGATTTGAACTTAGTATCTTAGAGCCTTAGTAACTTAGTAACATTTTTATAATTCTTCTATATGAAATTTATATATTTCTCTCCTCTAAACGTATGATTTTAGTGATTTTTTTATATTAATTTTTAGATTTGTACCGTATAATTTTTATATAATGTTGACTTTTGAAAAAACTCCATTATACATAAAATGAGCAGGTAGATAAAGGAGAGCAGCTTATGGGCATGGCAGCGTCACAGGCAAGATATTTAGGCTTGACAGCGAGAAAAACAAACGTAGAATACGAAGGACAACAGATTAACCAAGCTCGTACTGCGTTGGCAAACCAAAGTGCAAATACGTTTAATGAACTTTTGGCGCTGGAAGTTCCTACTGCTCCAAGTACACAGGATTATACTACTTTGCAGTATTCGTACATGGATGGTACTAACAAAGAAACAATTACCGACATGTCAGAATTGACTAATGATCCGGACGGTTACAACTATACTATTTCGCATTATCATTATGCGGATGTTTATACCGGAATTCAGACTAAAAAACAAAATCCGCAAGTAAGTTTTAATACAAAAGGTGCAAAAGCTATTGTGCCTAAAGATCAGGTAACTTATGACAAAGATACAGACACTTATACAGTAAGTGAGCAAACTTTGACTAAGTACGATCCGACTGATGCCGATCAAAAGGCAGCTTATACCCAAATCGCAAACGATTATACAGAATTTGCGAAATTTGATAAGGATAGTCTTTATACGTATACTGATGCAGATGGGAAATTGAATTTCGCATCTAAAACAGATTTGACAAAAGCAATTGATGGAACTTCTGATTTGTCAACATATTATATTGCAGAAGATGCTCCGGCTTATGTCGGCAACAATCCTGTTTCTCTATATGATTCGTCTAATCAGGAATTGAAAACTGCTTATGAAGAAATTTGCAAGGAATTCCCTTCTGAGTCAATTGCTACATCTGATAGTATTTATACTTGGACCTCTAACGGAAAAACTTATTTTGCATCTTTGGAAGATTTGAGAACAACTGCTCAGAGTGCTCCAGATCCTTCTAAACCGACAGAAAATCAAAATAAATTAACAATGTATAATGCTGAAAACATTAGTACAAAAATTGAACAAAAACAAAAAGCGTTTGTTCAGTTAGATGATTCCGGACGTCCGCAAAGTATAAGATTTGAAGATTCTTCTGCAACATATTCTTTGAATACTGAAACTCAAACCGATGAAAATGCATACAACGATGCGATGAATCAGTACAATTATGATATGCAGGTTTACGAAAAGAAGATTGCAGATATTAATGCAAAGACAGAAAAAATTCAGCAGCAAGATAGAACTCTTGAACTTCGTTTAAGACAACTTGATACTGAACAAGAAGCATTGCAAACAGAAATGGAATCAGTTAAGAAGGTTATTGATAAAAATATCGAATCTACATACAAAACTTTTGAATAAGATTAAGAGGTTCAAATGGCTTATAAAAATGACAGTTATCTAGTAATAGCAAACAAATTCGGCTCAGCGAGCGGTGATGCAAAAGCACAACTTTGGGAAACATATGACCAATTGCGTGATTTGACAGTTTCCGGAAACGGTTTAGGATCAGGTTTTGGTGCAACCGGTGGTTTTCTGTATAATATTGCGAGTTTGTTAGCTCCATCATCTTTTGCAACTGTTTTTGGCGCATCTCAAACTATGAATGTTCCGGGAACATCTTATTCTTCAAGTTTTAATGGTGGTTCTTCTTATGGAATTGATTCATTATATAACTATTCAGGTTTCCCATCAGGTGCAGCACCTGTATCTTGGGGGTTAGACGGTTATGCAACAGGTGGTGCTTCATCAATTGTAAGTGGTTGGGGAACAGAAAGCGGAACTGCAACTGGGTATGCATCAGGTGTTGGCGGAATTGCTGACGTAGCAAGTGCTGCTGCTTACGGCTTAGGTGCTGCAAATGGTTATGGCTTTTCTATGAAAAATTTGGTAATGCCAGTTGCCGGTATTATTTCCGGTTGGGGCGGAATTATGCAGGCTGCAGCTCCATATTTGGGTGAATACGGGCTTCCTGCTCTTGTAATGGGTAACTTGATGCAGGGGACATCTTCTGCGGCATTGGCTGCTTATCAAAATGTTACTGGAAATATTACTGCAAATGCAGATACGATTCTTTCTCAAAAGGTTAGAAACATTGAAACAGTGTGCAAAATGCTTGATACACAAGGTGATGTTGTTAAGAAGATGCTTAAAGAATCTATCGAAGGTGATAGTAAAGCAATCCAAAACTTGTAAATTTTGTTTACAAGTTTTTTGTTATCGTTAAAGTTTATGGAAATTTGTCCGTAATAGTAGAAGTACTATGACTAACATGATTAAGACATGTTAAGCAAATGTTACCAAACATGGCAATATTTGTTCGTAAATTGTTTTAATATACATGTAGGTCTAAAGTGTAAGGAGAAACATGCTTCGAGATACTTTAGAAACGAATATAAAAAGATTAGTAGACTTCTTAATATATTCGAAAAACTTTCTGATAAGAAAGAATCCTATAAAATCAATGACAAATTCATTTGTTGAAGGCTTGAAAGAGTTTTTGACAATGAATAAGAAACGAAAGATGGCTCAGTATAGGTTAAACTATCACCGTCATCAGTTTCAAAAAATGGAACAGCTGATAGCGGAAAACAATCAGCACACGTTTCTGCAAGGTAGTCACCTTAATGAAACAAGATAAAGGAAAATAAAATGGGATTACTTACCTCACAAATCAGATTATTATATCTTCAACAGCAAAGGCTGGATTTGGAATATAAAATCCAATTGATTACCCAAACAAAAATGGGCTTGTCACAGTCTGTAAGTGATTTGATGCAGGTTGGAAATGATTATGACCCAGAATCACCTACAACAAAGCTTCTTCAACAGCGACAGGCGAAATTGAAAGTGCTTGAACAGAAATTAGATATGCAAATGCAGGAATATCAAAATAGGCTCAAGATGATAGATGCAGAATATGAATCTTGTCAGGCAATGATGGATAAAAATATTCAAAGTTCATTTAAATATTCATAAATAATCAAAAAATAGAACCTCTTGGTTCTATTTTTTTTAGCAAAGATTGAAAAATAGGAGGAAAAAACAGAATGGGTACTTTCAATTACGATTTAGTAAAAGATCCTACGTATTTTAACGACAACCGTGTGGCTGCTCATTCAGACCACAAATATTACGCTTCTGTGGAAGCGATGGAACAGGATGTGGATAACTTCCGTCACAGCCTGAATGGACTGTGGAAATTCCATTACGCAAAAAATTACAACTCTACGATCCCGGGATTTGAGAAAACAGAATATTGTTGCAAATCATGGGATGATATCCGTGTACCGGCTCATATTCAGATGGAGGGATATGATGTACCGCAGTATGCAAATGTACAGTACCCGTGGGAAGGAAGAGAAGAAGTAGAACCGGGTCAGATTCCGGAGAGATTCAATCCGGTTGCTTCTTATGTGAAATATTTTGAAGTTCCGGAAGAGATGGAAGGCAAAAAAGTATTTATCTCTTTCCAGGGTGCAGAAAGTGGTATCGCTGTATGGCTGAACGGTAACTTTGTAGGATACAGTGAAGATACCTTTACACCGTCCGAATTCGAACTGACTCCTTATCTGAAAGAAGGAGAAAACAAACTGGCAGCTCAGGTCTTCAAATGGACCAGCAGCAGCTGGTGTGAGGATCAGGACTTCTTCCGTTTCTCGGGTATCTACCGTGATGTCTATCTGTATGCGATCCCGGAAGTCCATGTATCCGATGTGAAGATCCAGACACTTCTGGACGATACCTTCACCAAAGCGGATCTGGTGATCGATACCAAAGCAACAAAAGCCGGAAAAGTAAAAATTACATTATCCAAAGACGGAGAAGAACTGCAGAGTGTAGAAGAAACACTGGCAGAGGAGTCTCAGTATGTGATGAAAGTGGAGAATCCTGAACTGTGGTCTGCAGAATCTCCTGTATTATATGATCTGTTACTGGAAGTGATGGATGAGAACGGACAGGTGACAGAAGTGATCCCTCAGAGAGTGGGCTTCCGTCGTTTTGAGATGAAAGATTCTATCATGATGCTGAATGGTAAGAGAATCGTCTTCAAAGGTGTTAACCGTCACGAATTCAGTTCTGTATCCGGCCGTGTGGTATCCAGAGAAGAACTGATCAAAGACCTGGTAACCATGAAACAGAACAATATCAA
>OGOP01002889.1_pt1 | contig 10092 bp, 8 predicted proteins | sample 1552591 | NCBI WGS metagenome assembly OGOP01 (sample SAMEA2580120, study PRJEB22360) | human gut metagenome | biome: human gut; feature: human-associated habitat; material: faeces | place: Denmark | collected 2008/2010 | reverse complement strand
GAAAAGGTGAATGCTTGGGGCAAGTGTTCACCCCGCTGTTCACCATTCGGTAACTGTCAGCAAAGTTACGACAAAAGGGCGATATAGGAAATCGAAAATTACCACATTGTGGTAAAAATAAATAATTTAAGTATTAATTTTGTTTAAAAAGGAACGATGGAAAAAAGAAATTCCTACTTTCTGCCGCTGAGAAGTTGAAGCTCGCGGCTGAGATTTCGTCGAAGACTGCCGAGCAGCGTTTCGACAAGTTGTCAAACCAGTTAGTGAAGTCTGCCAAGCACATTTATTCAGAGAAGGCGGCTTATCATGAGTTGACCGAAGGCATGCGTGCCTGGGTGTTGAAGAAGAGTGACATCAAGAAAAAGTTTCACCTGACCCGCAGCTTCTTCACTCATTTGAACAAGGGCGAGCACATGTTGCTCTCAGAGTTTGTCCGTTTCACCAATTGGATTTTCACCCATTATCCTAGCGAGGAGGTTCGTCTGGAGGCATTGTTAGAAGTTTGCACGGTGTTGTTTTGTCACACGAAGGAGAACGCCGATTACGGTTGGCATCCATTCTCCCGTCCTCTCAACCAGATTATTGAGGACGAGATAGAGAAGGAGGTGAAGAAGCGAGTAGAGAAGGAGTTAAGAATCCGCGCCTTGAAGAAGGCCCAGGACGAGATTGGAAAAAAATGAAATCATTTTTTTAGTTTGATTTAGAACCATTAAGGCGCCGCCTTCCTGCTGGTGAAAGCTGGTTGGGAAGGGGGTGCTGCATATCAAAATAACTTTTTTCAAAAAACTGATAGGTGTAACTACTTGTAATATAGTGGGGACGCTGTATTGGTGATATGCATTTTAAGAGTTATGGATGCAAAATTAGAAAATGCTATTTTGAGACATTTAGCTTCTGGATTTGAACAAGACTTGTTTAAGGCTGCTATAGCTAATGTCGATGATGAAAAAAATCAGCTTCGTTTGAATAATTTCGCATATTCTATGCGTGAGTTAATTCGTACTGTACTTGAAAGGCTTGCCCCTGATGAGGATGTAATTAATGCTCCATGGTTTAAGCCTAATGATAAGCAACATCCAGAAAAAGTTACTAGAAGTCAGAGAATTAAATATGCAATTCAAGGTTGGCTCTCTGATGAATATGTCAAGCGACAATTAGATGTTGAACATGATTCAAGTGACAAAGATTTACGTGACAGTATAGATATTCTTAGTAAATATACCCATGTTGCTCCCAAAACGTTTTATGTAAAATCTCAAGAAATCAAAGAAATGGCATTGGATGTCTTGGATCAGGTTCAACTTTTCTTATCAACAATTGATGTCGTTAGGGTACAAGTTAGAAATGCTGTTGCCGAGAGTATAGATGAAGAAATGATAGAAGAATTCTATATCAATACTCAAAATGATTTAGATATTTTATCTACTCATTATGAAGTTGAGTCTTATATTTTAACTTCCATAGAAACAATAAGCCAGGATGATGAGGAAGTTGTATTGCGAGTTCATGGTCAAATCAATGTCCGACATCAGTATGGTTCTGCTGGTGATATGCGCCGTGGTGACGGTTATGAGATGAATATGAGTTATCCCTTCTCATCCACTCTCACGGCTTCATATAAAAATCCAGAAGGTGATGTACATATCATAAATAGAACAATGAATATTGATACGAGTGATTCTTGGGGATAAAACCTAATGTCTCTTTAATTTACAATGTTTATTTTAATTTATAGTAGCACTAGGTAAGGAACATGCAAGTTCCTACAAAAGGTTACAACTCAAATAACAATAACTTTTTGAGCCCCTTGGCTACCCAATTCCACGGGCTATTTATTAAGCTACTTTTCTGCTTGTGGCAGGAAGGTGGTCGGGGGCTCATTTCATAAAAAATAATAGATATAGATGAAGGAAAGATTACATTAGATCTATATGTCTCATTTCGCTTATCTCCGATTATTGGCTAAGGTACTTCCCAACATCATCTCTCCTTATGGAACAATATCAGGCTTTACTTTTTATATCATAACATTCATATTGGCTACTGCATTGAGTGGAGCCACAATATGGTTGTTCAATCATAAATATCTGAAAATATTAATAGGTAAATTTTAGAATTAGATGAAAATAGCATTATTGAATCTTCCATTCGACAATAATTATGGAGGAAATCTTCAGCGATATGCGCTCATCAAAGTGCTCCAAGGAATGGGGCATGAGGTAGAGCATATCAATTTGCATTGCAGCTACTCGTTGCCTTGGTATAAGTATCCATATAGTATTCCTAAGAGAATAATTAAAAGATATTTATTAGGGCAGAAAAATGTGGATGTTTTATTGGAAAAACATAATAAGGATATTCGAAAAATCATAGATGCAAATGCTTTGGCTTTTTATGAAAAATATATTCCACACACATTTGAGGTAAGAAATGTTTCTGGGATAAAAAAAATGCTGAATAGTGGTAATTATGATGCTGTAGTTGTTGGTTCTGATCAGGTATGGAGAGAAGGGATGACACATAGTATTGGTTGTGAAAACTTCTTTTTAAAATTCGTACCTGATGATATAAAGAAGATAGCTTATTCTGTATCAATGGGTACTAATAAAAATGAGTATTCAGCTAAGCAGACAAAAAAGTTAGCTAAGCTATATGCTCGTTTTGATGCGGTTTCCGTAAGAGAAGAGTCTGCTTTAAAAATGTTTCAAGAAAATGGATGGATAAGTCCAAAGGCTGAATGGACTTTAGATCCCACTCTTTTGCTCTCTTCTGATGACTATTTAACATTAATAAAAGCACGAGAAGATGTAAGTGACATTACAACAGGAAAAATTTTCTGTTATGCTTTGGATATGAATGAATCTATTAAAAATGAACTTGATTCATGCGGTTTACCTTACGTAGTTAATGGGTTGCTTGATGCAGGTAATGTTTCTATAGAGCAATGGCTTAACAATATAAGATGTTGTGATATGGTTATCACCGATTCTTATCATGGTGTTGTTTTCTCTATAATCTTTGGTAAGAAATATAAGTTTATGGGGAATGCAAGAAGAGGGAATGATAGAGTTGAGTCGTTGATGAAAGTGATTAATAATATTAAAGTAATGAAAGATAGTAGTTTAAACTACCTCTTTCATATAAATAAATAACAAAAAATGGGTGGAAAGAAAATTCTTATAGTATCAAAATGTCCAACTCATCCCGTGATAGCAGGAAACTGTAAATTCATCTTCAATCAAGTTGAACTTTTAAAAAGGATGGGAAATGATGTTTATTTCTTGTTCGTTCAAGAGAAAGCTTTCAGAAAAAAGAATCGAGGTGCTGATAATACCATTGAGGAGATGGAAAAATATTGGGGCGACCATTTGCTAGTTTTCACTATAAACGTTATTAATAAGTTATGGATTAATTTTTTGTTAAAATATCGAACTCGTTTTAATAATGGTTATATGAAATGTGATGATGAATATCCATGGGGATTTACTCATTACGTTTCTGAGTTACAAGACAAGATGAATTTTGATTGTTGTATAACTAATTATTACAACATGACTAAGTTCTTTGAAAAAATCCATTTTCCTTTAACAGGAATAACTACGCATGATTATTTTAGTTATAAGAACTTATTGATAGGAGAAAAGAAAACATGGATGGCGACTACACCAGATGAGGAGGCAAAAGGCTTACAAAGGAGCAAAAACATTTTTGCATTGAATTCTGAGGAAGCTATTTTCTTCTCAAAATTAGCTCCTAAAAGTAAAGTTTATAATGTGTATAGCACTTTTGATAATATCGAAACACCTATTGTTGGGAATCACTCTATTCTTTACTTGTCGAGTGGAGGAACTTTAAATTTACATGGATTTTATTGGTTTAAAGACCATATTTTCCCGCTTATAATTAATAGATATCCCGAAGTAAAACTAATAGTAGGCGGTTCTATATGTAAATTCATTAAGGAAACAGAACATATAAAACTTTATGGATATGTCGAGGATCCAGAATTTTTCTTTTCATTAGGTGATATAGCGATAAATCCTTGTTATGAAGGAACTGGTTTGAAAATTAAGACTTTTGAATCAATCTCTTATGGTAAAGTAACGATGACACATCCTCACAGCAAAATTGGAATTTTCGAAATTGAGAAATCTCCCCTGTTTTCTTCTTTAGTTCCAAATGATTGGATAAATTTTTTGGATACTGCTTGGAGTAATAGTAATTTTATAAAAAAATATAAAGATAAAGATAAACTGTATATTGAAAGAATGAATTCTTATGTATATAAGCAATATATGGACTTTTTAGGTTTAAATAATTGTTAATGTTTATGAAAAAAGTTATGTTAGTTTTTGGTACTCGTCCTGAGGCCATTAAAATGTGTCCATTGGTTAAGGAGTTCCAAAAGGATACAAAGAATTTCGAAACTATAGTTTGCGTTACTGGTCAGCATAGACAAATGTTAGATCAAGTATTGACTATTTTCGATGTGAAGCCTGATTATGACCTCAATATTATGAAGCAAGGTCAGGATTTGACAGATGTTACTGCGCGAGTTCTTACTGGACTTCGTGATGTCTTCAAAGAGTGCCGTCCTGATGTTGTACTCGTTCATGGTGATACAACAACATCCACTGCTGGAGCTTTGGCTGCATTTTATGCTCAGATACCAGTTGGTCACGTAGAGGCTGGTCTCCGTACACATAATATTTATTCACCATGGCCAGAGGAGATGAATAGACAGATTACAGGGCGTATTGCAACATATAATTTCTCTCCAACTCCTCTCTCTGAGAAGAATCTTTTGGAAGAGAAAGTTCATGGTAAAATCGTTGTTACTGGTAATACAGTAATAGACGCTCTTCATATGGTAGTTGAAAAACTGAAGAACGACATAGCTCTTGCTAAAGAACAGGAAGAAATTCTTGCTAAGGCAGGGTATGATGTAATGCGATTGAAGGATGGTAAGAAACTTGTCCTTATTACTGGCCATCGTCGTGAAAACTTTGGTGAAGGTTTCATTCGCATGGTAACAGCCATGAAGGATCTTTCAGAGAAATACCCAGATGTTGATTTTGTTTATCCAATGCATTTGAATCCAAATGTTCGTAAGCCTATCCATGAAGTGTTTGGCGAGGATTTAACTCGTCCAAACTTTTTCTTTATTGAACCTTTGCAATATCTCGAATTCGTCTATTTGATGGAGAAGTCAACCATTGTTCTTACAGACTCAGGTGGTATCCAAGAAGAGGCTCCTGGTTTGGGCAAGCCTGTTCTTGTTATGCGTGATACCACAGAACGTCCAGAAGCGCTTGAGTCTGGTACTGTTCATCTTGTTGGTACAGACTATGATAAGATATTTAATGAGGTAAGTGTCCTTCTTGAGGATGATAAAGCTTATGATAAAATGAGTAAGGCTGTTAATCCTTATGGTGATGGTAAAGCTTGTAGTAGAATTGTATCTTATCTAAAAGAGCACTAAAATTGATGAGGGTGCGTCATGTAATTATGACACACCCTCGAATAATTAATCCAAAAAATTACTTACAAATGAAAAGTATTTATTATTTTAAGAAAGATGTTAGGGTAGTAACTGGTTATTATTATGGCATTATTATTGAAGGTTTAAAACAGAATGGTTTTTCTGTGTATGAATTAGATTCTCATAATTCTCCTAAGGTTAAGACCTTGAATAAAGAGGTATATTTTTTGATTACATCTTTTGATACGTTTGTTTATTTATACTTTAGAGGCTTCCGTAACTTTATTTATTGGTATCAGGGAATTGTTCCAGAAGAAGACTATTTGCGTACCAAATCTAAATTCCGTCATTTTGTATTTTCTATCGTTGAAAAGTTCTCTTTGAAAAAAATAAAGTATCCTATTTGTGTATCGAAGTATCAGGTTCAATTCTATGAGGAAAAATATCATTTAAACCTTAAGAGAGCCTTTGTGATGCCTTGTTTTAATGGTGATTTCAATTCTGAGCATTTCTATATTTCTGATAAATACAAAAATAATGTTTTTTGTTATGCAGGAGGAATTCAAGGATATCAAGGTTTTAATTTAATATTGGAAACCTATAAAGAGATAGAGGATAAATATAAAAATACTTTTTTAAAAATATACTCTTTTGATTTGGAAAAGGCTAAGTCTATTATAAATCAGTATAATATCAAGAATTACTCTGTAGAAAAAGTTCCACAATCAGAGGTCGATACTGTATTGTCAAAGTGTAAGTTTGGATTTCTGATAAGGGATAATAATGTAATAAACCAAGTTGCTACGCCAACCAAATTGGCTAACTATTTGGGTAATGGTGTTATACCAATTTTTACTGATACAATTAAGGCTTATGCAGATATTGCAGATGAATGTGAGCATTTATATTGTTTTAGTACAGATAATAAGCAGGATGTTATAGAGCGAGCTCTAACTGCTATAATTAATCCTTCTGAGCTAGAGAAAGAGTATAAAAAAGTAATGGATAATTATTTTAATCCTATTAAATATGCTAATAAGTTGGCTCAGTACTTTAAAAACATTTACTAGATGGAACTTTATCAATACATTTATTATGCAGTCTTTGTAAGTGTAATATTTGAAATCTTTAGTATAAAGACAAAGAAGATTATCATGATATTATGGGGGATTTTCTTTGCTTTCTTTGCGGGGCTTAGATGGAACACTGGTCATGATTGGGATCAATACTATGATCATTTTTTGTGGTCAAACTGGACTAACATTTTTAGTTATGATAGATATGGGCATGGTGAAGAAACACTTGAACCTGGTTTTGTTTTCATAAATGTTGCAGTAAAATCTATATTCCATTATTTCTGGGCATATAATTTTATTATAACAGCCTTTTCTCAGTTCTGTATTTATAAATTTTGTAACTACTTTTTTAAAAATCATCCTTTATTCATATATGTCATATTTATAGAATTTGGTTATGGCGTATTTATGGTAAGAGCTGGTTTAGCAATTTCTGTAGCTCTTCTTGCATGGCGCTATATAAAAGAAAAAAATCTCAAATACTTTTTATTAGTTGCATTTTCTTCATTGTTCATTCATTATCAATGCCTTATTTTATTGCCTTGCTACTGGATCGGTAAAATAAAGATGAAATCATCTTGGTTGTTAATTCTCTATCCTCTTATTGTGGTTAGTGCCTATGTTTTGAAGGATTTTATTACAGCAGTGATTTTTTCTATGAGTGGATCTTTGGCACAAAAGGCATACTTCTATACTCAACACGAAACTGAAGGCGCAGCAGGTGCTAGTTATATTGGATGGGGATTAAATTATTGTTTTTTATTAGTGTACTTATACATTAGAAAAGTGAATAATTTATATGATAATAATTGGTATAATACTTTACTTAACACAGTAATGATGTATAATGCAATCTTTATGATATGCTCAAACGGTATGCAAGATTTAACTCGTTTATCTCAAGCTTACTTCCCGGCTCAAGTCATATTGTTAGGTTCTTCTTTATTATATTTTGCAAATAAACAAAATATAATAATAAAGATGGCTCCTATACTTTTCTATTTATCATATATATTATATAAAATCCCATCTAATTGGTCTGATTATTTTTTTACAGAAGTTTGTGTGCCTTATAAGACAATATTTGATTTTAATTTAATATAATTATGGATGCAAGAAATGTATTAACTATAGGTATCGACTTTAATGTTGTACATGGTGGCGTGGCTGCTGTAGAAAGTGTATATAGTTCTTTCTATGAACCGTTTAACCATGTGGCGACGGTTGTAGATTATGGGTGTGCTCGTAAATTGCTGACTTTCTTTAAGGCATATGTACAGTTCTGGAAATGGATGTTATTTCATAGAGAAATAATAATTGTGCATGTGCATGGAGCAAGTGATGCTAGTTTTTGGAGAAAGCGGATTTTTATCAATCTTGCTAAAATGTTTGGAAAAAAAGTTGTTTTCCATTGTCATGGAGCAGAATTTCAAAGATTTGCAACACGACACAAAAAAGCAGTTCTGAAAACTATTACTAAATGCGATTGCATTATTGCACTTAGTAATAGTTGGAAGGAATGGTTTGAAAAGACAACTCATCATAAGAATGTTATCGTTGTCAAAAATGTAATATCTCCCCCACGAGTTAAGAAAGTAAAGCATGATGATTTCGTATTGCTATTCTTGGGGCGTTTAGGTGAACGAAAGGGTATTTACGACTTATTGGATGTTTTGATAAAGCATAGATCTGAATTTGAAGGAAAAATTAGGTTTGTGTTTGGTGGTGATGGAGATGTAGTGCAAGTTAATGAAATTATTAAGCATAATGGGTTAGAGAATATTGCCGTGTTCCAAGGATGGGTGAATGGAGAGAAAAAAGAGCGTTTGCTAAACATGGCTGATGCTTATATCTTGCCGTCTTATAATGAAGGGCTACCAATTTCTATCCTTGAAGCTATGAGCTACTCGTTGCCTATTATTTCAACAAATGTCGGTGGAATACCAGAGATTTTAAAAAATGGAGAGAATGGATTTATAATGTCCCCTGGGGATAAAGACGCTATGTACCGAGCTATTCTTGAATTGATGAATAATGAGAAACTCAGATTAGATATGGGAAAGGCATCTTATTCTAAGGTTCAAGAGCATATGCCTAGTTTTGTAGAACGTCAGTTGAATGATTTATATAAATCTTTATTAAAAGAATAAGATATGCTGATATTTAATAAGAAATACATCAAGGAATCTCTAAAGTATTTGCTTCGTTCTTCTTTCTTTATAAATAAATATGTTGAGGAGATTGATGCTTTATATGAAATGACTCCTATGGAGTTAAAGATACGAAATGAGAAACGCTTCTTGGAAATCTTTAATAAGGCTTTTACTAGTTCTGCATATTATCGGAATTTATGTAAAAGTGTGGGAGTGACTTCTATCGAAGATATTAAACATATAGAGGATATTGTGAAACTTCCAATCCTTACAAAAGATATGCTCAAAAAACATGGTAAGGAATTGTTGACATGTAAAGAAAAGGGGCTTATCAAGAATCACACCAGCGGAACAACAGGTACTCCTTTAACAGTTTATCAAGATTGGAAATCCGTTTGGAAGGAGCAAGCTTATTTTGTATGTTATCGCAAGCGATGTGGATATAATTATGGTGAACCGATGGTGTCGCTACGTGGAAATTTAACACGAGATGAAATTTATTTGAAAATTCATGTTAGCAATACTCTTTTTCTTTCAAGTTACAATATTAATTCTAAGACTGCAGAAACATATCATCGTCTTATAGAAAAACATCATCCTAAAGCTATTGAAGGTTATCCAAGTTCGCTCTATAGTTTGGCGCTTGTATTGAAAGATAAAGGGTTGGAATGTCATATTCCGGTAGCATTTACTTCATCCGAAACTTTGTTTGATTATCAACGAAAATTGATAGAAAAGATATTTCATACACAAGTATATGACCATTATGGTACTACTGAGCGAACTATACGATTGGAAGAGTCGTTTGATCATAATGGTTATTTTGAAGATCCTGGATATGGAATAGAAGAGTATTATGATGACCATATTATTTCCACATCTCTTATCAATGATATATTCCCTTTAATTAGATATAAAACTGACGACAGAATTGTTTTGAAAGAAGGTATCAATAAATCATCACAAGGCTTTATAGATAATGCAGGAGGAATAGAGCGTGTTGTTGGTAGAACGGATGATATCCTTGTTTGCAAGGATGATTCTATGGTTACGCGTGTTGATTTCATTGAAGAAGGTGAACATATTAAGGCTTGTCAATGGATACAAAATGAGAAAGGCAAGTTGGAAATAAGAATCGTTCCTGATGAGGGATTTACAAATAAAGATGTTGATTTCGTTATAGAGGAAACTTTAAAGCGATGTGGACATGGAAACATGGACATAACAACAAAGGTTTGCTCTATGGATGAAATGATTTTTAGTAAAAGAGGAAAATTTAAACTCATAGTAAATAATTTACAACAGAAGTAATATTATGAACATTAGCGCGAATTCAACAAGCAAGTGCAAAATTACGAAATGTTTTTGTAAAAGCACTCCT
>OGOP01002888.1_pt1 | contig 10094 bp, 8 predicted proteins | sample 1552591 | NCBI WGS metagenome assembly OGOP01 (sample SAMEA2580120, study PRJEB22360) | human gut metagenome | biome: human gut; feature: human-associated habitat; material: faeces | place: Denmark | collected 2008/2010 | reverse complement strand
TCGTCATTTCAAACGGCATCGCATCCTTGCAGGTGAACAGCACTTCGCAGGTGTTTTACGGCGCGGTGGAGGTGGCCGCGGCTTCCATTTTATACATGATTTTGCCGCAGAGCCGACGGCTTTCCAATTTATTCACCGCGCACGGGGACAGGCTGCCGGGCGATTCTCTTAGAAAAAACGTTATTTTGCGTCTGCGGTATACGGCGGAAGCTATGCGCAGCGCATCGGATTCCGTAGATCGCATCTCGGAAAAGCTGGAGACGACCGCGGCGGCTGACCTGCCGCATGTGTACGGCCGCGCGGCGGAGAAGGTTTGCACCGGGTGCAGCCAATGCGCAGTGTGCTGGCGCAAAAATCGCGACGAGACGCAAAAAACGTTCTCGCGGCTTTCGTATCCGCTGCGGGAGCGCGGCAAAATCGAACGCAGCGACTTTGATGTGCCGTTTTTGACGCGCTGCAACCGTGCCATGGAGCTGAGAGACGCCGTAAACGGCGAATACCGCGAGCTTTTGGCAAAAGAAAGCGCCCGTATGCGCGCCGAACAGGTGCGCGCCATCGTCGAAGAACATTTCCGCTCCACGGCGCAGATGCTCGGCGACATGGCGGAGGAATTCGAGCAGTACCAGCGCTTTGATGAGGACAGTGCAGAGCAGGTGCGCGAGGTCTTGCGCCACCGCGAGCTCACGCCGATTGAAGTCTGCTGCCGCATCGATAAATTCGGCCGCATGACGATTGAAGCAAACATTTGCCGCACACACGGGGTGCACATCAACAAAGGGCAGCTGACACGCGAGATCTCCGGCGCGTGCGGGCGCACGTTCACCCAGCCGAGCGTGACGGCGGCGGGCGATACCTTAAAGCTGCAAATGTGCCAGAAGCCCGTTTATGCCGTGCAGCGCGGCTTTGCGCAGCACGCAGCAAACGGCGCGTCTCTCTGCGGCGATTGCGCCGAGGCGTTCACGGACGGCAGCGGGCGGTATATCTCGGTTTTAAGCGACGGCATGGGTACGGGCGGCCGGGCAGCTGTGGACGGCACAATGACCGCGGGTATGGCGCAGTCGCTTCTCAAAGCCGGTATCGGATTTGAGAGCACACTGAAGATGATCAATTCCGCCATGCTCGCAAAGGGCGGGGAGGAGTCGCTTGCAACGCTGGATGTTGCGTGCATCGACCTCTTTACGGGGCACGTCTCCCTGCGCAAGGCGGGTGCTGCGGGCACGGTGCTGCGCAGGCGCAAGAAGACGGAGTATCTGGAGGCCAAAAGCGTGCCCGTGGGCATTCTGCCGGAAATCGCCTTTGCCCGCAGCGAAAAAGACCTCGATGCGGGCGATATGCTCGTCATGGTCTCGGACGGCGTGACGGCTTCCGGCACGGAGTGGCTGTGCGACCTCATTGCAAACTATGAGGACGACGACCCGCAGGCGCTTTCCGAGCGTATTGTGGAGCGCGCCGTAAAAGACCGCGCAGACGGGCACGAGGACGACGTGAGCGCCGTGGTGCTCCTTATCAAATGACGTACAATTCAAAAGTTCTCCCTGAAATCTGTGTAAGATTACCATTGAATAGCCCAGTAGAGTATGGTATACTTATACAAGTTTATGAGATATAACGTCTCAATATTTGAGCAATTTATGCAAAAGAAGGGAGAAGCCCATGAATAAAAGAGCAAGCGGTGTACTGATGCACGTTTCCTCCCTGCCCGGTGCCTACGGCATCGGCTGCTTTGGTAAGGAAGCGAAAGAGTTCATCGACTTTTTGAGTGACACCGGCTGCACCTATTGGCAGGTGCTGCCGTTCACGCCGACCGACGCGTACAATTCGCCGTACGCCAGCATTTCGGCGTTTGCGGGCAACCGCAATTTCATCGACCTCGAGCAGCTGCGCGACGAGGGCTTACTGACAGACGACGAGCTGCGCGAGCAGATGTACGCAAACCCGTATTCCGCCGCGTTCGATTTTCTGGAGCTGCGTCGCATTCCGGTCTTATACCGCGCATTTACCCGTGCGGACGAAGCCTACCGCGATAAGGTGCATGCGTTTGCCGAGGAAAACAAGAGCTGGCTGCCAGACTACGCGCTGTATATCATCTTGAAAGAAGCGAATATCGGCGCAGAGTGGTATGACTGGGCTGACGAAGACCTGAAGCTTCATCGCTCCGAAGCCGTCGCGAAAGCGATGGAGGAGCAGGCCGAGACCGTGCTTTTCATGGAGTTCATCCAGTACACGTTCTTCGAGCAGTGGAAGAAGATCAAAAAATATGCAAACAGCAAAGGTGTGGAGATCATCGGCGATCTGCCGATGTACGTTGCGAGAAACAGTGCCGACGTGTGGGCGAACCGCCATCTGTTCGACCTGACAGAGGACGGCGAGCCGAAGAACGTGGCGGGCGTGCCGCTGGATTATTTCAGCGAGTTCGGCCAGAAGTGGGGCAACCCGCTTTATAACTGGGTAGAGATGAAAAAAGACGGCTACCGTTGGTGGATGGATCGCCTTGGCGCGTGCTTTAAGCTGTTTGACGCCGTACGCATCGACCACTTCCGCGCTTTTTCCGCCTACTGGGCCGTGCCCGCCGAAGCGGAGACCGCCAAAGAAGGGCAGTGGCTCGACGGCCCGAAGACGGATTTCTTCGACGCCGTGAACCGCACGTTCAAAAACCCGAAGATCATTGCCGAGGACCTCGGCATCATCGACGACGGTGTGATCGACCTGCTGAAAAAAACGCAGCTGCCGTGTATGCGCGTGATGCAGTTTGCGTTTATGGAAGGCAAGGACAACATGCACATGCCGCACAACTACCCGAAAAACTGCGTGGCTTATACCGGCACGCACGATAACAACACCGTGCTCGGCTGGCTGTGGGAGGCGCAGCCGTATGAGCGCGAGCATGCGCTGAAATACTGCGCGTTCCCCGGCGGCGACTGGGCGGTCGGCGGCAGCGAAAGTGCTTCTTGCCATGCCATTATCCGTACGCTGTGGCAGAGCCCCGCGAATACGGTCATCGTGCCGGTGCAGGACCTCTGCGGCTTCGGCAAGGACACGAAAATGAACGTGCCCGGCGTGCCGAACGGCAACTGGGCGTTCCGCGTCACGCAGGAGCAGCTCGACGGCATCGACAAAAAGTGGCTCAAAGAATTAAACGACGTCTATTACAGAAGCAAATAACAGACAAAGGCCGGCGGGTTTCCGTCGGCTTTTGTCTTGCAAATTTCCGGTGTGCTGATATAATGGGGAAGAGAAAAATCTCTTAGAGAAAAGTTCCTTTTGGGAGGAAAATAGTATGATCGATATGAAAAAAGCATTGCAGAACATTGACGACGTGATCAAAAAGGGGCCGTACAAAGACACGTGGGCGTCCCTTTCAAGCTGGCAGACGCCGAAGTGGTATCAAAAGGCGAAGTTCGGCATTTTCATCCACTGGGGCGTGTACAGCGTGCCGGCGTTTGACAGCGAATGGTATCCGCGTAACATGTACATAGAGGGCTCCAAGGTCTACGAGCATCATATCAAAACCTACGGTGCACATAAGGATTTCGGCTACAAAGATTTCATTCCGATGTTTAAGGCGGAAAAGTTTGATCCGAACGCATGGGCTGCGCTTTTTAAAAAGGCGGGCGCAAAATACGTTGTGCCGGTGGCGGAGCACCATGACGGTTTCCAGATGTACCGCTCAAATATTTCGCACTGGAACGCTTACGAGATGGGACCGAAGCGCGATATAGTCGGCGAGCTGAAAGCGGCCGTGGAAGCGCAGGGCATGACGCTTGGGGTATCCTCGCACCGCATTGAGCACTGGTTCTTCATGAGCAACGGCAAAAAGTTCGAGAGCGATATGCCGCAAAACCCGGACCGCGACGACCTCTATTGGCCCTCCATGCCCGACCCGGAGAATTTCGATGCCATCGACGGCAAGCTCTCTGAAGAATTCATGGAGGACTGGCTTGTGCGCACGTGCGAGCTTGTGGATAATTATCACCCGAAAATTCTCTATTTTGACTGGTGGATTCAGCAGGAGGCGGCAAAGCCGTACCTCAAAAAAGCGGCGGCGTACTACTATAATCGCGCTGCGGAATGGGGCGAGGAGGTTGCCATCGATTATAAATTCGACGCGTACATGTTCGGCACGGCGGTGCCGGATATTGAGCGCGGGCAAATGGCGGACATCAAGCCGTATTTCTGGCAGACCGATACCGCCATTGCGCTGAATTCCTGGTGCTACACGGAAAATAACGACTTCCGCCCGGCGGGGGACATCATCTGCGACCTTGTGGACATCGTCAGCAAAAACGGTGCGCTGCTTTTAAACGTAGGCCCGAAAGCGGACGGCACCATCTCCGATGAGGACACCGCGGTGCTGACTGCAATCGGCGACTGGATGCAGGTGAACGGCGAAGCAATTTATGACACGCACGTGTGGAGGACGTTCGGCGAAGGCCCCACAAAGGTGCAGGACGGCGGCTTTTCCGACGGCGTGAAAAAGAACTTTACGGGCGAGGATTTCCGCTTTACGGCAAAGGGAGATACGCTCTTTGCCATTGCACTGAAGGCGAACGACAACGGCGAATACCACATTCACTCCCTGCGTATGCAGGAGCACACCGCCGGTACGGTGTACCACGGTTTAGTCGAGAGCGTTTCGGTGCTCGGCACAGACGATGCACCCGCGTGGACGCGTGACGAAAGCGGGCTGCATATCAAGACGAACCACACGTCTGATAAGCCGATCACATTCAAGATTAAATTAAACTAAAATCACAAAACAAAAAGCAGAGTGTTCGGATTGAGCACTCTGCTTTCGTTATTTTATGCAGTTATTCGGAGATATACTCGCGTACGCGGAACTTGGCACCGGCGTTTTCGCACAGCTTGCGGCAGGCTTCAATGTCCTCTGCGGGCATGGTGCTGACGACCGTCATCACCACATGCGGCACGTTTTTCACGGCTTCTGCCGTAAAATGCAGCATGGCATCAAACGCCTCGGGGCCGTATTTCGAGTGACATACCGCATCGTACTTTTCGGCGGTCGGCGCATTTAAGCTGACGGACACAATGTCCAAAAGCCCGTGCATTTCCGGCGCGGCGTTGCGCCCGGTGATGCAGTCTGCAAGGCCGTTCGTGTTGACGCGCAGGGTGTAATTGCCCATTTCTTTTAAGCGCGCGGCAAGCCAAAGCACGTCGTCCCAGCGGCAGAAGCCGCCCGTCGCCCCGGGGGCGGGCAGGCTCGCCTTAGCCGCAGAAGACAATCTCCGCATATGAATTGAGGTCGCGTTTTTTAAGGTCGGCTAAGATTTCCTCTTTTGTCGGCTCCGCGCCCTCGTACCAGAGGTTATCCGCGTACAGGCTGCCCGTGCTGTTGTTGCGCAGGCAGAAGTCGCATGCGTTCGGGCACTGGTTCGTGACGTTGATGTAGAGGTTATCGCCGTATTCATACGTGATGGTCAAGATGATCGCTCCTTTTATTTTGCGGCGCTCGGCAGCGTGATACCGAAAAGGCGGCAGGCGTTTTCGCAGGCGGTTTCCAAAACCTCCTGCGCCGTGATGCCGCGCACTTCGGCGATCTTCGCCGCGTCGTAGGGGATCATGGAGCTGTCGCAGCGCTTGCCGCGGAATGGTACGGGCGCCATGTAGGGCGCGTCCGTTTCGGTCAAAAGGCGGTCGAGCGGGATGGCCTTTGCCACCTCCACGCTGTGGCGTGCGTTTTTAAACGTCACAACACCGCCAAGGCCGATGTACATGCCGAGCTTTACGGTCTCCTGTGCTAATTCCGCACTGCCGGAAAAGCAGTGCACGACGCCCTTCGGCTTGTATTTCCGCAGAATGTCCATCATATCGCCGTGGGCCTCGCGGTCGTGGATGACAACGGGCAGGTCGTGTTTTTTCGCGAGCTCCAGCTGGGCGATAAGCACCTCTTTCTGCTTTTCGCGCGGGCACTCGTCCTCCCAGTGGTAGTCGAGGCCGATCTCGCCGACGGCGACGATCTTCGGGTGGGAAAGCAGCGCTTCCACGTCCGAAAGCCAGTTATCGGGCAGGTCGTTTGCGCACTCCGGATGGATGCCGACTGCGCCGTAGATATAATCGTATTTTTCACAGAGCGCCACGGTTTTTTTGAGGCTTTCATAATCGGCTGCCATATTGATGACCGCAACGACGCCCTTTTGCGGCAGTACGGAGCCGAGCAGCTCGTCACGGTCGATGTCGAACTGCTCGCTGTCGTAATGTGCGTGGGAATCAAATATCATAGTGATTTTCCTTAGCGAATTTTGGAGCCTGCCGGGGTGCCGTCCACAAATACGACGCGCACATCGTCCTCGCCTGCGTCTGCCGCAAGGATCATGCCCTGGCTTTCCACGCCGCAGAGCACGGCGGGCTTCAGGTTCGCGACGACAATGACGGTGTGACCGATGAGGTCTTCCGGCTTATACCACTTCGCGATGCCGGACGCGACCGTGCGGGGTGTGGAGGTGCCGTCGTCGAGCGTGAGCTTCAAGAGCTTCTTTGCACGCTTGATCGGCTCGCAGGCGACGACCTTTGCGGCGCGCAGCTCAACCTTTGCAAAGTCTTCAATATTGATCTGGGCAAGACCCTCAATTTCCTTCTTCGGCTCTTCCTTCGGAGCGTACTTCGCTTCCACAGCGGCAATCTTCTCGTCCATCTCCTTCGGATCGATACGGGCGAAGAGAATCTCCGGCTTGTCTGTTACCTTACCCCCATTCGGGTAAACGCCGAACGTATCGAGCGTATCGTATGCGCGCAAGGTCGTGCCAAGCTGTGCGACGATCTTCTCTGCGGTGTCCGGCATAAACGGTGTGAGGAGCGCCGCGCCGATCGTGATGCTTTCCACAAGGTTATAGAGAACGGTGGAAAGTCTGTCGGCTTTCGCTTCGTCCTTTGCGAGCGCCCACGGCATCGTTTCGTCAATGTACTTATTGCAGCGCTTGAAGAGCGTGAAGATTTCGGAAATGGCATCTGCCACGCGCAGTTGATCCATCTTCGTCTGCACGCTGTTCTTTGTGGCGAGCACAACGCTCTTTAAATCGTTATCGACATCTTCTACGACGTTTTTGTTCTCTACAACGCCGCCGAAGTACTTGTTTGTCATGGAAATGGTGCGGTTTACAAGGTTGCCGAGCGTGTTTGCAAGGTCGGAGTTCGTGCGTTCGATCATCAGATCCCACGTGATGGTGCCGTCGGATTCAAACGGCATCTCGTGCAAGACGAAATAGCGCACCGCGTCTACGCCGAAGAGGTCTACAAGGTCTTCTGCGTAAATGACGTTGCCCTTCGATTTGCTCATTTTGCCGCCGTTCATCAGAAGCCACGGGTGACCGAACACCTGCTTCGGCAGCGGCAGGTCGAGCGCCATGAGGAAAATCGGCCAGTAGATGGTGTGGAAACGGATGATGTCCTTGCCGATGAGGTGCAGGTCTGCCGGCCAATTACGCTTGAACTGCTCGGTGGAGTTGCCGTCGCAGTCGTAACCGATGCCGGTGATGTAGTTTGTGAGCGCGTCGAGCCAAACATACACGACGTGCTTGTCGTCAAAGTCGACCGGAATGCCCCACTTGAAGGAGGTTCTGGAAACGCAGAGATCCTGCAGGCCGGGCAGGAGGAAGTTGTTCATCATTTCCGTTTTGCGCTGCGGCGGCTGAATGAACTCCGGGTGCTTATTGATGTAGTCGATGAGGCGGTCTGCATACTTGCTCATCTTGAAGAAGTACGCTTCTTCCTTTGCGGGCTTTACCGGGCGGTGACAGTCCGGGCAGCAGCCGTTTTCGTCAAGCTGAGAAGCCGTGAAGAAGGATTCACACGGCGTGCAGTACATGCCCTCGTAGTGGCCCTTATAAATATCGCCCTGCTCGTAGAGCTTTTTAAAGATCTTTTGTACCTGCTTTTCGTGATAATCGTCCGTGGTGCGGATGAATTTATCGTAGGAGGTGTTCATCACGTCCCAGTTCGCCTTGACAATCTTCGCAACGTTGTCGACATATTCCTTCGGGGTGATGCCGGCGGCATTGGCCTTTTCTTCAATCTTCTGGCCGTGCTCGTCCGTGCCGGTCTGGAAGTAGACATCGTAGCCCTCCATGCGCTTATAGCGCGCAATGCTGTCGGCGAGCACGATCTCATACGTGTTGCCGATGTGCGGGCGGCTGGAGGTGTAGGCGATAGCCGTCGAAATATAATACTTCGGTTTACTCATGGGTGGATCATTCCTTTACAATGTATTTTCAAGGGGTTAATTTTTTCTACGGTTGAATGTATTCAACTGAATAGTACGGCGGAAAGTGCCGAGAGGATCATCAGCCCGGCCAAAATCGCCGCGCCGATGCGAACGATGAGCTTGCGTTGCTTTTCGGTTTTCATAGAAAGCTCCTTTCGCGGGTGCAGGGCATGCCTGTACGTGTACCCTTTATTTTACCATTCTTTCTTTCGCCTGTAAACCGCTAATTGACTTTATTTTCCGCCGCGGTTACAATAAAAGCGGAAATACTTTTGAAATGAGGGAAAAACCCGATGCAGTTTTTAAATACAGAAGAAAAACCGCGCCGCGCGGCGGTCATCAACGATCTTTCCGGTGCGGGGAAATGCTCGCTTACGGTGATGCTGCCGGTGCTGTCCGCCTTGGGGTGCGAGACATCCGTGCTGCCGACGGCGGTGCTTTCCACACACGGCGGCTTTAAAGATCCCGTGTACCGCGATTTGACGGACGATATGCTGAAAACGGCACAGCACTGGAAGCGCGAGGGGGCCGCGTTTGAGGGCATCTGCTCCGGATACCTCAGCAGCCGCGAGCAGATTGACACTGTGCGGGAAATCTTCGAGCTGTTTACGGACGAACACAGCCGTCCGCTGCGCCTTGTAGACCCCGTGATGGGCGACAACGGCACGCTGTACGGCATTTTTAATAAAGAAACGGCGCGGAGCATGACGAGGCTTTGCGAAAAAGCGGACATTTTAACGCCGAACATGACAGAGGCGTATTGCCTTTTGCACGAGCCGTTTAAGGACGGGCCGTATGACGAAAAGGAGCTTAAAAGAGTAATGAAAGCCCTTTCCGACTTTGGGCCGAAGGTCGTCATTCTGACGGGTGCGTATACGGATGAGGAGACAATCGGCGCGGCGTGCTACGATAGGGAAAAAGACGAGACGGCGCTGGTGCTTTCCGACCGCGTGCCGGGCAAATACCACGGCACGGGGGATATTTTCGCGGCCGTGATGCTGGGGGCGATGTTAAACGGCAAAACGGTAAAGGAAGCCTGTGCCGCCGCCGTGCGGTACACCGCAAAGTGCATAGAAGAAACGAGAAAAGCATGCGGTGACAACACCATTTGGGGCGTGAAATTCGAAAAATGTCTGCCGTTTTTGATGCACGATGTGCTCACGGAGAACGACAAATAAAGTCTTTGGTCAAGTTTTCTTCAGAAAACTTGCGGGTTCTTAGGGCAGAGCCCTAAGTCGCTTTCCGCAGAAAGCGAAATCTTATTGCCTAACAAAAAACCAGGAATGGTAGAAAGCAATGCTTTGCATTGCTTGAACAGTCCGGGGGACTGTTTAGCCTAGGAAACCCGGTTGCATAGGTTCCCAGAAAGGGCGGCTCAAAGCCGCCCTTTTTATATGGCTGTGAGCATGCGTTGATGCGCGTTATCTCTTCTTTTTCCTCGATCAGAGGGAGCTTGAAATTAAATAAAAACCGCCGGACATCGCAGGACATCAGAGGACATTGTAGGACATCGGAGGACATGTATTTGAAAAGTTTCCCTTTTGAGGGAAACTTTTCTGCGTTTTGGGGGTATGGGTGAAGAGACAAACAGGCGGGCGAAAAAACGAACGCCGTTTGGCGCTTCAAAACTTTCAGAGAGGATGTGGAACATGGTGAACGAAACGGCGAAGGAGGGCTTTCGCAGATTGGCGTTCGGCGGCATTCATGATGCCGTAAGGCTGCTCTTTTGCGAGGACGTGAACCCGCGCACGCTGAAAAACATGGATCTGTTCGCCGTCTCCGAAATTCGCAGACCGAAAAACGGCGGCATGGAAATTCGGTTTTTCGACCGAATCGAAGCGCTGCGGCTCCTCAGCGAGCTCGAGACGAGCGGAACGGG
>OGOP01002883.1_pt1 | contig 10104 bp, 11 predicted proteins | sample 1552591 | NCBI WGS metagenome assembly OGOP01 (sample SAMEA2580120, study PRJEB22360) | human gut metagenome | biome: human gut; feature: human-associated habitat; material: faeces | place: Denmark | collected 2008/2010 | reverse complement strand
ATGACTGATATCAAAGGACATTCCCGGGATCTTCAGAAATACCTGTCCGAAGAATTTGCACTGCCCGTTTACACCGGTTCTCCTTCCAACTGCAGTCTTTATTACTATGTCTGCAATCGGGATTTTAACTATCTTTGTGATGAAACCGTTGTCCTTCTGACTCTTAGTTATGATATTGATTTTTCTGCTGCGGTCAACCGATCCCCAGTTACCGGATCTGCCAGTTTCCCGGGATCTTACGGTGCCACAATGATCACCGACTGTAATGGAAATTCTCTCTCCCTCTGGGAAGCGATCTCTACTTCCAATATCCTACTGAAAGCAAAACGGCTGGCGGATTCCAATCCGGACTCTCTGCTCAATAAGTATCGAGATAACCTGACCTTCCGTAATCTTCTGGAAATCTTTTATTCCGGAGATCCACTGGTAAAAGATCTGTTTCACTACATGGCCGATGCAATCGGATACACTTTGGCTCAACTGATCCATGCATTCCATCCTCACCGGATCTTTATCGGGGATGAAATTCCGATCAGTGAATCCTTCCACCATATGGTGATTGAAGCAACCAGATCTCATCTTCCGGTTACCGCTTCTTCCGAAGACTTTCCTCAGATTGAACGGCTTTGTACTCTCCGGGAAACCAGAAACGATCCGTCTCTTATCGGGGCAACTCTTTATGCCACAAATAAAATCATCCAGGATCCCGAATGGATCAAACAATAATGTACAATCCCTCACTCCTTTCTCCTTCTTTCGATCAATAAAAACTGTCTCATGGCAGTTTTTATTTTTAATCGATTAATTTTAAGTAAATTAATTTTATCTCTTGATGTCATATTATCAGTCTTCTTTTTCTTTGTCAAACAGTTTTTCGTTCTTCCAAATATCCGTTTTCAAGGCTATATAATGTAAGCTTTCTATTTTCGGTTCTTCTTTTTTGTTTATTTTGTATATTTTCCGCTTGTATTTTTGTGTTCACTGTACAATTCGCACACATTCTCTTGACGTATCTCTCACAAAGCCATATAATTAAGTCAATTAATTTTATCTCCAGACCGTAAACAAGATATTTCGGAGGAAATTTTATGAATTACCAAAACACATACTATCCTTTTCATCAGAACATTCGGATACTTAAAGGATTTTTTGCAAAACCGCTTACATTGATATGCGGAATCGTGTCGGGCATTGCTGCCTTGTTCGAAACGGTTAAGTTTAACTCCGGCTCGGGCGGTACAAATATTTCTGTATCCGCAGGTGCCGGAAGCTCTCTTTCTATTCTCCTGTGTATTGCACTGATTTTTCTTTTTGTTAAATCCCGTTCAAACGATCCGATGCCGTTCGGCGGTATGGTAACGCTTATAAAGGTATATGCTGTTATCGGAATTGTTGCAGCAAGCATTGCCGTGCTTGTATTGACAGGGTTTACCGTTTCCATCGGACTTTTTGTGCAAAACGCTTTCAGATACCTTATACCGTTTTTAATAATTATTACCCCTATTATTCTGGTAACGCTTCTTCACTCTGTTGCTCTGCTTATGTGGTCCGGCTCAATCAAAAAAGGCGCTACAACGGTTTATCTTTCCGACAGAGGTTCTGTTCTTCTTGGTGTAACTTCAATTCTTCTTGCAGTTATGAGTATTGCAACAACGGTTGCCATGGCTGTATTTATAAATTCGTACGGTCAAGAGATTTCAGAGCTTCTTCGCCGTCTTGCTGACGAGTACCCGAGCTTTCACTACAATAATGCGTTTGAAGGCAATGCAGTCATTCAGTCGATGTTCGTTTCCGCTGCCACAGTTATTACGATCTGCTGTTTTTTACGGACTGTTCGCTGCTCTTGCAATTTCCTATCATATGTATATTAAGAAATACACAATGGGTATAAATCTCGGTGCAGCTCAGGCTTATGAGCCTACAGCAGAGCAAAGCAATGTTCCTGTGCCGCCTGTTGCCCCTGTAACAAATGAAATGCCGACAAACAACAGTCAGCCTGCTCAGCAGCCGATTGATTTTCAACCGAAGAGCGTTGATTTCGGTTCAATGGAAACACATTCCGACAACATACCGAAAGCTGCTCAGTTTGAAAATCCGTACACACAGGCTGTTGCCGACGATACAAGCGAAACTCCCGACGTGGTCATCTGTCCGAATTGCCATACAAAATGCGGTTCCGGTATGAAATTCTGCGGCAACTGCGGAACAAGGCTCAGATAAAATCGCTATACATATTATATAGAAAAATAAGTGGCTGTGAAGAAATGAAGTTTAAGACTTCGTTCTTCACAGCCATTCTGTCGTTTTGCCGTAAATTAAAATTGAAATCGGCAAATTACATAATCGAGTTGATAAGACCGCCTTTTTTGATAATGTTCTGAATGAACTCGGGGAACGGCTCAGCCTGATATGTTTTGCCTGTTGTTTCGTTGGTGATGACGCCTGTGTCAAAGTTTACGGAAACCGTGTCGCCCTCTTTGATATCCTTTGCAGCCTCATCACATTCAAGAATCGGAAGACCGATGTTGATTGAGTTACGATAGAAAATTCTTGCAAAGGTTGATGCGATTACACATGAAATTCCGCTTGCCTTGATTGCGATTGGCGCGTGTTCACGGGAAGAACCGCAGCCAAAGTTCTTTTCGGCAACCATAATGTCGCCCTCTTTAACCTTATTTACGAAATCTGCGTCAATGTCCTCCATGCAGTGAGCCGCAAGCTCCTTGTGAGATGCGGTGTTAAGGTAGCGAGCAGGGATAATTACATCGGTATCCACATTGTCGCCGAACTTGTGTACAGTACCTTTTGCGTTCATTGTTTGTTACCTGCCTTTCTTATACCTTTTCGGGGTCAATGATGTAGCCTGCGACAGCACTTGCGGCGGCAACAGCCGGACTTGCAAGATAAACTTCGCTGTCAACATGACCCATTCTGCCGACAAAGTTACGGTTGGTTGTTGAAATTGCTCTTTCGCCTGCGGCAAGAATACCCATATGACCGCCAAGACACGGACCGCAGGTCGGTGTTGAAACAACTGCGCCTGCCTCAATGAAGATATCAAAAAGGCCTTCGTGCATAGCGTCAAGCCAAATCTGCTGTGTGCCGGGGAAGATGATGCAACGAACATTCTTTGCAATCTTCTTGCCCTTGAGAATGTTTGCGGCGGCACGCAGGTCTGAAATTCTGCCGTTTGTGCATGAACCGATTACGCACTGGTCAATCTTAACTTCTTTTTCGCCGATTTCATCAACTGTTCTTGTATTTTCAGGAAGATGCGGAAATGCAACTGTGGGACGGAGAGTTGAAAGGTCGATTGTGTACTCCTCGTCATAAACAGCGTCCTCGTCTGCCGTGTATTCGACAGGAGCACCCTGATATCTGCCGTTGCAGTATTCACGGGTGATGTCGTCAACAGGGAAAATACCGTTCTTTGCGCCTGCCTCAATTGCCATGTTTGCAATGCAGAGTCTGTCGTCAATGTTGAGGTATTTAAGACCTTCGCCTGTAAATTCCATTGACTTGTAAAGTGCGCCGTCAACACCGATTTTGCCGATGATGTGGAGAATAACATCCTTACCGCTTACAAAACCCTGTGGCTTGCCTACGATGTTGAATTTGATAGCTGACGGAACCTTGCCGCTGATCATACCTGCCGCCATATCCGTTGAACCTACACCCGTTGAGAATGCGCCGAGTGCGCCGTATGTACAGGTGTGTGAGTCAGCACCGATGCAAAGACAGCCCGGTCCTACAAGTCCCTGTTCGGGGAGAAGTGCGTGTTCAATACCCATCTGACCTACATCTCTGTAGTTTTTGATATCATATTTGTCTGCAAATGTGCGAACCTGTTTAACCTGTGTGGCTGCCTTAATATCTTTATTAGGTGTAAAGTGGTCCATAATCATTGCGATTTTTGTGTTGTCAAATACTGAGGTAGCGCCGTTTTCCTCAAAAACATTGATGGCTACGGGAGATGTTACATCGTTACCGAGAACCATATCAAGCTTTGCCTCAATAAGCTGACCTGCCTTGACTTCGCTGAGTCCTGCGTGAGCCGCAAGAATCTTCTGCGACATAGTCATACCCATAATAAATCACTCCTTTTCTTTAAGTTAATTATTGCATACACCTTGCAAAAAGATTGTAAACTATGTTACAATTAAGGAAATTATTACCGATAGACGGGGGGTAAGTTATGGAACAAAGGGTAAATGCTTACGGACACACAAACAGTGCTGTTCACGAAAATATGCAGTCGCTGATTGAGCAGTCGGGAAGCGTGAGAAAATACGCAAAAGATGAGATAATCTATCTTCAGGGCGACACGGCGCAGAGCTTTTGCTACATTAAAAAAGGCAGTGTAAAGGTGTATATGAACTCCGTTGACGGCAACGAAAAAACTCTCAACACGGCAAGACGCGGCGAGATTATCGGCGAGGGTGCTTTCTTTGACAAAAAGCCGAGGGTCAGCTCCGCAAAGGCGGTTACAGGCACAGAGGTTATAATGATTGACAAAAAGCGATTGACGGATATTATCGCCAAGCATCCGACGCTTGCATTTGAACTGCTTGAAATTCTTGCCAACAGAATCAGGCTTTTGTCGTCACAGCTTGACTCGATGACCTTTATGCAGGCGGACGCACGCATTGCCGGACTGTTGCTTGAAAGCGAACATAACGGTTCTGTTGCAATTACACATGAAGAAATTGCGAACACGGTAGGTGTATCGAGGGTAACGGTCAGCAAAACTTTGAGCAGATTTGCAAAGGCAGGGTGCATTTCTACCGAATATCGAAGAATACTTATAAAGAGTAGAGAACTGTTAAAAAAAATTGTGCAGGGAGATTGATTATTTATTATTTACAAAACAAATTAAATAGGTTAGAATGTTGATAGAATCTGTTGCGGATTTTACATATATATGTAAGGGGGAGTATTTATGAAAAAAATAATGCCGATTTTGGCAATGCTAATAATAGTTCCGTTTGTATTGTGTTCGTGCTTTGCAAAACAGGTAGAGAGTATGTCACTCAGTTACGAAGAGCTTGAGCTTCATGTGGGAGATACAAAACATATTTCGGTTACAATCAAGCCCGACGGGGCGGATGCCGGCACAATCAATTGGTCAACATCAGACAGCAAAATTGTAACCGTTGACGACGGAACGGTTACAGGCAAGGCAAAAGGAACGGCAGTTGTAACCGCAGAGAGCGAAAGCGGTCTTAAAAGGGTGTGTAATGTGACAATCCTTGACAAAGAGATTGAAGGCATTACCGTAAGCGAAAGTTCAACCTCCGTTAAAAAGGGCAGCAAAATTCAGCTTGAGGCAAAGGTGAAGCCTGTTGATGCGCCGTCGGACAACATTGTGTGGTCTTCGTCAGACCCTGAAACCGCAAGTGTTGACAACAACGGAATGGTACTCGGCGAAAATGAGGGCGTTGCAATAATCACTTGCGAAACGGAAAACGGAAAGAAAGCTACATGCACGGTTACCGTTAAAGATACAGAAAAGAAAACCACCGTGCCTTCAACGGAAGCTCCGACGCAGGCGGTAAAGCAGGAAAGCCGTGACCGTTATCCCACAGCCCGTTATTACAACTATGACAACGATTTTATTTTGCCTGATTCATCAATCAGAAAGCTGAATGCCAACGAGGTTATGGGACTTGGTTCAGAGCTTGCTCAGGATGCAATCAACGAAATCTATGCCCGCCACGGATATGTTTTCAAAACAAAATCAATTCAGAAATACTATGAGAGCCAAAGCTGGTATCATGAAAACTATTATTTCAGCGAAAGTGACCTTTCAGAGATTGAGTCATATAATATAGGCTTGCTCCGCAAATACAACTGATAAGGGATAATATTATGAAGCTTGAAATGAATCTTAAAATTGAAAAACCGAGATATTTTACCGTATCCGACATAACCTATGCACAGGTTGACGCATGGTTCGGACACACCACAAGGGACTTGAAACTCGACTTGATTTATCCAAAATTAAAAAACAAAAAATACCCGTGTATTGTGTGGTTTTGCGGTGGCGGTTGGATAAGGCTGGATAAATCTGCCCATTTTGCTTATCTTGCAAAGTTGGCACTCGAGGGCTTTGCAGTTGCAAGTGTTGAATATCGCACAAGCAATGAAGGGGCATATCCGATGCCGTTGGAGGATGTAAAAGCAGCTATTCGCTACATCAAGGCTCACGCAGACCGTTATAATATAGATGAAAACAAAATCGGTGTTGCAGGCGAATCCGCAGGAGGCTATCTTGCTGCCATGTGCGCTTTAGATAATGATAAGGCTCTTGATGTCGGAAATTATCTTGACTGTTCAAGCGAGGTACAGGCTTGCTGTGCCTTTTATCCGCCGACTGATGTTTCGACATTTCCATATGAATCGCCGTTAACTTCGGCGGCAAGTATGGAGTCGCTCATGCTCGGAATGAATGTTGCACTCAATAAGGAAAAGGCAATGAAGTGTTGTCCCGTTTCGTATGTAACCCCGTCAGCACCGCCGTTTATGATTTTTCACGGAACAGACGATTCCACCGTTCCTTTTTCGCAAAGTGCCGAATTGCACGATTTGCTTGAGAAAAACGGTTGCGATGTCACATTGGTTGCAATTAACGGAGCGGAACACGCCGACATATTTTTTGCACAGGAAAAGCTGTGGGATATGGTGGCGAAATTTTTCAATGATAAACTTTATCAATAAGAAACGGCTGTATGCCGTATGCAAAAAGGCTCAGAACCTGTACAAAGTTCTGAGCCTTTAAAATTTTATCTGTTGAGAAGCTTCTTTTTATACTGCGCCGGTGTACGTCCATATACCTTCTTGCACTGTGTAATGAACGACTTTACATTTGCAAAACCGTTTTCAAGTGCAGCGGCAGAAACGGTTGAATTTTTGTCAAGCATATCGTTGATTGCATTTTCAAGACGAAGGTTTGCAAGATATTCCGAAAAGCTGACTCTGGTGATGCTTTTGAAATACTTTGAAAAATATGACGGTGAAAGATTGACTACCGATGAAATCTCGTTAAGCGGAATCTCTCGCTTGTAGTTTTCGTTTATATATGCGATTGCTGTCTTAGCATACGAAAAATCCCTGCGCGGGATAATCGGATTGTTGCTTGCTCTCTTAAAGCAGGTGCAATGCTTCAAAAGCAGGTAATAAATCTTGTTGACATGGGCAATCTGAAGCAGAGTGCTGTACTCGTCATTTTTGTTTGTATCCGCAATTTCATCAAGAACATCTATAAGCTCCTGCTTTGTTTCGGGAGATATCGAAACATCGAATATAATGCTGTCAATCGACTTGCAAAACATTCGCATATATTCAAACGAAAGCTGAATACATACAAGACGCACGCTTGTTCCTGCCACAGGGCGAACAAGGTGAACATCTTCGCTGTTGAAGAGGATAAAATCCCCCTCGTTTACAATGGTTGTTTCACCGTTTCTCGGACATTCCGCCTGACCTTTGATAACATAAACAAGCTCAGGCTCTCTGTGCCAATGCAGCTCGGTTTTATGTGTTTCCGAAGAAAGGTTAAGATACATGACCTTGGCAGGTGTGTTTTGGTCATAATTTATTATTTCGTACTTATAATTCAATATGTTTCACTCCGAATTTCCTGTTGTCAAAAATGTGAAATTGTTGTATAATAACATAATTATAACGCGAAGATGTTCGAAAATCTATATAAATATGTTATGCAATTATGGACAAATGTTGTATTCGAGGTGGTTTTGTGAAAAAAAGCGACAATTATAATGCACTGTCAAATATATGCGTTTCAAGCGGTAGGCGATTTTCAAAGGACAGCTTTGAAATTGAGCCTGCAATGCGCGAAACCTATGTGATAATCCTTGTGACGGCAGGCAAGGGAATTTTTATTATTGACGGTGTAAAATATCCTGTGAAAAGAGGAAATTCCGTAATGCTTTTTCCGTTTACAAGCGTAAAAATCGTTGCTTATCCGAACAATATTTTTGAGTACAAATGGGTTGAAATTACGGGATTTGAAATAGCCGTAATGATAAGCCGCACCAATTTTTCAAAAAACCGTCCCATTGCTCCCGAACTGCCTGTTGATAATTTTCTTCAATATTTTGATGTCAGCGATTCATCAAGCGAAACTGCCTATTCGATCTGCCGAACCAACGGCAAGGTGCTGATTATTGTCGTACTATCTGCAGTATTATCCGAGCCGAAAATCAACCGAAACAAATTATGTTATGCAGGCAAGAGATTATATAGACAGAAAATTTCGTGAAACAGACTGCACCGTAAAAAGCGTTGCCGAAAAAATTCAGATTGACCGCACCTATCTTTACCGCCTTTTTAAGGAAGAAACAGGCACATCGGTAATCGGGTACATAAATCAATGCCGAATAAGAAGAGCCTGCACTATGCTCAGCAGCACTACGGCTCAGGTTAAAGATGTCGCTCTGTCAGTGGGATTTTCCGACCAGCTATACTTTTCAAAGGTGTTCAAAAAAATCAACGGCATTACCCCTACAGAATACCGTAAAAAGCATTTAAGCGATAATGTCGATTGAACAAGAAGCTTTTTGCCGATTGCGGCAAAATATATGTGTGTAATAATTTTTTGTGTATCATATATGATATGCGTTATCTTTAAAGAAAGCGGGGGCGTTTATGTTCTCGCTTTCTTTGCGTTATGAGTATTAAAAATGCCTGTTTTGCCTGCTGTTTTTCTCTATGCAAATACAGTTACAAAACGGTTACAAAGTGGTAACGAAACGGTAAAAGTGAATTTCTTGCAAATTGCATATAAATTTGCAGGATAATTCCCGTGAAGAAACAAGGTTATATTGCAAATACAGAAAATAAAGGCGAAAATCTCGTGAAGTTGCACAAAATTTCTCTTGCTATACAGTTTGACATTCACAAAACACAGTTTTATAATGTGTGCCTGTAAAGAGCAGGTCGGCTCTTTAGTGAAGGTTTATGAATAAAATATGCAATTTTCATGCAAAATCAACCTAAGAAAATTGCAAGTCAGGAGAAATTTATTATGCAGAAAAAGAAAGAAAACTTTCGTCCCCTGCGTTCTGTAACGACTTTTGCACTTGCAGCTGCAATTATTACAGGCTCAATTTATTCGGTGGCTGCTGCCGCAGATTTTAGCGCAGACGCAAAGCAGGCTGTAACATCGGAAGGTGTGGAGCTTGCGAACGGCGACATTATTTATGCAGGACTTGATGAAACAGGTTTTACAAGCAGAATGCTCAAGGCTGTTGAAATCAAAATTGACTGCAACGGCAAACGCCGCAGTATAAGTCTTGCAAAAGGCACAGTTGCCGATGTGCTTGAGAGAACAGGAATCAAGCCTGCGCACGACGAGGTGGTTGAGCCTGCGCTTTCAACACCGATTGCAAAGAATCTTACTGTTAAGATTTACAAGGGCAAAAAGCTTTCGGTTACTGCCGATGGCAGAACGGACAGCGTATATGCTCCAAACGGCAATGTTTGTGCTGTTCTTGCCAGGCTCGGCTACACGCTTTCTGATGATGACATTCTTAATGTTGACAGAAACAGCAACATTGAAGATGCCGACAAAATTGTTATCAAACGCGTGATTTACAAGAATGAAACCAAAACTCAATCGGTTGACTTTAAAACAGTCAAAAAAAATTCAAAGGATGTTGACCTTGGCAAAACAAAGGTTCAGACCGAGGGCAAAAAGGGTGAGGCTCTTGTAACGGAAAAATGCAAATATATTGACGGCAAAAAGGTGTCATCCGAAACGGTCGATAAAAAAATCACAAAAAAACCTGTTGACAGGGTTGTGCTTATGGGAACAAAAGGTTCTAATGTCAGCAATCCGGCAGGCACATTTACTGATAATAACGGCAACACGGTTGCTTACTCCTCTGTTGTAACAGGCTCAGGGACGGCATATACCGCTCCTGCGGGTTCACTTACAGCCACAGGTGTAACAGCATATCACGGCGGTGTTGCGGTAAACCCGAACATTATACCGTACGGTTCAAAGCTTTACATTGTTTCAACAGACGGCAGCTTTGTTTACGGCTAACCAACAAACCCTGACAACGGGGGGGATTATATAGA
>OGOP01002874.1_pt1 | contig 10117 bp, 3 predicted proteins | sample 1552591 | NCBI WGS metagenome assembly OGOP01 (sample SAMEA2580120, study PRJEB22360) | human gut metagenome | biome: human gut; feature: human-associated habitat; material: faeces | place: Denmark | collected 2008/2010 | reverse complement strand
CATTGATTGCAAAACAGAATTATTCTGAGTTTGTAAAACAATATTTGAAATATAATCAGAGGAAAGGAAAAGAAATCGGATGAGTTTGGTAGAAAAATGCTGGATGGTTACATCGAATGTTTCTGTTATTGCAGTTCTGATTATTACAGGAATATGTTTTGGTATTTTTGTTCGTCCATATATGAAAAAGAAAAAAGAAGGATTTATAAAAATCCCTTAAATTTATTTTTTCCTTCTGGAAACTCCAAATCCAAATATTCCGAAGATTAAAACAACCAATAAAGCAAGTATTGGATTTCCTGTTTTTGCCATTGCATCAACACCCATTGCAACTTCATCAGAATCCATAATATCTTTATCAGCAGGATGTACTGGAGCAGGAGCCGGAATTACAGTAACTGAAACATTACCATAATTGTTAGTCATATTCAAGTCAACTGTACTTCCATTTACAAATACTTCATTAGATATTACGCCGGTTTTTAAAACAATACATGTAATTTCCAATGTAGCATTGCTTTTGTTAGTTAAATTACCGATTGTCCAAATACCAGTTGCCGGATCATATACTCCTACACTTGCTTTATATGAAACAAATTTAAGAGCATCTGATAATTTATCTACTGCATAAACATCTAATGCTGTGTCAGGACCATTATTTTTAACAACAATAGTGTATGTGATTCTATTTCCAACACTTACCCTATCAACATTAACTATTTTTACAACAGACAAATCTGCTGTTTGAGGAACAGTAATATTCACAGTAGCATTGTTGTTAGTTACGTTAGGATCAAAACCTGTTCCATTTACACTTACATTGTTTTGAATAAATCCTGTTTTAACTATTTTTACAGTAATAACTAATTTAGCTGTTTCATTATTAGTTAAATTACCGACTGCCCAAACACCATTTGTTAAATCATAATATCCTTTAGAAGCATTAGCTGAAATGAATTTGAAATTATCTGCCAATACTTCAGATACTTTAATATTGGTTGAGTTATCCGGACCGTTGTTTCTTACAGTTATTGTGTAAGTTATTTCGTCTCCGTAATTTGGAGTAGCATTATTTACTATTTTAATAATTTCTAAATCAGCAATATTTACATGTATTGTAGTATTTGAAGTGTTTCCTTCAGGATGTTCATCACTAGTGACATTTACACAATTGAAGATATCCTGACCGGTTGTACCTAATATTGCAGCATAAATATCTACAACTATCTTACTGCCAGTATGCATATTTCCTAATGAAATAATTTGAGTGTAATCAGTTAAATTACCTCCATTTATTCTGTAGGTTGCAGATTTAACATCCAACAATCCAGCATCTAAAATATCTTCCAATTTAACATTTAATGAATCTGAAGACCCGCCAGCAATTACAGTAATGACAAAGTGTGCTGTATCTCCGGGGTTAAGTGCTTTGATTTCAGCATCCTTAATTACAGCCAAAGTAGTGTTGGCTATTACATTAACTGTTTCATTATCTGTAAAGTTACCTCTAGCATCATCAACACTGGTAGTAATATTAACAGTGTTTAAAACATCACCACGAACAGAACCATTAACCTTAGCTCTGAAATACACAGTTACATCAGCACCTACATTAATATCACCTAAACTGACAGCTTCATCGTAATCTAACCAATCTACACCATTTAATGAATATTGTAAGTTAAGCAATTCATTACTGCTGAATATATCTTTTAGAACAACATCACTAGCAACAGAAGGGCCGTAATTGTTTATAACAACAGTATAACCTACATTTTCACCAGCTACAATAACAGTAGAATTAGCTACTTTAGAAATATCCAAAATAACACAATCAGGAACACTAACACTAACAGAATCATTATTATTAGTTAAATTAGTATCATGACCAGTACCAGTAACATTAACATTATTAGTAATATTTCCAACCTTAATAACCTGAACAACAATCTTTAAAGTTGCACTTTCATTAGCATCTAAATCACCAACAAACCAAACACCAGTATCTGGGTTGTACTGACCATTAGAACTAATGAATTTAACACCATCAGGCAATAAATCACCAACAGTAACATTAAATGACTTATCAGGACCATTATTAACAACAGTGATTGTGTAAGTTATTATTGAGTCAAATAATGGATTTGCATTATCAACTACTTTTGTAATAGCCAAATCAACTAAAGGAGTTATTTTAATTGTTTCAGAATCATTATTATTTGAGATGTTTGAATCAAATCCAGTACCATTAACTTTAATATTATTTATAAGGGTTGTATTTGATTTTGCAGCTTTTGCTATAATAGTAATTAAAACTTTTTCACCATTAGCTAATTTTTCACCATTTATTGTGATTTTATTATTGGATATACTAAGAGTCCAACCACCCGGAACATTAGCATTAATAAATTTCAATCCTTCTGGTAAGTTGTCAGTAGCTATAATATCAGTAGCTATTCCAGGACCATTGTTAACAATTTCAATAACATACTCAACATTATCTCCATAATTATATGTTTTATTTTGATGATTAGCTGTTTTGTTAACTGCCAAATCAATTACATTAATTGGAACAATGTTTGTATCATTAGCTGCTTTTTTATCTGAATTAATTACAGATGCAAAGTTTGTAATGCTGTTTAATTTTCCAACATCAACATATGCTTTAACTGGAACTGTAATTACTACATTAACAGTCATTCCTGAAGAAATGGTTCCAAGGTTTGCATTTCCTATCCAAACACCTTTGTCTATTCCGTTTACAGAATAAGTTGCCTTACTAACATCAAAGAACATTTCACTTAAATTATCAGTTAAAATAACATCTAAAGAATCTGACAATCCTCCTGCAGTTATTTGAACAGTATACTTAATTACATCTCCAGGATTTACAAGAGTGGTATTAGCTACTTTTGTAATGTCCAATGTAGTATCTCCTTTAACATTTACAGCAACATCATCTTCTAAAGTACTATTTTCTCTTAATTTTGTTGAAGAGCCAATAACCGCTTTATTTATTACATTTCCACGAACAGTTGTTTTAATGAATCCTTCAAATAATATTGTTTTATTTTGACCATTAGCTAATGTTCCAATATTAATAGAAGCATCATAACGAGTCCATGATTGACCATCTAAAGAATACAACATATTTGTTAATTCAGAATCATTATAAATATCTTTTAAAATAATATCACGTGCATATGAAGGTCCATTATTGGTAATTACTATTTCGTATTTAATAATTTTACCTGCAATTGCTTCAGTAATATTAACTTTAGTAACATGCAATTCAGCTAATGTAGTAACATTTTTAATGTTTGTAGCTTCATTATCCTCAAGTTTTAATTCTCCTGTAGTGGTGTTGACTCTGACAGTATTGTTTAATATTGTATCATCAACAATACCTGCATCCAAATGTCCTCTGATATAGACAGTTTTAGAAGCTTTAGAATTGATATTTCCTAAATCAATAGGCTTATTGTAAACATTCCATGTTTTACCGTCTAAAGAGTATTCTAAATTAGTTAAATATTCTGAATGATAATATTCATTTAATTTAACATTTTGAGCAGTATCTAGTCCGTTATTTGTAATTATAATTGTGTAGTAAATATCTTCACCAGCTATAACTACTTCATTATTACAGTTTTTAACTACATTAAGATCAGCTTCAGTAACATGAACTTCTTTGGTTGTTTGAGTAGTGTATGTCCTATTATTTGGATTTGTTCCATTAATTGAAACATAAGCTACATTAACTGAGTTTATAAAGTTTTGGCCAATTGGTGAGTATTTTACACCATCTATTTCCCATTCATCAAATGAAACTTTATATGTGAATGTGAATTTGTCACCAACAGTTAAATTAAGACCATTAACTGTAAATGTTCGTGTATTTTCATCAAATTCAACAACCCATCCATTTGACTTGGAAGTTGAATTAATACCAGTGTATTTTAAACCTAATGGCAGCACATCTTTAATTGTGATATTATATGCTATTCCGTTTCCATTATTTGTAATTACAATTGAATAAGTTGCATTTTCATAATATTCATATTTTTGTTTATCTGATGTTTTAACAACACTTATATTAGGTTCAGCTATTTTAACTTGTGCATTAGAATTATCTATTTTATCATCATTTAAATATAATTCAACATTATTAGATTTAATAGATTGTGCTTTGTTAGATTGATCATTTAAGACAACAGCAGATAAATTAAATATAATGTTGTCAGAATATTTGTAAGATGTAGTATTTCCAAAGTTTATAGTTACAAGGTTTCCATTTACACTGACATCACTGATTAAAGTACCATTTGATAAAATAACTGAATTTTCAAGATATTCAAATCCTTGTGGAAGGATATCTTTAACCTGCAAATTAGTGTAATTACCTTTAGGTAACTTTACCATAATTTGATAAGTTACATTTTCACCAATATTTGGTGTAAAAATGTTGCCTTCTTTATTGCCAAGTGTAGTTCCAATTACTAATTTAGTAATACTTGGCATTTTAGTTTTTAAAGTATCCTTACTTTCATTATAGTAATTTCTACCGTAATCAGGTGCGGAATATCCGACAACATTAGCCATATTTACATATTGGCTTCCAATTTGGATATCTGACCTTATAACAAATGAATATTTTGCATGAATTATATCTCCAGGATTTAACTGAGCCACATCAATTTCAACATGAGAACCAATCCATTTGATTTTAGCATCAATTGGGTTTCCATCAGCACCAGTTACTTTGACAACCACATTATCTTCACCAGGTGTTTGACCAATAAATGAAGCAAGGTCTTCCAAATCATCAATAATAGTCACTTCAAATAATGGAGTTTTACCGTTGTTTTTAACAATTACATCAAATGAAACATGATCTAAGCCTTCAACTTCAGTTACATTGAATTTTTTAGTAATGTCTGCCGTAGGTTCTACAATTGTAACCTTTGCACTAGACTTACCCATAGTTTCATCATTTAAGAACAATTCCACATTATTAACTTTAACCGCACCTTCCTTATTGGACGGATCAAATATTGTAGGTCTGGCAGTCAAATTAATAGACAAAACACCATTTGCAAAGCTACTAGAATGAACATTATTGACTGTAATAGTTATATCATAATTATTTACATTTACAGTCCAATCCTTGCCATTTACTAATTTTGTACCATTTGCATAAAATGCACCTGCACCAATATACTCAAATCCCTGAGGCAAAGTATCCTTAATCACCAATTTAGTATAATTACCAACAGGCAAAGTTACATTAACACCATAAATTACCTTTTCACCAATAGTTACCTTATCCCTACCATTATCAATAGATGAATCAACAACCCACTTAGTAATTACCGGAAGTTTGGTGGTAAAACTGTCTTTTGCAGCATCAGTGTAATTTCTACCGTTAGACGGTGCAGAATAACCTATTGCATTAACTGTGTTAGTATAACTACTACCTATAATTACATCTTCTCTTATTTTAAATGTAAATCTGTAAGTTAATGATTTGCCTATGCCAAGTTCAGCAATATTTATGTTTACAATATTGTTATTCCATGTCGGAGTTACAACAGCACCACCAGATGTAATATTAATACTACCACTGACAAATTTGCTAATTAAATCAGTTAAATCGTCACTAAGTGTTACATTAAATAATGGAGACTGACCTCTGTTAGTTACAGTAATATCAAAGTATATTACATCCCCACCGATGACATTGTCTACATTGAAGTTTTTAGTAATATCTATGGCCGGTTCAACAATGCCGACAGCTGCATCAGATGTGGATTCATGAGTATTCCAGGTAAGTACTGCTTTATTAGTTTTAACAGCTCCTGCTTTGTTATTGTTAACATTTAATACAGTGGCATTTAAAAATGCCTGGAATTTACCGCCATATTCCTTAATAATTTCATCTGCAAATTCAGAAGCAAATGTTAATTCTACAATATTGCCATTTACAGTTACAGTATAATCCTTACCTTCAACAGCTTTATTTTGAGTATTTCCTTTGTAAACTACAATTGAACCGTCAATGTATTTTAAACCTTCCGGAAGAGTGTCTGTAACTTTTAAAATATTGTATTTTCCAACAGGCAATATTACAGTTATATTGTAGGTTACATTTTCACCAACAGTTACCTTATCCTTACCATTTACAATAGTTGTGTTAAATACAGTTTTATTTACTTTAGCATCGTAAGTGTGTAGGGTACTGCTTGCCTGGTTAGAGTAATTTCTTTTTTCATCGAATTTTGTTTCATTAAAAATAGAATAATAATCTACTTTAGCTATATTCTTAAATTCTTTTCCAATAACAACATCATTTTTTACATTGAATGTAAATTTAGCACTGACACTTTGACCGGCTAAAAGTTCACCAACATTCAAAGTAGCTACATCATTATTCCAATTAAAAATAACTTTACCTGTTTCATTACCTTTTAGTATAGTTACACTATATCACTCCTACTATTTACAAAGGTTTTGATAAATTCTGTTAAATCATCCGTAATAGTAGTATTATAAGCAGTACCTTTACCGCTGTTAGTTACAGTAATTGTGAAACTAGCCTCATCATTACCCTGAACTATATTAGGTCCAAATACCTTATTTATGTCTATTTTAGGCTGATATATATCAACATAAACAGTATCAGAATTTAAGGTATTATTAGTCCAACTAATACTTGCATGATTACTGGTTGTTGCACTGTCTGCACCAGTTGGAATAACATTTTCATTATTAACAACAGTATAATATGCATTAACAATTAATTGGTTATTCTTAGCATAAGCAGGTACAAGGTCACCATTAAAGTCAATAGTCAAATAACTTTTTTCAGGATGAGTAGCACTTGAAGTATAAGTTACTGTATATGCATATTCAGGAACAGTAACACCATCACTGGTAGTTATTGTAAAGTTAGTATACTTAATTCCATATGACTCATCTTTAATAACTAAGTTTGGAACTCTTAAGTCTGGGAAGTTTACAGTTATTTTATAAATCCCCACTTCACCAACAAACAGTATTTCAGTATTGTCAGTAACATTAGATCCAATGAACTCTTTTGTAATGTTTAACCCTTTAGCTATAATAGTTGCATTATCCCTATACTTATCTTTGTTGGTTGCAAAGTTTGTACTATTAGGATATGCTGCAAAGTTTGTAATCCATACATTGTTAACAATACTTTCCTTTGGGATTAAATATTCACTAAACCTGACAGTATATATAATACTGCAGGAAGTGTTTTGAGCTAACTGAGCTATCATATATCCTTTTGTAAATAAGTCATCTTTAAATGCAGTAATATCAACAACAGTTCCGTTTGAGTAAACCAAACTAACAGATTTAACATCAGCTTTTGTAATTCCATTTGAAGTTGTTCTGTTAACAAAATCATCAGCTACAATTATATCATAAGCAGCAGAATGACCTGTGTTAGTTATAGTTATATTATATTCAACTTCAGTTGCATTTTCAATATTTTCTAAAATTTTTGTGTCATTTACATATTTTGTAATTTTTAATTCAGGTTCATTAGTAAGCATCAGTACAATATTTGAGCTTGCATATACAACATCAATGGAATCCTTAAACTTCATTTCAGCAAGATTAGCCAAATTAAGCTGGTCTGCCATAGGTTCTGAAGATACCTGAAATGTAAACCACAATCTAACATCAACAGGATGAGCCAGGTTATCTAATGTATTTCCAAAATTAAATGAAAGTGCATTATTAAAAGTATCTATACCAATTTTAGGAACAATAACCTTACCTGTATTTTCATCATATAAAAATCCGCTGTCATTTGCATAAGCCCAATATCCGCATTTAGGAATTACTCCAGTAGTGGAATTAACCAGATTAAATCCTTTTAAGTTAAATAATGGAATTGGTAAAAAGTCAGTGACAATAAAATCGTTTACAGAACCTGTAGGAAAATGAATATCCAATACAAAAGTTATATTCTGACCAGGATAAACTTTATAAAAGTCAGTATCATTTATGATTTCACCATCAACTGCAATAATATCTTTCTTAAGTGTAACACTTGGAACTCTTAATTGTGTGTAACTGTTATCAGAAACCGTATTAAATGTATTTAAAACAGTAGCTGATGTTTTAATATAATTAATAACCAAATCATTTGATACAACAGAAGATCCGTTTGAATAATGAATAATAACTTTTGCAACAAAATTTAAAGACCCTACCATTGCACCCTGATTAACGCTTCTATTTGTATAATATCCGCCTTTTAAGCTTGTACTTATATTGTTATCCTTTAAGAATTTTGAAATATAAAATGTAACTGATTCATCAATATCTCCTAAAGAAACAACACTGTAATAACTTTCATTTAATTCATATGTTTTTCCATAAATTGATAGGACAGGTTCATATTCAGTTAAGAATTTTTGAGCTGAACCTACTTTATGGGTGTCAAATTTATCATAAATTACCAAATCATCAAAAGCAAAGTAATCAGAAATCTCAAAATCAATTTTATACACAATTAAATTATGAGGAACAACAGGATGTAACTTACCTGATCCTGTTAAAATTTCTGAATATTTTTGAGTAGCTAATGATTTTAAATATATGCTATAACTATTTGAAGCATTGTAAGTATCATTAACATAAGTATAATTCATATCCACAGTACTTGCAGCAGCAACACATTCACCAGTTTCAGAATTGATAATGGTTATGTTGTCACCAGTACTGTTATCAAATTCCGGAGCATAAGCCTTATACTTTAAAGTGATACTTGTGGTGCTTAAATCTCCAACAGCTTCCTTTAATTTTAAAATTAGTTTTCCGCCTGTTTTATTACCAGCAGGTTCTTCAATAGTATATAAACCAGAGTCTATAACTCTTCCTTTAGAATCATATAAAACCGGACTTCCCAAATACATTACATCAGACGGAATTACATCTGTAATAGTAATATTTTCAATTTTTGCACCATTAGCTATGTTAATATTTACAGAATAGCTAAATGGGAAATTTGAACCTGTAGCAGTTTCATGTTCATTAAGACTTGAACTTTTATCTATTTTAACAACAACAGGATTTACCCATCCTGTGACAGTTTCTCCATAAATTGGAGGATAATTCACCGGATCATCAATAGGACTGTTCCCATATCTAAAAACAGGAGTAACAGTAAAATTAAGTAATTTTCCTATTTTCAATACTCCGATACCTGAAGTAATATTTAAAACCGCATCAGGAGCATTAACAGTAAAACTACCTAAAGGATACTGAAGAATATAAAAAGTACTGTTTGCCGGACCATGCACTTCTTTTTTAGTAAATGGATCCCTTAAGGTGTATAAACCCGTTGTATTGTCATAAGTACTTTCATTAAATATTCCAACTTTTATCGGGACTATCTTCCTATTAGAATATGAAACAGTAAAATGTGTTAGTTCTTTAGGAGCTATTAACTGAATATAAGGTTGGAATCCAGTAGCGTCCCCCAAATTCTTAAATACCATTTGGAAGTTGAATGATTCATTGATAAAAACATCTGCAGGATTATTAAAAGACATATTATTGCCATTTTCGCCTTTTAAAGTAATATCCGGAATAGACGTGTTATCATTTTCTACAATAGGACCTTCCCTAATCGGAACATCCCAAATAGAATTATCTCCAATAACAACTTCCTCACAGTTATTGCTTGTGATAAGTTTATCATAGGTTAAGCTAGCGTTTTCAACAGTAATTGTATCGTCAATAACTGCATTAACTCCGTTAATATCTGGAGAATCAGCTTCACCTGCACCATAAACTGAACCACAAAATATAAACAATAAACTAAGTATTGCTAATACTTTCAAATAATTCATTAATTACACCAATATAAAATTTTGTTTTGATAATTACGAATTATATATTACATCTTTATAGTATATATAATTTTATAATAACTTGCATATAAAAAAAGAAATTCGTTTAACAATTACTTAAAACATTAAACAAGTAGTATATAAATAATAGCAATAAGTGATGAAAAGAGAAGATAATAATGGTAAAGAGATATTACCATCATCCAATTAAATACAACAGGTGAATT
>OGOP01002872.1_pt1 | contig 10127 bp, 7 predicted proteins | sample 1552591 | NCBI WGS metagenome assembly OGOP01 (sample SAMEA2580120, study PRJEB22360) | human gut metagenome | biome: human gut; feature: human-associated habitat; material: faeces | place: Denmark | collected 2008/2010 | reverse complement strand
CAGGATGACTACTACCAGCTGCGCCAGAAGAATGCCACGGGCGCGTACGTCAACACGGTCCGCGCGGCCTACGAGCAGCTTCTGGAAGATGTTGCGGCGGCCTGCTGTCAGGATGTGCTGTTCGCGTCCGACCAAGCCAACCGCTTGACGCAGTGCATCCTCGAGCGCTTTCAGGTCGAGCCGGACTTCCCATGGGAGAGAGAAGAGCGCTACCAGTCCTATGGGACATTCCGCCATGCATCCAACCGCAAGTGGTTCGCCCTGATCATGCGCGTGAAGCGCGCCGTGCTCGACAAAGACGGCAATCCCGCGCTCGTCGACGTCATCAACCTGAAGATACCACCTGAGCACGGAGAAGCCCTCCACCAGCTGCCCGGCGTCTATCCCGCCTACCACATGAACCACAAGACCTGGATCTCCGTCGTACTGGACGACACCCAGACGGATGAAGCCATCATGCAGTGGATTGATGACAGCTACCAGCTGACGAAATGAACGCAGGAGAGCGATGAAAATGAAGTTCAAGAACATCGACCACATCGTCATCACGACGCAGGACCTCAAGGCATGCCTGCATTTCTATGTCGACATCCTCGGCATGGAGCTCGACCAGAGGAACGGCCGCTATGCCGTCCGCTTCGGCAGTCAGAAGTTCAACATCCATACGAGGAAGGCCGAGTTCCTTCCGGCTGCGGAGCATCCGACTTATGGCAGCCTCGACCTTTGCCTGATCCTCGACGGGAGCCTGGACATGGCGAAAACGGAAATCGAGCGCAAGGGCTATCCAATCGAGCTCGGGCCAGTGCGACGGCATGGCGCTCGCGGCGCGATGCGGAGCATCTACCTCAGAGACCCCGACGGGAACCTGGTCGAGCTCGCAGAATATCACGCGTGAAGCAGGCATTCCCTTGTGAAGTCAGTCCGACTATGCTCGCAGACACAAAAATCCCGGCGCATGAGCAGTACGCCGGGATCTTTGCTGTGTATAATATCTTATCTTAGGAGAGTTGCATGCTTCTTGGAAGAAGCTGCTAACGAAAGCCTACATAGAATATAACACATTTGAGAATGAATATCAAGTGTAAAATTGAAAATTTTTCTCAATAACCAAAAATCGCCCCGGTTCTGCTCAACCGGGGCGACTTTTCGATTTCATCGTTAGCAGTGAAATCTCTCCTGTATTGTATTCTATCACATTTTGCTAGACTTGTCTTGTGACTCAGTTGCCATGACAAGTCCAGCGCTGGACTTTTTGGTCGGACTGTCGCAACAGTCGGGGGCAGTCCGACTATCGCGTTGCGAGTTTGCGGGATGGTTACAACAAAGCGGACCATCGAGACAAGATTCTTGATGGCCCGCTTCATCCCTGCTATACTATGGCAAGGGGGAATTCCCCTAGAGCGAACGCAGCAATTGCTGTCATCTATTCCGACATTAACCTTCGGCGTACATCCGTAAATGAAAAAGCCGTCCTCGCGAGGGACGCCTTCTTCAGGATGTACGGTGGCCATCAGCGTTAGCCGACGCTGTTTGTATGACCGAAATCTTTCTGTCATCAGATATGCCAAGCTGACCATCTTAGTGGTTCGCTCTTTTTATCTATCTACATTATACTACGAGGATTTTTGCGCGTCAATTTTGCAGATGCTCGCAGGCACAAAAATCCCGGCGCATGAGCAGTACGCCGGGATCTTTGCTATGTGTATTATATTTTAGGAGAGCTCTGCGCTTCTTGAAAGAAGCTGCTAACGAAAGCCTACATAGAATATAGCACACTTGAGAATGAATATCAAGTGGAAAATTGAAAATTTTTCTCAACAACTCCAAAACGCCCCAGAGGGCCTAACTCTGGGGCGTTTCGTTTGCGTGTGATACGCTTGTTGACTTCTTCTTAGCCTATGATCATTATACTACAGTCTGTCCGGGAAAACAAAATGCCCCCGACTATTACAGCTGGCTCTAGAATGGTATAATAATCTAAGAAATTACGAATGGTTTGGTGGTGATCATATGGAAACGGACAAGTCTCTCTTATCGGAGGAAGATATCAAGCATCGCTACATCACGCCGGCGCTGGAGCGGGTCTGGCCGTCGTCGGACATCCGCATGGAGTTGGCAATCACGGCGGGGCGGGTCAACATCAAGGGGAATATGGAGGCGCGTGAGCGGCCGAAGTTCGCCGACTATGTGCTCTATACAGAGTCGGGCCATCCGCTGGCCGTCGTCGAGGCGAAGGACAACAATCATACGATTTCGTTTGGCATGCAGCAGGCCAAGGCATATGCCCAGATGATGGACCTTCCGTTCGCCTACAGCTCGAACGGTGACGGCTTTGTCGAGTACGACTTCCTGACGGGCATCGAGTGCGAGCTCTCGCTCGATGCGTTCCCGACGCCTGCCGAGCTCATCGCACGGTTCAAGGAGGAAGGCCATCTGACGGAGGAGCAGGTCAGAGTCATCGAGCAGCCTTTCTATGTGTCGGAGGGCACGTTTGCGCCGCGCTACTATCAGCGTGTTGCCGTCGACCGCACGCTCGATGCGATTGCCCGCGGGCAGAAGCGCCTGCTGCTCGTCATGGCGACGGGCACGGGCAAGACGTACACGGCCTTCCAGATCATCTATCGGCTGCGCAAGGCGGGGCTCGGGAAGAAAATCCTCTATCTCGCCGACCGCAACATCCTCGTCGACCAGTCGATCCAGCAGGATTTCCGACCGCTCGCAAGTGTCATCCACAAGGTCAACTACGCATCCGACGACCGCACGACCATCACGTCGTACGAAGTCTACTTCTCACTCTACCAGCAGCTCTTCGGCGAGAACGACGAAGAGCGCTTCCGCGAGCTCTTCCGCCCCGACTTCTTCGACCTCATCGTCGTCGACGAGTGTCACCGCGGCTCGGCCAAGGCCGACAGTCGCTGGCGCAAGATCCTCGACTACTTCGACACGGCCATCCAGATTGGCATGACGGCCACACCGAAGGAGACGGCCTACGTCTCGAACATCGACTACTTCGGCGAGCCCGTCTACACCTACAGCCTGCGGCAGGGCATCGATGACGGCTTCCTCGCGCCGTTCCGCGTCATCAACGTGCAGACGAACATCGGCGAGGGCTGGCGCCCGTGTAAGGGCCAGCGCGATTTCTTCGGCAGGGAAATCGAGGACCGCATCTACAATAACACCGACTACGACTACAATATCGTGCTCGAGGACCGCATCCGCGAGGTCGCGGCGCGCATCACCAACTATCTGCTCCACACCGACCGCATGGCCAAGACCATCGTCTTCTGTGCCGACGAGGCCGCCGCGGAGCGCATGCGCCATGCGCTCGCCCAGCAGAACGCCGACATGATGAAGAAATACCCCAACTACGTCGTGCGCATCACGGGCAGTGACCCCTACGGCAAGAGTCAGCTCGGCTACTTCATCTCCGTCGCCTCGCCGACGCCCGTCATCGCGACGACGTCGCAGCTGCTCTCGACCGGCGTCGACTGCAAGATGGTCCGACTCATCGTCCTCGACGAGAACATTACCTCGATGACGATGTTCAAGCAGATCATCGGCCGCGGCACGCGCCTGCGCTACGACGAGGGCAAGCGCAGCTTCGTCATCATGGACTTCCGCGGCGTCACGCGCCTCTTCGCCGACCCCGATTGGGATGGCCCTATTATCGAGGACCCCGGCTTCGAGTCGGGCGAGGGAGAAGATGGCAAGCCGACTGGCGGCAGAGGAAAAGGAGGCGGGGGAGGCAGCGACGAGCCCGCCGTCAAGCCCTTCGTGCGCGCCGATGGCTGCAAGGTCTACACCGTGCAGGAGACGATTGCCGTCTACGATACGGATGGCAAGCTGCTGAAGCAGGAGAACGTCATCGACTACACGAAGGAGAACATCCTCGAGCAATTCGGCGACCTCCACCGCTTCATCCACGAGTGGAACGCCGCCGAGAAGAAGCAGGCCATCGCCGATGCCCTCGCGACGCGCGGCGTCGACCTCGACAAGCTCAAGCACGCGATGAAGATGGACGATGTCGACGACTTCGACTTCATCTGTCACGTCGCCTACGACCAGAAGCCCCTGACGCGCCGCGAGCGCGCCGAGGGCGTCAGGAGGCGTGACTTCCTGAGCCGCTACAGCGGCGCCGCGCGCGCCGTCCTCGAGACGCTGCTCGAGAGCTACAAGGACCTCGGCATCAAGAACATCGAGAAGACCGACGTGCTGCGCATGAAGGACTTCCAGAAATTTGGCACCCCCGGGCACATCGGCAAGCTCTTCAACGGCAAGAAAGGCTACGAAGAAGCCGTGCGCGCCCTCGAACAAGAACTATACAAGGCAGGTTAAGACAACATGGCAACAAATCTAGGCGGACTCGTAAAACGGCTCCAAGACATCATGCGCAACGACCCCGGCATCAACGGCGACGCCCAGCGCATCGAGCAGATCATCTGGGCGCTCTTCCTCAAGGTCTACGATGCCAAAGAAGAGGACTGGGAGATGGATGAAGACGACTACCACTCCATCATCCCCGAGCCCTACCGCTGGCAGAACTGGGCCCACGACGACGGCACGGGCACGGCCTACACGGGTGAAGAGCTTCTCGAATTCGTCAACGACCTCTTCACCGTGCTCAAGAACCTCTCCATCACACCCGACATGCCCAAGAAGAAGCGCATCGTCAAGACGATGTTTGAGGAGACGAACCAGTACATGAAGGACGGCGTCCTGCTGCGTCAGGTCATCAACGTCATCGACGATATCGACCTCGAGAGCTACGACAACATGCACGCCCTCGGCGACATCTACGAGACCATCCTCAAAGAGCTGCAGTCGGCCGGCCGCGCCGGTGAATTCTACACGCCGCGCGCCGTCACCGACTTCATGGCCGACCGCATCGAGCCGCACCTCGGCGAGCGCATGGCCGACTTCGCCTGCGGCACCGGCGGCTTCCTCGTCAGCTGGCTGCGCGAGCTCGAGAAGCAGATCGCGGCGCCCGACGACCGCGCCCTCTGGAACCACTCCGTCTACGGCATCGAGAAGAAGCAGTTCCCCTACATGCTCGCCATCACGAACCTGCTGCTGCACGGCGTCGACAACCCCGACATCGACCACGGCAACAGCCTGCTCCACGACGTCCTCGACTACACGGAGAAAGACAAGTTCGACAAGATCCTCATGAATCCGCCATACGGCGGCAGCGAGAAGAAAGACGTCATGAGCCACTTCCCCGACGACCTCGCAGATAGTGAGACGGCCGACCTCTTCATGAGCGTCATCCTCTACCGACTCAAGCAGGGAGGCCGCGCCGCCGTCGTCCTGCCCGACGGTTTCCTCTTCGGCACCGACAACACGAAAGTCAACATCAAGAAGAAGCTCATGGCCGAGTGCGACCTGCACACCATCATACGGCTGCCCAGCAGCGTCTTCGCGCCCTACACGAGCATCACGACGAACATCCTCTTCTTCGACCGCACGCACCCGACCGAGAAGACATGGTTCTACCGCCTCGACATGCCCGAGGGCTACAAGCACTTCAGCAAGACAAAGCCCATGCGCCTCGAGCACTTCGACCCCGTCAAAGCATGGTGGGACGACCGTCAGGAAATCCTCGAGGGCGACTTCCCCAAAGCTAAGTGCTACACCATAGACGAGATCGCCGCAGGCGGCTACAACCTCGACCTCTGCGGCTTCCCGCACGAAGAAGAAGAGATCCTCGAGCCCATGGAGCTCATCCAGAAGTATCAGGAACAGCGCAAATCCCTCAACGACGATATCGACAAAATCCTCGCCCGCATCACTGCCAAACTGGAGGACAACGCATGAACGCACAAGACCTAAAGAACAGCATCCTCCAGCGTGCCATCGAAGGCAAGCTCGTGCCACAGCGCAAAGAAGAGGGCACGGCCAAAGAACTGCTCGCCGAGATTCGCGCCGAGAAAGCACGGCTCATCAAAGAGAAGAAAATCAAGAAGAGCAAGCCACTGCCGGAGATAACGGATGAGGAAAAGCCGTTTGATATTCCTGAGAGTTGGGAGTGGGTGAGATTAGGTGATATAGGGGCATTAGTACGTGGTTCAGGGATTAAGCGAAGCGAAACGACTGATGAAGGAAAACCATGTGTGCGTTACGGAGAACTTTACACTACATATCGTACACGATTTTCTTCTGTGATGTCTCATACATCGAAAGAAGTATTCAATAAGAGCAAAAAAGTTCATAAAAACGATATATTAATGGCCCTGACTGGTGAAAATAAATGGGATATTGCTCTTGCTGTCGTTTATGAAGGTGAAGAAGAAGTTGCTATGGGAGGCGATATGACAAAGTGGGAATATCATGGTATGAATCCTATTTACCTTACCATGGTAATTAATTCTCCATATGGTATCGCATGCAAAAGAAATATGGCCACGGGAGATATTATTGTACATATCTCAAATAACAAACTTTCAGAGATTGTATTGCCAATCCCTCCTCTTGCCGAGCAGCACCGCATTGTCGCCAAGATTGAAGAACTACAGCCCGATATCGATGCCTACGACGAAGCCCAGACCAAGCTGCAAGCCATCGAGCAGCGCTTCCCAGACGCTATGAAAAAGAGCCTGCTCCAATACGCCATTGAAGGCAAGCTCGTGCCCCAGCGCAAGGAAGAAGGCACGGCCAAAGACCTGCTCGCCAAGATCCGCGCCGAGAAAGCAAGACTCGTCAAAGAGAAGAAAATCAAAAAATACAAGCCCTTGCCCGCCATCACCGACGATGAAAAGCCCTTCGATATTCCCAACAGCTGGGAGTGGACTAGATTTGGCGATATCAGCATTAACATGGATAGTGAACGTATACCATTGTCTGTAACGCAACGAAGGAACTTAGATAAAATATATGACTATTACGGAGCTTCTGGTGTTATAGATAAAGTTGATAAATATCTCTTTGATAGACCGTTGATGCTTATTGGTGAAGATGGAGCAAATTTATTAGCTAGAACAAAGCCAATTGCTTTTATTGCTCGGGGAAAATATTGGGTCAATAATCATGCACATGTAATTGATTTTCCAAATGGAATTGATATGAAGTACATGACATTTTACATGAATGCAATTAATTTAGCTGCTTATGTTACAGGAACAGCCCAACCTAAAATGAATCAGGCAAGAATGAACGGTATCCTTATTGCCATTCCTCCGATTACCGAGCAGCATCGCATCGTCGCCAAGCTCGAAGAACTCCTGCCGCTCTGCGATCAGCTCGCCCACCAATCCTGATCGCCGCTATAGCTGACTGCCCCACATCTCAGGCAGAAGTGACAACGTCCATACATAGCACCAAAAAAACGTCATCGGGACATAATCATTCCGACGAACACAAAGCCCCCATCCGGTCATCACTCCGGACGGGGGCTTTGCTTGGTGCCATGTCAGACACTCATTTGGCATCTATAGTATATGTCTTTTTAGCGGAGGAGACAAGATGTTGACCTCATCCGCCTCGCAAATTCGGAACCTTCTTCAGAGGAGAAGGCACGCTCACAAGCACGTCCATGGATAACGGGGGGGAGTGAAAAATCAAAGGCCGAAGGCGTAGCCGGTCAGAGCCATGGAGCCGAGGTTACGGACGTTGTTGAAGGTGTAGGGGGACTCACCTCGGGAGGCGCCGAGGATGTAGAGCAGGGGGAGGAAGTGGTCGGGGGTCGGGACGGCGTAGTCGGCGTCGGGGTAGCGGTGGAAGTCGATGACGGCTTCGTCATCGCGTGCCTCGATGGCCGACTTGATGGCCTTGTCGAAGCGGTCGGCGGCGGGATTGCCGTGCTCGTTCTCCCATTCGACGCGGCGCAGGTTGTGGACGACGTTGCCGCTGCCCATGATGAGGTAGCCCTTCTCGCGAAGGCTGGCGAGCTTTTGGCCGAGCTCGTACGACTGGCGCGCTGTGATGTCGCCGTTGACGGAGAGCTGGACGACGGGGATGTCGGCCTTGGGGAAGATGTGGACGAGAATGCTCCAGGCGCCGTGATCGATGCCCCAGCTGTCGTCGACTTCGACATCGGCGCCGAGCAGGTCGGTGACCGCGCGCGTCAGGTCGGCGCAGCCTGCCGGCTCGTACTTGAGCTCGTAGAGCTCCTTGGGGAAGCCGTACATGTCGTAGACCTGGCGCGGCTTTGCGGCGCTCTGTACGAGCGTGCCGTGCGTGTACCAGTGCGCCGAGATCATCAGGATGGCCTTGGGCTGGCCGAATTCTTCGAGGATGCGCTTTCCAAGGCGGTTGTAGGTGTCGGTTAATTCATTGTGGTCGAGTGCGATCATCGGGCTGCCGTGGCCGACGAAAATAGCGGGCATCTTTTTCATGGGGATTCCTCTTTTCTCGTTGTATTTCCTATAAAGGTATCGTTTCTGTACTAACTCCCTTGTCTATATTATAGAAATCGTGTAGAATGTTGACAAGAAGGCCGCTGACAGTCAAAATAAAGTTGTAAAAAAGTATAAATAGCCTTGCTTAAAAAACAATTTATTGGTAAAATAGTATTGAGGTGATACCATTGAAGTACTATACAATCAATAAATTTGCTAAAATCATCGGGGTCACCCCACAAACTCTTAGAAACTGGGATAGAAGCGGCCGGCTTCATCCTCATCATACTTCGACGAATGGCTACCGCTACTATTCAGAAGAACAATTATGTGCTGTGACAGGGATTCAGTTCGCACCCAGAAAAGTCATCGGATATTGCAGGGTATCAAGCCGCAAGCAAAAAGATGATCTTGAACGACAAGTAGAGAATTTGAGAACCTACCTGTACGCGCAAGGAAATCCATTTGAAATCATCACAGATATAGGCTCTGGAATCAATTATACGAAGGAGGGGCTGCAAGAGCTGATTCGCAGGATAGAAGCCAATCAAGTCGAGAAAGTTGTTGTCCTTTATAAGGACAGGCTCTTACGCTTTGGCTTTGAGCTTCTTGAAACAATTGCCACAATCCATGGATGTAAAATCGAGATTGTTGATACGACTCGGGAAAGTGAACAGCAGGAACTGGTGGAAGATTTGGTGCAAATCATCACAGTATTCAGTTGCAAACTTCAAGGAAAACGAGCGCATCAGGCAAAGAAGATGATTCAAGAGTTGGCAGGAGATGATTCAGATGATAAAGTCAATCCGAGTACAGCTGTTGCCGAATAACAAACAGAAGACTAAGCTATTTCAATTTGCTGGTGCTGCAAGATATGCTTATAATTGGGCACTGAACAAGCAGATGGATCATTTCTTTGAGGGACACAAAATCCAGACGGACAGCGCGCTTCGTAAAGAGTTCACGGTTTTGCGCCATGCAGAGGAAAACAAGTGGTTGCAGGATGTATCGAACAACGTCACGAAGCAGGCCATCAAAGACTTGTGCATTGCCTACAAGAACTTCTTCCGCAAGCAGAAGCAGCCTGGCTACATCAAGTACACTTCAAAGAAAATTGCGCATTGTAACCGCATTGGCAAGAGTTTAACCGTCTATGACATGAACGGTCATCCCAAGTTCAGGAGTAAGAAGAACGGAGACTTCCGTTTCTATCAGGACAATGTCAAGATCCAGTTCACAGAGACACATGTCAAACTAGAAAGCCTTGCAGGAAGCAGGCGGAAGAACCGTCAGCGGCTTAACTGGATTCGACTTGCCGAAAGGAATAGGATTCCTGTCCTGGCGAAATACACGAATCCACGGATTGCATTCGATGGGGAGCGCTGGTGGCTGTCGGTAGGGATACAGACCGCTCGGAAATTGAAACCTTTGCGCGGGCTGTCTTTTGCTTATAGGAAACGTCGATATACTCGCTCAGAAGGGATTGGCATTGATTTAGGCATTAAGGACTTGGCGGTACTCTCTGACGCCACTAAGGTCAGGAATATCAACAAGACCCGTGCAATAAGAAGACTCAAGAAGAAAAGACGCAGGTTGCAGCGTCAGGTATCTCGAAAATACCAAATGAATAAGAAAGGAGATCGTTACTGCAAAACGAGCAACCTTATAAAAAGTGAAAAACATCTTTTACGGATCAATCACAGACTGGCAAATATTCGTCAGAACCATGTGCATCAGACTACGACGGCAATCATAAAGCGAAAACCAAGCTTTGTATGTCTCGAAGACTTGAAT
>OGOP01002867.1_pt1 | contig 10134 bp, 7 predicted proteins | sample 1552591 | NCBI WGS metagenome assembly OGOP01 (sample SAMEA2580120, study PRJEB22360) | human gut metagenome | biome: human gut; feature: human-associated habitat; material: faeces | place: Denmark | collected 2008/2010 | reverse complement strand
ACGTGTGCGAACAGATCGCGGCGGATATCAAAGACAACCTGCTGTGCTGCTTTTACCATGGTCTGCGTGTAGCCGTATGCTGCGAGTGCGCCGCACCCGAAAATGAGTGCCGTAATCAGCACGCCGCGCAGCAGTGTGTGCACATCTCCGTCCGCCAGTCCGTTGACAACCGGGCGGATCATATACGTTCCAAGGAGGTTGGCTCCCGCGCTGATTGTTACCAGTACCGCTACGACTGCGAGCATTTTTTTGTGCCGTCCCAGATAAGACAGGAAGACGCGCAGCGTGTGTTTCAGGTTCTTTGGTTTCTTTCCGCTATAAGCTCTCGCTGCCATTTTCGTCTCCTCCTTTCATCTGTGAGGCGTAAATTTCCTGATAAATCGGGTCATCCGCAAGCAGTTCAGCGTGCGTGCCGATCCGGTGTACTTTTCCGTCATCAAGAATGATGATCTGATCCGTATTCATGACGGATGTTACTCTCTGCGCAATGATAATTTTTGTGACATCCTTCCGCGCCGCCAGTGCCTCGCGGATCTTTTTCTCCGTTGCCGTGTCGACCGCACTTGTCGAATCATCGAAGATCAGGATTTTTGCCTTTCCGATCAGCGCACGCGCGATGCAGAGACGCTGCTTCTGGCCTCCGGAGAGGTTGCTTGCGCCCTGCTCGAGCACGGTGTCGAGGCCGTCCGGCATGCGGTTCAAAAATTCATCCGCACACGCCGCGCGGCATGCTTCCCAGATCTCCTCATCGGATGCATCCGCATTGCCCCATTTCAGGTTTTCACGCACGGTTCCGGAGAACAGCACGTTTTTCTGCAGAATGATATTGACTGCATCGCGGAGAGCGGCAAGATCGTACGCGCGCACATCCTTTCCGCCGACGCGGACGGTGCCGCGGCTGGTGTCATACAGACGCGGAATGAGCTGCACCAGCGTCGTTTTCGAAGAACCTGTTCCTCCGAGGATTCCTACCGTCTGACCGGCTTTGATCTTCAGCGTAACATCGGAGAGTGCGTACTCTTTTGCTTCTTCTTTGTATTTAAACGATACGTTGTCAAACTCCACGCTGCCCTCTGTCACTTCTGTTACACCATTTTCCGGCGAGGTGAGCACGATTTTCTCATCGAGCACCTCGACAATCCGGTGTGCGCTCGCCATGGAACGGGTCAGGAGCAAGAAGACGTTTGCAATCATCATCATCGAGTTCATGACCTGCATGACGTAGCTTAGAAATCCGGTCAGGTTTCCGACGGCAAGCTGTTTTTTCAGAATCATATTTCCGCCGAACCACAGAATCAGCACGATCGCGGTATACATGACGCCCTGAAATGCCGGCAGATTCAGCACGGCGTAGTGGAACGTCTGCTCGCTCGCTGCGGTCAGGTCGATGTTGACCTCGTTGAATTTGTCTTCCTCGTACTCATCCCGCACGAAAGCTTTGACGGCACGGATCGCGGTCAGCCCCTCCTGGACAACGTTGTTCAGGCGGTCCACCATGGACTGCAGTTTTGTGTACATCGGAGCAACTCTCCGCACAATCAGGGAGAGAATAAAGCCAAGAAGCGGGGTACATACAAGGAATACAAATGCCAGCCGCGGATTCATATAGAATGAAAGGCCGATTCCCATAATCAGAAGCGACGGTCCGCGCGTGATCGGGCGGAAGCCGGCGCTTACCATATTCTGGATGACGGTAACATCCGTCGTCATACGGGTGATCAGGGATGATACCGCAAAGTGGTCGAGGTTGGAAAATGCATACTGCTGCATTTTCTCATACTCCGCCTTCCGGATCTCGGCTCCCCAGCCGTACGTTGCGCGCGCCGCAAAGTGCGCGTATAAAATTCCGGTCACAAGCGCAAAAAGCGCACAGATTCCCATCTGAATTCCCTTGCGATAAATATAAGAGAGATCGCCGTTCGCAATACCAATGTCGATCAGATTGGAAATCAGGATCGGAATAAAAAGTTCAAAACACGTTTCTACCAATACCAGCACCGCTCCGAAAATCATGTCCCGTTTGTAAGGGCCTGCATACGAGAGCAGACGCTTCATATCATTCATCTTCTGTCATGTCCTCCTTTTGCTGTTTTTCGGAGTCCATTTTAGCATACCCCGGCACGATTTTCAACGCGCCGAAATAATCCCTTTTACCCAAAAAATTCCCTTTTCCCAACAACTTTTCTGTCGTCAGAAAAAAAGGATCGTTTTCTGGAAGCTTAAGTCTACCTTTTGAACACATTGACCAGTGACACACCGGAAACCGCCGCCTCTCCGACAAATCCGATAACAAACACGTCCGCAATTCCGACCAGAGCCACCAGAAGCTGCTCCAGAAAAAGCGGAACAATCAGCTTTTTCAAATCCTGATTTGTAAACATAAAACCCATCCTGCCATTTTTCTTTCTGTCTCTATTTTAGACATCTAACAGCTCATTTGTCTAATGCTTATTCTAAATGGCAGTTCATACGCGGATTGCATATTACACTTCACAGAAATCTCTTTTCACTTTCTCACACAGCTTGCCATACACACGCTCCACAAACCACGGCTCTGTCGATTTTTCTGCGATCTGCTCCACCGGAATCCAGCCGACTGCGCTGTTTTCATCCGGCTTGCAGCGGATTTCCTGTACCGGGTCTGCTTCCATGAGATATGTCACATTCAGATGGAGATGTGTCGTCACGTACTTTCCGCGCTTCACATGGCCGTCCACCGACAGGATTTCGAGCGAGAATGGCTGATCCGATAAGAGCTTCACCTCTTCAATCCCGGATTCCTCCTTCACTTCTCTTACCGCCACGCTGTAAAGATCCGCATCTCCGTCCGCGTGGCCGCCGAGCCATGCCCAGGAATGGTAAATATTGTGATACGCCATCAGCACCTGCTTCCGATCCGGGCTTACGACCCAGGCGGAGGCAGTCAGATGTGCGGTCTCATTTTCCCGCGTCAAAATATCGCATCCGCTCTCCATCCATTTCAGCAGAATCGCCCGATCCCGCTCTTCCTGCTCATTGTACGGACGGTATTCCCGGATCTGCCGCAGCAGGTTTTCTTTGGCTGTTTCATTCTGCATCCGTTTTCCCTCCCACTTTGATTTTAAACGATTGATAAAAAAGACCCCGGCGCCTGTATTTCTACAGACCGCCGGGGTCTCCTTACGTTTGAACACAAATCATGCTATTGCATGAAAATCCTGATTCGGACAGATTCTGCTTAAATTAAGCGTTCTTCTGAGCGATAGCTGCCTGAGCTGCTGCCAGACGAGCGATCGGTACACGGAACGGAGAGCAGGAAACGTAGGTGAGGCCAACGTTGTGGCAGAACTCGACGGAAGTCGGGTCGCCGCCGTGCTCGCCGCAGATACCAAGCTTGATGTCCGGGCGGGTGGACTTACCGAGCTCGCAAGCCATCTTAATGAGCTTGCCTACGCCAACCTGGTCGAGCTTTGCGAACGGATCGTTCTCGTAGATCTTCTTATCATAGTAAGCGCCGAGGAACTTGCCTGCGTCGTCACGGCTGAAGCCGAAGGTCATCTGAGTAAGGTCGTTCGTACCGAAGGAGAAGTACTCTGCTTCCTTCGCGATCTCGTCAGCCGTCAGAGCAGCTCTCGGGATCTCGATCATGGTGCCGACCTTGTAGGTCATGGAAGAGCCTGCCTCTGCGATGAGCTTATCAGCCGTTGCAGTGACAACGCCCTTAACGTATGCCAGCTCCTTGACTTCGCCAACGAGCGGGATCATGATTTCCGGAACGATGTTCCAATCCGGGTGCTTAGCGGAGACATTCAGCGCAGCCTTGATAACTGCGGAGGTCTGCATCTCTGCGATTTCCGGATAGGTGACAGCCAGACGGCAGCCACGGTGACCCATCATCGGGTTGAACTCGTGGAGGCCGGAGATGATTGCCTTAACCTGCTCGACAGTCTTGCCGGTGGACTTAGCCAGCAGCTCGATGTCAGCTTCTTCGGTCGGAACGAACTCATGCAGCGGCGGATCGAGGAAACGGATGTTAACCGGCTCGCCTTCCATGGTCTCGTAGAGCTTCTCAAAGTCGCCCTGCTGCATCGGCTCGAGCTTAGCAAGGGCAGCTTTTCTGCCTTCGACGGTGTCAGCGCAGATCATCTCGCGGATAGCTGCGATTCTGTCCGGATCGAAGAACATGTGCTCGGTACGGCAGAGGCCGATGCCTTCTGCGCCGAGGCGCTTTGCATCGATAGCGTTCTGCGGGGTATCGGCATTCGTACGAACCTTCATCTGACGGAACTTGTCCGCAAGACCCATAATGCGGCCGAAGTCGCCGGAATTGACGGAAGCCGGAACGGTCGGGATGAGGCCGTCGTAGATGTTGCCGGTGGAACCATCGATGGAGATGCAGTCGCCCTCGTGGTAGGTCTTACCGGCGAGCTCGAACTTCTTGTTCTCTTCATCCATGGTGATAGCGGAGCAACCGGAAACACAGCAGGTGCCCATGCCACGCGCAACAACAGCTGCGTGGGAGGTCATGCCGCCGCGAACGGTGAGGATGCCCTGTGCAGCCTTCATGCCTTCGATGTCCTCCGGGGAGGTCTCAAGGCGAACGAGGACGACCTTTTCGCCCTTCTCGTTCCAAACCTTTGCATCTTCAGCGGTGAAGACAATCTTGCCGCAAGCAGCACCGGGAGATGCAGCCAGAGCCTTAGCGACCGGGGTAGCAGCCTTAAGAGCCTTAACGTCGAACTGCGGGTGCAGCAGAGCGTCGAGGTTTCTCGGCTCGATCATGAGAACAGCCTGCTTCTCGTCGATCATGCCTTCGTCGATGAGGTCGCAAGCGATCTTCAGAGCAGCAGCCGGCGTTCTCTTGCCGTTACGGGTCTGGAGCATGTAGAGGTGCTTGTCCTCGATGGTGAACTCCATGTCCTGCATGTCTCTGTAATGATTTTCAAGGGTGTTGCAGATGCCTACGAACTGCTCGTAAACTTCCGGCATGACTTCCTTGAGCTGGTCGATGTGCTGCGGGGTGCGGACACCTGCAACAACGTCTTCGCCCTGTGCGTTCATGAGGAACTCACCGGTGAGAACCTTTTCGCCGGTGGACGGGTTACGGGTAAACGCAACGCCGGTGCCGGAGGTCTCGCCCATGTTGCCGAATGCCATCATCTGTACGTTAACAGCGGTACCCCAGGAATACGGGATATCGTTGTCGCGGCGGTAGACGTTTGCACGCGGGTTGTCCCAGGAACGGAAAACAGCCTTGATAGCGCCCATGAGCTGTTCCTTCGGATCGTACGGGAAGTCCTCGCCGATCTTTTCCTTATACTCAGCCTTAAACTGATTTGCGAGCTCCTTCAGGTCGTCAGCGGTCAGCTCAACGTCCTGCGTTACGCCCTTCTTAGCCTTCATCGCGTCGATGAGCTGCTCGAAGTACTTCTTGCCGACTTCCATAACGACGTCGGAATACATCTGGATAAATCTTCTGTAGCAGTCATAAGCCCAACGCGGGTTGCCGGACTTCTTAGCCATAACTTCAACAACGTCCTCGTTGAGGCCGAGGTTGAGGATGGTATCCATCATGCCAGGCATGGATGCGCGTGCACCGGAACGGACGGAAACGAGAAGCGGGTTCTCCTGATCGCCGAACTTCTTGCCGGTGATCTGCTCCATCTTTTCAATGTACTCCATAATTTCAGCCTGGATCTCATCGTTGATGCGGCGGCCGTCTTCGTAATACTGGGTGCAGGCTTCGGTGGAAATGGTGAAGCCCTGCGGAACGGGCAGGCCGAGGTTCGTCATCTCAGCAAGGTTTGCGCCCTTACCGCCGAGAAGCTCGCGCATGCTCGCGTTGCCTTCTGTGAACAAATAGACATACTTTTTGCTCATTGGAAACTACCTCCTTGAAAATTTACACGGTTAAACCGAGTATTAACTGATTTTCCCGGCGAAAAAAGCGTAAAAAACTTATTCACTGTTTCGCCGCACTCTATTATACCAAATATATTTGCGAATTTCCATACCTTTTTTCGAGAAATCGTCTGTTTTCGGAAATTTTTCGCAGAATTTTTCTTTTAGACAGATTTTTGCGCCGCAAAACGATTTTTTAAGGCGGGTTTTCCCGCGTTTTCGGACAAAATAGGCTTGCAAAACCCTTTTGCGGGTGGCATAATATAATATATTTGAAAAGCGGGCATGCCCGCAAACACACACACGCAGAGAAACGCGCAGCGGCGAAGGGTCTCCCCCTTTCGGCGGCTGTGCGGCTTCTGCGTGCCTTTCGGCATCCCCGAAAACGGGCGGTGCGAAAAAGAAGACAAAAACATTGATGTAAAAAGGAACATTCCATGAAGCTTTTTTCTAAAAACGATCAAACTTCGGGCGGCGCGGACTGGCTGATCGTGGGACTCGGCAACCCGGGCCCGAAATATGAGATGACACGCCACAACGCCGGTTTTTTAATGCTGGACGCCATCGCGGAGCACTTTAACATTGAGGTGCGCCGCGTGAAATTCAAGGGCCTTTACGGCAAGGGCACCATTGCGGGACAGAGCGCCGTGCTTTTAAAGCCCTCCACCTTTATGAATTTGAGCGGACAGTCCGTAACGGAAGCGATGAACTTCTTTCATATTCCGCCGGAGCGCACGCTGATTGTATTCGACGACATTTCGCTTGACGTTGGGCGCACGCGCATCCGCTTAAAGGGCAGTGCAGGCGGGCACAACGGCATGAAGAACATCATTTATCTGAGCGGCAGCGACCTGTTCCCGCGCATGAAGATCGGTGTAGGCAGTAAGCCCGAAGGTTGGGACCTTGCGGACTGGGTACTCTCCCGCTTTACAAATGACGAGATGAAAACGCTAAAAACCGTTTCCGAAAACGTAACGGACGCCGTGGAGCTGCTCCTCTCCGGCGCGCCGGGCAAGGCGATGAACCGCTATAATTCCTGAGCGGCTCCCCGAAAGGAACACTACTATGCGTATGAATTTTTTGAATGACGCGCTTGGGCGCGTGCCGGAATACCGCGCGATCGAAAACGCTGTGCGGCAGCGCAAGACGCCGGTGGCCGTGACGGGTTTGGCTTCCATTCACAAAGCAAATATTCTGCACACACTGCTTTCTGCCATGTCGAAAAAAGCGCTGTTTATTGCGGGCGACGAAGCGGAAGCGACGCGTATGCTGGAAGACCTGAACGCGATGGGCGTGACTTCTGCGTTTTACCCCCTGCGCGATTTCAGCCTGCGCGACACGGAGGGCAGCTCGCATGAATATGAGCGCCAGCGCATCGAAGCACTGACGCTGCTGCAAACCGGGCAGTGCACCTGCATTGTGACGACGATCGACGCGGCATTGCAGTATGTTCTGCCGCCAAAAAAGCTGAAAGAGCGCACGGTGAAACTCTCTGCCGGACAGGAAATTTCGGTGGATGAGATTGTGCGGGCGCTGGTGCGCTGTGGCTATGTGCGCGCCGATCAGATTGACGGCACGGGTCAGTTTGCGCGCCGCGGCGGCATTGTGGACTTCTACTCCCCCGGCGGAAAAGCACCGGTGCGTGTGGAATTCTGGGGCGACGAGATCGACACCATCTCGTATTTTGACGCGGAGACGCAGCGCCGCACCGACCAGATCACGGAGGTGACCATCTCCCCTGCCGTGGAGGTCGTGCCGGACAGCATGAGTATCCTTGCAAAGAAACTCGAGGCACACGCAAAAACGCTGCGCGGCAAGGCGGCGCCTGCCGCAAAGGAAGTGCTGCTGCGCGAGGCGGATAAACTGAAAAACGACCTGCACATTGGGTGCATGGACAAATATTACATGTTCGTTTACGAGACAGTCGCAACGCTGTTCGATTATTTTGACACGGATGCGCTGCTGGTGTTCTCCGAAGGCTCGAAACTAAAGGAACGCATGCGCACGACGCTGTGGCAATGGGGCGAGGACGTACGCGGACTGCTCGCGGAGGGCGTGCTGTGCCGCGGGCTTGACATGTACACCGAGACGTATGAATACGCCTTAAAGCGCGCGGAGGACACGGCGAGCGTTTATATGGACGCGTTTGCACGCGGCTCTTACGACACGCCGACAAAGGCGCTTGTGAACATGACGGTGCGGCAGCTTTCCGTTTGGGGCGGCAGCACGCAGCTTTTGGCCGAAGACCTGACGGCTGCGCTGCACAACCGGCATGCCTGTGCTGTTTTAGCCGGCACGGAGCGCGCCGCGATGAACGTGGCGGCAGATTTAAAGGCCGCCGGACTGCCTGCGGGCTATTTCGAGAGCCTTTCCGCCATCACGCCGGGCACGGTGCAGCCAAAGCCGATGAGCATGGGCACGATGCTGCGGCCCGAAAGGCCGATGCGGCGCAGCAGCTTATCCATCACAAAGGCCACGCGGGCCATGTAACCGGTATCCTCCAGCATGGAGAGGAAGAAGAACAGCACCACGATGATGGGCAGAAAGCTCAGCACGCTGCCCACGCCGGTAAAGATGCCGTCGATGAGCAAGGAGTGCACCGCCGCATTGACGTTCCAGTTGGTAAGCGCCGTGTCCACGATGCCGGTCAACGCGTCGATGCCCGTTTCCATCAGGTTCTGGAAGAACAGGCCGATGACGTTGAAGGTGAGGAAGAACACCAGACCCATGATGGCGATAAAGGCCGGGATGGCGGTGTACTTGCCGGTGAGGAATTTGTCGATGCGGTTGGAGCGCAGCTGCTCTTTGCTTTCGTGGGGCTTGACCACCGTCTTGGCTACCAGCTCCTGAATGAAGGAGAACCGCATATCCGCAATGGCGGCGGCGCGGTCCAGCCCGCGCTCCTGCTCCATCTGCACGATGATATGCTCGATCATCTCTTTTTCGTTCTGATCCAGCTTCAGGGCCTCCTCAATGCGGGGGTCGCCTTCCACCAGCTTTGTGGCGGCAAACCGCACCGGAATGCCCGCCGCCTTAGCGTGGTCCTCGATCAGGTGGATGATGCCGTGGATGCAGCGGTGCACCGCGCCGCCGTGGTCGTCCTCACTGCAGAAATCCATGCGGCCGGGCCGCTCCTGATACTTTGCCACATGAAGTGCGTGGTCTACCAGCTCATCCACGCCCTCATTCTTGGCGGCGGAGATGGGGATGACCGGGATGCCCAGCATGGCCTCCATCTTGTTGATGCGCACCGTGCCGCCGTTGCCGCGCACCTCGTCCATCATGTTCAGCGCCAGCACCATGGGGGTGTCCAGCTCCATGAGCTGCATGGTCAGGTAGAGGTTGCGCTCGATGTTGGTAGCATCCACGATGTTGATGATGCCGGTGGGCTTTTCGCCGATGATGAATTGGCGGGTGACGATCTCCTCGCTGGAATAGGGGGACATGGAGTAGATGCCCGGCAGGTCGGTGACCTCGGTCTCCGGGTGGCCCTTGATGGCACCGCTCTTGCGGTCCACCGTCACGCCCGGGAAATTGCCCACATGCTGGTTGGAACCGGTGAGCTGGTTGAACAGGGTGGTCTTACCGCAGTTCTGGTTGCCAGCCAGCGCAAAGGTGAGGGTCCTGTCCTCGGGCAGGGGATTCTCCCCCTTTTTGATGTGGTATTTGCCGCCCTCGCCAAGGCCGGGGTGATCCACCATTTTATCATCTGCCAGAACCGCCGACATTGCCGGGGCCTTTTCGGTTGGGGTGATGCCGATCTGCGCGGCATCGTCCAGCCGGAGGGTCAGCTCATATCCATGGATGCGCAGCTCCATGGGGTCGCCCATGGGTGCCAGCTTGACCAGCGTGACCTCCGCCCCCGGGATCAGGCCCATATCCAGAAAATGCTGGCGCAGTGCGCCGCTGCCGCCGACGGTATCCACAACAGCGCTTTTTCCGATCTGCAATTCTTTTAATGTCATAAGATCGACCTTCTCATTTTATCCACTGTCAACGTGTGTTAGTTTGTGTTAACAATAGTAATATAGGCTAACTTTGCGCGGTTGTCAATAGATAATATGGGGGAGATGCCTGCAAATCGAACCCTCTCAGACTCACTTTGTTCGCCAGCTCCCCCGAAGGGGGAGCTTTATTTGTGCTGACCGGAAGAAGCCAAGAAGCTCCCCCCTCGGGGGAGCTGGCATCGCGCAGCGATGACTGAGAGGGTTCGGCCTTTGACATAGCGGGAAAGTTTGCAGCTAAAACGCAAAG
>OGOP01002861.1_pt1 | contig 10146 bp, 9 predicted proteins | sample 1552591 | NCBI WGS metagenome assembly OGOP01 (sample SAMEA2580120, study PRJEB22360) | human gut metagenome | biome: human gut; feature: human-associated habitat; material: faeces | place: Denmark | collected 2008/2010 | reverse complement strand
TTCACCGCCTTTATCTCCGTTCACTCAGATATACGAAATATGATACAAAATAGTTGGGATTCTGAAAAGATTTTTTAAATAGAAAAAGCACATGCTCACGCATATGCTTTCGCTTCTCTTCCACTCTTATCCCAACGAGGAATCGCTTCGAAGTACATCGATAAATTTTCCTACTTCTGCCCACGCTTTCTTTGACTCTGGTATATTCAGGTATGCCATCTGAAATACATGGAACATTCCTTCATAAATACTTAAACGTACGCGAATGCCCTGCTGCCGTGCCTTCGCTGCAACGGACACAGAATCACTCAGAAGCATTTCCAGTGATCCTACCTGGATCAACATCGGTGGAAATCCCCGGAAATCTCCAAATAACGGAGAAATATAGTAATCCATCTTGTCATGATCTCCGGCGTAATCGTTGACATAGATCAGGCTTTCTTTGGTATTGCCAAACAAAGGGTCCTTTTCGTAGTTGGTCGTATAAGACTCTCCGCTGGCCGTCAGATCTGTCCACGGAGACATGGCGATAACTCCGCCGGGCATCGGCATGTGATGATCCTTAAGATACATACACAATGCCATGGCGAGTCCACCACCTGCCGAATCCCCGGCAACGATGATCTGCTCCCCATAATAGCCTTTGTCCAAAAGCCACTGATAGGATGCGAGCGCATCCTCCAATGCCGCCGGATATGGATGTTCCGGTGCGACGCGGTAATCCGGTGTCAGTACATTGCAACCTTTGCTCACTTCATTGTACAGGCCGGCAAACACATAATATGCATTGCGCACCGCCCCCATATAACCGCCACCATGCAACTGTAAGATCACATAATCCTGCCCCGGATTCTCCTTTAGGGACAACAGCTTCATGGAGAAGTTTTCCATGTCAATATTTGTCATATTAAAGCATTCCGGCACGTGCCACGCCGGCTCTTTTAACCGCTTTCTAAGTTCTCCGCTTTTAATTTTCTTTCCAATCTGCAGATCATTGGTAAGATGGGAAAGAAGTTCTGCTATTACACGTCCCTTAACACTTGCTTCATTCTCTATCATACGTGAAATCTCCGTTTTAACTCTGTTCGTGCTCTCTGGTCACCTAAGATCAAAGTTCCTAGGAATAAAAATAATGAGGTTCCAAAAGCAATCCATACGAGATATTTGAAGTGGATCATTCCCATCAACCGCAAAATAACCGGAATCAGACTGAGCAATATGGTCAGTATCTCTGTCATCATGTAACTCTGCCAGTTTCTGCGGTTAATCAAAATCAACAGAAAAATAACCAGATCCACCACAAGAATCGCAGACGGAACTACAAAATCCAATGACCATCCGCGATATCCCGTCACATAATCAATGCCAAGCATCATGGCAACCGCCAGAATAATCAGACTGATTGTCTTAAACATATATCCCGATTTACCCACAATCGCAAGTCGGAATACAATATTCGCATAGATGAATACCAGTCCGGCTACAATGCTCCACGGAACCTGTGGGTCGGCATTGTAGTTGATGGAAACCAGAAGGCACTCAATCAAAATAGACAAAAATAAAAATAAATTTTCCAGAAATCGAAATCTCTTTGTGACAGCAATGGCATTCGGGTACATATCCTCCGTTGAAGTTCCATCCTCTTCAAGAACATGCTTGCACAACGGACAACGATCCGTATGATCTAAAATGATCACATTGCATTTCTGACATCTACTCATAATACACCCCGTTTGTTTCTATACTTACTTCTACGCCATCCTCTGCAATCTTTCGGAAAAAGGCTTTCTGCACTGTTGCCTCCGCAAAAATGGAACTGAACGTAAATACCAGTGTATCCTGATAAGAACAGATTGTTCCTTTCAGATACTGCCCTTTCGACATGGCAATAAACGAATGAAACATCTCAATATACGGCTGGTATAATTCGTCAATTTTGATGTTTCCGATATTGGTAATCGTTGTCGTATTGGCCACAGCCGACTTTGAATACACAATCCGCATCGCTATATTCTTCAGAAAAAGCGGTACCGGACGCATGAGTTTATTCATCTGGTTAGATACGCTGTAAGAAAATAAATCCTCGAGATGTTCCTTATTGATTTGCTTGTGCAGGCTCTCTTGTATGATGGCCAGCACTTCCTCAAACGTATATGTGTTCTTCTGTGGACGAAACTCTGCAGAGACCATGACAAAGAAATTCTTTGTCGTATCGGAATCAAAATACGGACGCAGATTCACTGGTACTGCCACACGAATCGGCCGCCCACCCGGCATTCCATGCAAAAGCTGTGTGTATACGCTCCACACAAATACCGTCACAAGGTATTCATTCAAAGAAGCATGGTACCGATGTGCGACCTCTTTGAGCTGCTGTACCGGCATCCTTCCATGCATCAGGCCAAACTCGCCTGCCGGCAGCCTGTCCTCATGAATCAGATATGCTTTTTCCTTATTAAATCCACTCGGTCTGCCTTTTTTATAATTTCTGACAAAGCTATCCTCACGACTTAACGATGTATCTACACTCAGTCCATCCTGCCCGCCGAGCTCCGGGTGCACAAGTCGCAGATACTGATAAGTCAGTTCCCGGAGAAAATTGATCCCCCCCATCCCATCCGTAAGCACATGAAATACTTCCAGATTGATGCGTTTCTTATAATATGTGACCCGAAACAGGTAATTATGATTTCGATTTGGTTGTATAAAACGACACGGGAACATCGTTTCCTCTGTCACGCGCGGCGCTTTCTTTCCATTTTCCTCAAAATAATACCAAAACACACCGGTCCGCAGCCGGACATTAAATCCGTCAAACTTCGGCAACACCATATCGAGCGCCTGCTGCAGATATTCTTTTTGAATGTCTTCCTTGAGCGTCACACTGATCCGGTATACATTTGTCATATTCTCTCCCGCAATGGAAGGAAATAAATGTGCCGTATTGTCTAATTTATCCCAACGGATCTGTCTGGGCATAGAGCGTGTTTTCTTTTGCTTTTCTTTCATAATATTGTTACATTTCCTTTGACTAGAAGATACTAACTCCTACGAGACTCAGTACCATCATAATTATCCCTGCAAGCAGTACGCCAAGCATGACTGCTGCAATGGTAGATTTAAAATCCATGTCCAGGATGCTTGCTGCTAATGTTCCCGTCCATGCACCGGTTCCAGGAATCGGAATTCCGACAAACAGTAATAATGCTACAAAAAGACCTCTTCCGGCCTTCGCCTGCAGCTTTTTGCCGCCTTTTTCTCCCTTTTCAAGACACCAGGTAAAGAACCGGCCAACGACCGGCTTATCCGCGCCCCACACAAGCACTTTGCGCGCGAACAGATAAATGATCGGTACCGGCAACATGTTTCCAATAATCGCTATAATATATGATGGTATCATCGGAAGATGAAATATCTGCGAATAGGGAATTGCTCCACGAAGTTCTAGCAGCGGTACCATGGAAACAAAAAAAACAATCAGATAATGCTTAAACAATATTTTGTCCTCATTTCTTAGATTTACTTATTCTTTTACTGATTTATATATGCCTTCAGGAAATCAATAAACTCCTGCATCTGCTCATCCGTACCAATGGAAATACGCAGATATTCATTGATTCTGGCCGGATTGCTGAAATGCCGTACATAGATATCTTTTTCTTTCAAAGCTTCAAACAAAGCTTCCCCGGATACCTGCGGATGTCTGGCAAATATGAAGTTGCTCCTGGAATCACCAAACACAAAGCCGAGTTTCTTCAATTCCTGCTTCGTCCATTCTCTTGTCTTTATAATCTTATCACGTGTCATCTCAAAGTATGCACGGTCTTTGATTGCTGCAGTACCTGCTGCAATTGTAATCGTGTCCATCGTATAGGAATTAAAGGAATACTTCACGTCATTTAAATACTTAATGAGTACCGGATTACTGATTGCAAATCCAATACGTGATCCTGCCATGGAACGGGATTTTGAAAATGTCTGTACAACAATCAGATTGTCATACTTATCAATCAGAGGCAATGCACTCTCGCCGCCAAAGTCAATATATGCTTCATCCACCACAACAATGACATCCGGATTGGCCTGAATGATCTGCTCGATCTGCTCTAATGTCATCAATTCACCGGTTGGTGCATTCGGATTCGGGAAGATCACACCACCATTTGCCTTTTTATAGTCCTCTGTGCGGATTTTAAACTCATCATCCAACGGAATACGCTCGTACGGAATTCGAAGCATTTCTGCCCACACATCATAAAAAGAATATGTGATATCCGGAAACAGAATCGGCTCCTTGGCATTAAAAAATGTCATAAAGATCATAGCCAGCACATCATCGGAACCCACTCCGACAAAGACCTGATTGTTCTCTACCTTATAAAAGTCAGCGATGCCCTGTACCAGATCTGCCACGACCGGATCCGGATACAGACGCAGACGGTCAATGTCCACGTCTGCCACTGCTTTTGCGACACCAGGTGCCGGTGGATACGGATTCTCGTTTGTATTTAATTTAATCATATGCTCCTTCTTTGGCTGCTCGCCAGGAACGTATGGAACGACTTTTCGAATATTGTTTTCCCAGTTTTTCATGTTGCCTCCTCTATTTGCTGAACATCCCCGCCCATGGAAAGCTGCTTTTGGCATGGGCTGATTTTTGGACTATCAATACTGTACCGCATCCTTATAAAATTGTAAAGAATTCCCCCTCTTAAAAAAAATAAAATTTGGCTTTTTACCCTCTTGAAGTTTTGAAAAATCATGATAAGATAGATACACATTGCGAAAGGATAAGGAGGCAAATTATGGGAAAAGGTACAACAAAAGAGATGACAAGCGGTTCTACGATGAAACTCATTCTCGGCTTTGCAGTTCCGCTTCTTATGGGAATGCTCTTTCAACAGGTATATGGACTGGTGGACACGATTATCGTTGGCCGCTTTCTTTGCGTATCCGCGCTCGCCGCTGTGGGTGCTACCGGAAGTATCAACTTTCTGATCATCGGATTCTGTCAGGGAATCTGCAATGGATTCGCGCTTCCGATCGCGCAGCGTTTCGGTGCAAGAGATTATGACGGACTCCGCAAATATGTAGGAAACTCTGCGGTATTATCCATTCTTTTCGGAGGTACACTCACAGTGCTTACTGTGGTATTCTGCCGTGATATTCTTCTTTTGATGCGCACACCATCAGATATTATTGACTTATCTTATCAATATATCGTTGTCATTTTTGCCGGCATACCTGCCATCATCCTTTACAATATATTATCTGCATACCTGCGTTCGCTTGGAGATTCCATCACGCCGGTCGTATTCCTGATTCTGGCTGCTGTACTCAATGTCGGACTGGATTTGCTGTTTATCGTAGTCTTTCACTGGGGAGTATTTGGTGCAGCTTTTGCTACCGTGCTGGCACAGGCGGTATCCGGCATCCTCTGTCTGATACTGATCATCTGGAAATTTGAAATTCTTCACCTGAAGCGTGAGGATTGGAATCTGGACTCTTTCTATGTAAAATATCTTTTGATCATGGGACTTCCTATGGGATTACAATATTCGATCACCGCTATCGGAAGTGTCATTTTGCAAACTGCGGTCAACTCCCTCGGTTCCGCTGCTGTCGCAGCCATGACAGCCGGAAGCAGAATTTCCATGTTTGTGGTATGTCCTTTCGACGCACTTGGTTCTACCATGGCCACTTTTGGCGGACAAAATGTAGGTGCCGGAAAGCTTGACCGGCTTGGACAGGGACTCCGCTCCGCTGTGATTCTTGGAGCTGTCTACTCTGCTATCATTCTTCTTGTGCTGATCGTCTTTGGTCAGAATCTTGTTTACCTGTTCGTCGACCCGAAAGAAACCGTTGTCGTTGCACAGGCAAGACAATTTCTTATTACCAACGCAGTCTTTTATGTCCCGCTGGCTTTGGTCAATATCGTTCGTTTTCTTATTCAGGGAATGGGATTTTCCGGCTTTGCAGTATTTGCCGGTGTGTTTGAAATGATTGCCCGTGCGCTCGTGGGACTGGCATTTGTGCCACTGTTTGGATATTCCGCGGCATGTTTTGCCAGCCCACTGGCTTGGATTTTTGCAGATTGCTTTTTGATTCCTGCCTTCTTCCACTGTCGGAAAAAATTAATGCAGGCAGGTTCTGATCAAATGTAATCGGATATGTAAGGAATCTTGTGGAACAGCACATCATCGAGACGGTCCACAGCTTCCTGCTTTCCTTCAATACGTTCTAACGCATACAGACGCTCGGCTGTCTTATAGCCCAGTAAAAGCGTTGTCAATGTCCCAATCTCCATCTTGAGCCGGTACTCTGCCGGCTCATGTGTCAATGTACATTTTCCATCCGAAAAACATAAACGGAAAATACGGTCATTCCAAGGCAGAAGGTTATCGGTGATATCCAGTTCAATATAAAGTGTTCCACCATCCGGATCACATGGATAATCTTTTATAAATTCTTCGATATCAATAATTCTTCCCATTGCATACGGACGAATGGATTCTTTAATGTCTCCATCATCCATCTCGAAAGCGATTGGTTCGCTGAAATACGTATTTCCATGCACTTCATCAATCATGGAATCATGAGCATGTATATACTCCCACAGTCCCTTCTTTGCCTCGCGGTTCAGATAGATCATCTCTTTGATATGCATAATATCGTTTTTGATGAGGTATACCATGAATCCGCATGGCTTGTCCTTTGTATTGTAATAGACCGCAACATTTGTATCGTCCTCATCCCAACGCCAGTACTCTTCCCATGCCAGAGCATTGCGGAACAGGCAGCCGTGCGTGATCGATGCAAAATGTGAATGCAGCTCATGGAAATCAGAACTGTCCCACGCCACACGCCGTACATAGCCGGGTGCTTTGACCTTTGTCGGAATCTGCCGGTCCTTGATGTTAAAAGATATCTTGTTGGAAATAATTTCCCATCCCAGATGATGATACAAAGGAATCGAATATGGATACAGCAGAGCAAACGACTTTTCCTGCTGTTTCATATGGGTAAGGCTTTGTATCATGAGCTTTTTCATGATTCCCTGTCCGGTGTACTCCGGATAAGTACAGACACTTGTGACAAATCCTACCTGAAAAACTTCTCCATAGATATTCATTTTCAGTGGATAAACTGCAAACTGGGAAATCAGTGTATCCCCATCAAAACATCCCAATACATCCGCACGTTCCAATACCGGGAACTTTGACTGCTTGATTTCCTCATCCTTCCAGCCTGTTGCAATAAGTTCCTCTTCCGTTACCTGAAATGTATAACGAAGTAACGCATTATACTGATCCAAATCTTTTGGTTCCAAATAACGCAAGCCATAATTTTCCACTGAATTCATTTCTAATCTCCTTATTCTAATGCTTTTTCCAGCTCATGAATTACAATTTTCAGAGCTTTAATTCTTGCATACTTCTTATCTACCGACTCAAGAATATGCCACGGCGCATAGGTCGTGCTCGTCTTTGCGATCATCTCATTGACAGCCGTCTCGTATTCATCCCACTTCTCACGATTGCGCCAGTCTTCATCGGTGATCTTCCACTGTTTCTCCGGTGTATTCTGCCGATCCGTAAAACGGGCAAGCTGGGTATCTTTGTCAATCTGTACCCAGAATTTGATAATGACAGCGCCCCAGTCATGAAGTTCCTTCTCGAACTCGTTGATTTCATTGTAGGCACGCATCCAGTCATTCTCACTGCAGAAACCCTCCAGGCGCTCGACCATGACTCTTCCATACCAAGTACGGTCAAAAATCGCTATATGTCCGGTCTTTGGCAGTCTCGTCCAGAAACGCCACAGATAATGTCTTGCCTTCTCATGCGGCTCCGGACTTGCGATTGGATGCACCTCGTATCCACGCGGATCAAGTGCTCCGGTAATCCGTTTGATATTTCCGCCTTTTCCAGCGGCATCCCAGCCTTCGTAGGCAATGATTACCGGCACTTTCTTGCGGTACAGACGATTGTGCAGTTCGCCAAGGCGCTGCTGCAGCTGCTTTAATTCTTTTTTGTATTCCTCTTCCCCGATCTGCTTGTCCAAAGGGATTTCCGCCAGCAGCGGCATACGCTTTAGCGGAAATACATTCTGCAACAGAGGAACCGCCATCTGATGATTACTTAAAGCAATCTCGATTCCACGCGTCAGAGTTTCTAATATCTGAACTTCTGTCCATTTCTTTGATTTTGCATCCACGATATACCACGGTGCAGAAGGCATATTCGTATTTTTCAGATAAGAAGAAAATGCATCCAGGCATTTGTCATAATGCTTATTCTGCCATAAATCTTTCTTGCCGACCCGCCACGTTGTATCCTTTTCATCTTCAAGATTCCGAATCCTCTTTTCCTGTTCCTTTTTGGAAATGTGTAAAAAGAACTTCATGACAAGATATCCGTTGTCTGTCAGCTGTCGCTCAAAACGTCTGACACTCTCGATACGGTTCGTATATGCCATCTCCGACAATTCTTTATGCAGACTTGCATCGGTAATCTCATCCATCCATGCGGTATCTAAAAATACAAACTTTCCAGCCTCCGGAATCTTTGCAAAATACCGATACAAAAATGGTTTTCTCTCATCTTCTTCTGTCTTTTTCTGCATTGACTCAACCTTAAAAAAGCGCGGGTCAATGTTCTGGATAATCTGTCCAATACTGTATCCTTTGCCGGAAGTTCCCCATCCCTCCATCACGACCAGTACCGGTATCTTCTGTTCCTTGATCAAAAGCTGCTGTCTTGCCAGTTTCTCTTTTGCAGCATCCAGACGCAGCTTTAATTCTTCCTCTCCCGGTTTATCCAATTCTTTCCATTCTTTTAACATAAGCCTTCCCCTTTCCTATCCTATATATTTTATATGAATACCATCCACAGTGTTCCCCCTATGATCAGCACCAATCCAAACAATGCCTTGCGGCTGAGCTTTTCATGGAACACGATATAGGAAAATACGATGGTCACTACAATACTCAATTTATCAATCGGTACGACCACACTGGCAAGCCCGTCCTGCAATGCTTTATAGTAACAAAGCCAGGAACCTCCTGTTGCCAGCCCCGATAAACAGATAAATCCAAGTTCTTTCTTATCAATCTCTTTTATTGTATTCTGTTTTCCCGTAACAAATACAACAATCCACGCCATAATCAGAACAACAATCGTACGAACTGCCGTGCCAAGATTGGAATTTACCCCCTCAATTCCAACTTTTCCGAGAATCGATGTCAGACTGGCAAACACTGCAGATAATACCGCATAAAAAAGCCAGCTTTTTCCACTCTTCTTCTCTCCGCCTGTTTCTTTTTTGGTGATCATCAGATAAGTACCAATACCAATCAGTACCACACAGATGAGTTTTGGAATACTGATTTCCTCTTTTAAAAACAAAAATGCCAATACGATCGTCAGAATCGTGCTTGACTTATCAATCGGAACAACTTTATTCACATCCCCGATCTGCAATGCCTTAAAATAACAAAGCCAGGATGCACCTGTTGCTGCACCGGACAGAAAAAGAAAAATCCATGTGGTCATGGAAACATCTCTTATTCCACTCTGCGCCCCGACCACAAACACCATGATCCAGGAAAAAATCAGTACAATCACGGTACGAATAGCCGTTGCTACGTTTGAATCTGTTTTTCGAATCCCGCATTTTGCAAGTATAGACGTAAGTCCTGCAAACATGGCAGAGCCAAATGCATACAAAATCCACATACCTTGTTCCTTCTTTCTCTGTTGTGAACTTTTATTTGACTACTCTTATTGTACCATTTTTGTTCAAAAAAAAAAGAGCCACATGCATATTGCATGTGACCCTTCCCATTCTTTTTATTTTTCAGTAGATTTTTCAATTGTATGTGTTGCACAATCATACACAAATTCTGTAGATTTACCTTCCTCTGTTGTTTCAACAAAATGAATCGTATTTTCCGTAATCGTCTGTACTAATACATAACTGTTTTTATCATCTAATTTTCTTGTAAAAATGCATTTTTTATTTGTGCCATCTTTCTTGCATTTATATACTTTGACCGTATACATTTCTGATCCTTCAGTATTTTCAGACTGTGGATAAGATGTATAATATATATTATTATTTATAAACATTGCACATGTTGTATTT
>OGOP01002860.1_pt1 | contig 10159 bp, 6 predicted proteins | sample 1552591 | NCBI WGS metagenome assembly OGOP01 (sample SAMEA2580120, study PRJEB22360) | human gut metagenome | biome: human gut; feature: human-associated habitat; material: faeces | place: Denmark | collected 2008/2010 | reverse complement strand
GAAACGGCCCTGCTTACCTTTAAGCATATCCGAAAGTGACTTGAGGGCACGGTTGTTAGGTCCAGTAACGGGTCTGCCTCTTCTGCCGTTGTCGATGAGTGCGTCAACGGATTCCTGAAGCATTCTCTTCTCGTTGCGGATGATGATTTCAGGTGCGTTAAGCTCAAGGAGCTTTTTAAGTCTGTTGTTACGGTTGATAACTCGGCGATAGAGGTCGTTAAGGTCACTTGTTGCAAAACGACCGCCGTCAAGCTGAACCATAGGACGGATATCCGGCGGAATAACCGGAACAACATCGAGAATCATCCACTCGGGACGGTTGCCCGACATTCTGAAGCTTTCAACAACATCAAGTCTTTTAAGGAGTCTAACTCTCTTCTGACCCGATGCAGTTTCGAGTTCTGCTTTAAGTGAAGCGGAAAGAGCCTCAAGGTCAATCTCGGCAAGGAGCTTTTTGATTGCCTCGGCACCCATACCTGCTTCAAAGTCATTCTCATACTTCTCACGCATATCATTGTATTCACCCTCGGTAAGGCACTGATACTTTGCAAGGTCACGGCAGTCGCCGGGATCTGTTACAATGTACTGTGAGAAATAGAGTACATTCTCCAAAAGCTTGGGAGAAATATCAAGCATAAGGGCAATTCTTGAAGGAATTCCCTTGAAATACCAAATGTGTGACACGGGAGCGGCAAGCTCAATGTGTCCCATACGTTCTCTTCTGACAGATGCTTTTCATCATCTGCATTTCTTGTAATATAATGATAAAAACTTCCCAGATATTCTGCAAGATGAAGACTATTTTCTTGATCTCCTCTTCGAATCATCCGATACAGAACATAGTAGCTGTTATACATAAAATGCGGACTGATCTGCGACTGAAGCTGTTTCAAGTTTGATTGACTTACAAGAACCTTTTGCTGCAAATTCGTCTCGATATATTGTTGCATCGTTTCTGCCATGTGATTGTACTTTTCATAAACGGAATGAAAAAAATCATTTTCATTCTGCACCTCAATTCTATAGCTGAAATCATTTTTTTCCATATGATCAAAGGCCTCAATCAACAGCTGATACAGTGGTCTATAGATTTGACGATTCCATGTTTGAATACTAATAACTGCAATCATCAAGCAAAGACACATAAACAATATACTGCTTAATCCAATAACAGCAAAAAAATGATTCATTTCTGCATCGTTACTCTCTTTGTAGATCATACGAAACGGATAATATATGGAATCTGCACAAATCATCTGTTCATCTGGTTCTTTTTCTGGTTTCCAAACAAAATCAATGGAATCTCCACCCGCCAAAAACATGGCTTCTATCTGTTCCATAATACCTGCATCTTTCCAAGTGATAATAAGCACTGCTCTTGCGCCATCACCATCCCAATGAATACAAGTAGCCGCCTTATTGTTTTCTAACAAGCAGGTACGATCTTTCCCCTCTGCCATTTCCTCCATCCATGGCTTTACTGATGTCTGACAATGAAGATCCGTAATCACTTTTCCCATTGTCGGAATATACAACACTACACTGTCAACCTGCTCATTTTTATAATACAAATCATAGACAGACTCGTAAATTTCATTTTGAAGCGAAAAGCGGGAATAGCGGTCCAGATCATCATACATATAAACAAATTTCTGGAGATCTACTCCGTTTAGTAACTGCTTTCCCCACTTTTCAATTTCCTTCATATGAAGTTCTGTAGACGATACACAGGTCTCAAGCCTTATCTGATCATTTTCGCGATCTTTTTGCTTCTCGCGCACAACTGTGATACGAAAAAAGATCAAAAATGCCATACTAATTACTACAAGCATTGCAAAAAGCGGCATAAAGCTTTTCTGAAACATATAACGATAGAAATTATTTTTCTTACGTCCAAACATCCGTTTTTTCCTCCAGTTTCATATCTTCAAATGACTGTGTATCACTATTATAGCATAAAATTAGGAAATAACGCATCTGGATCTTAAACAATTTTATATTTTTTTCTTAAATATCTGAATGTTCATAAAATTAGCTTCTGCATCTGATGCATACAAGCCAAAATTACCACCTTTAATGTCAAACATACGCGTTCCAAGTGCAATCCTATTATCAACATAGACTTCTAATATGGTACCAGATACAATCACATCTACATGGAAGCATTCACCAGTCTTTGATGAAAGCGGCCGTTCCAATTCCACCTCATATGGGAACATCTGACCGCCTCGCTCTGTCATACGCACACCTGACTTAAATTCCATACGACTGCGAGCAAAGTCAATATTAATATAGTAACCTACCGCAAAAGATTCGTCCACATGAATAGCAACACCAACACTTGCAGCTTCCCCCGTTGTTTCAATATCAAAGGAAAGACGACTTGTCTCATTTAATGGATTTAGCAACAATGCACTATATCCATATGGTGTATTTACACTGGCACTATTTTCTGCTAATTTCCACTCTCCCGTCAGCGGCTTCATAGAAATGATTTCTTCTTCTGAAACTGCTTCCAAAACAGAAGGAACTGGCTTAACAAACAAATCTCCGTCTTCATCCTGCCATAATTCATGTACTACAAGACAGCCACCCCAGTCCCAAGTATTGCAATCCTTTCCATCATATCCAAGTGGGTCAAAATGATGCTCATTATTTTCGCGTGTTGGATTCCATCCATACACATAACGGTGAACGCCATCTGTACCTGTTTTTGCTGCATAAAAAGCGCGGGTATCAAAGGTATCTATCTCAGGTGTTTCCCATGGTCCGTTTAAACTACGACTTTTCCTATATAAGGTCTGATAACGGTCTGCATAGGAAGAAAATACAAGATAATACCAGTCTCCCATCTTGAATAGATCTGGGCATTCAAATGCACACTGGGCATTCATAGGAGCATATATCGGATCACAATAGCTCCAGTGATGCAGATCGTCTGATTTGCAAAGGCCAACACAGCCTCTTCTTGTCGTCATTCCCTGTTTCTGCGCTGCAAAAATCATCCACCAGCAGTTTTCTTCTTCACACCAAAAAACAAATGGATCTCTCCAATGCACAGGGGCATAAATCTGATTGTCGGATGCAAAACGATCTTCTGGAATTTCTGTCCACGTATCCAAATTGGTACTAACTGCATGATTGATATAATTTTTTTCTGGCATTACCTGAAATGTACAGAAAAACATATGATATATTCCATCTACCTTTATGACAGACCCCGTTCCTCCAACAATTTTCGTATCATGCTCTGTAAAATGAACATGATCTGTTGTGCTTAACATAACCCAACTGTCCTGATGATTAGCATCTCGGTTTCCTCGATAGTTGCGCAGATAAAACGGTTTAAATACACCATTATCATAAAATGGGATCACATCTCCCAATACTCCCTTTTCCGGACGAAAATATAAGCTCATATCATAACTCTCCTAATGTTGTTAATTTTACATTTTCAAATTTAACTGCTCCGTCTGACACAGCAAGACCAAATTTTCTGTCATGAAGATCATAGGCACGAACACTCATTGCCACTTCATCGTTTACATATACTTCCATCACAGATTCATCCACAAAAATTTCCATCGAATATGTCTGATTTGGAATTAATTCAACAGGACGTTCTAGCTCCACATCATACTGGAATGTCCATCCTCCCTGCTCATGCATACGAATAGCACTTTTGTATTCGATTCTTTGACGCTTAGGATCCAGATAAAAATAATAGCCTCTGGCAAATTCCTGATCTGCCTGAAGTACCACTGCAAATCGCTCGGTTCCAGGTGTAAACGTAAAATCAAGCGACAAACATCCCTGATGCGGCACATCATTCTCACTAATTATTGACGCATATGCAATTGGAGAATCTACGTTTACTGATGTCTGATCCACTTTCCAATCTCCATTCAAAGGAATCCACTTTATTTCATTAGAAACAGTAAGAGTCTTTTTCAGTGCTGGATTTGACCGAACTGCCAATGTTCCATCTTCTCTTGCATAAATTTCATGTGGAACCAAACTTCCGCCCCAATCATACGTTTTATAATCATACCCCTCATGTGTCGGATCTGGATCAAAATTCCACGTATTTTGTGTTCTTGTTGGATTCCATCCAAAAATATAACGATGCTCTCCGTCACTGCATGTCTTTGCTGCATAAAAAGCACGTCCGTCAAAGGAGTCCGTCTTGGGACGAATCCATGGACCATTGCATGAACGACTCATACGGTAAAGTGTTTGGAAACGGTCTGTAAACTGTGAAAATACAAGATACCACCACCCATTCATATAAAAAAGATCTGGGCACTCGTAAGCAGACATGCTTGACTGCGGTGCATATAGAGGTTCACAGCATGTCCAATGATGAAGATCAGCAGACTTACAAAGTCCTACACATCCACGACGTTTTGTATTTCCCTGATTCTGCGCACAAAGAATCATCCACCAGCATTTTTCTTCCTCATTCCAAATCACGTGCGGATCACGCCAGTCTGTCAGCAAATAGATTGATTCATCTGGTCCAAATGTCTCATCTGGATATTTTGTCCAGTTTGTCAAATCTGTACTTGTAGCATGGCACACATATTGACGCTGTGGCTGATCCTCAAATACACAATAATACAGATGATACAGACCCTCTACCTTAATTATACAGCCAGTTCCTCCAAGAATCCCAATTGCCGTCTCCGATTCATAATGAATCAGATCCTTTGTCGTCAAAAGATGCCATCCATACGTTTTATCACTTCCAAAATAAGGATTCCAGTTTTTTAAATAAAATAGCTTAAATTCTCCATTCTCATAATATGGAATCACATCGCCCACACGCGCATGATCCGGTGTATAAAATAACTGCATATAAACAATCCCTTTCTGTAATCTGCAAGTGGGCAGGAAGACGTTTTTCCTGCCCACTTTTAAATTTTAATAGCTATTCAGACCTACAATTCAATTTTACTTTATATTAATCTGAATAATTTTTACTTCATATACATTTCAGCAATTTCTTCCTGAATAGTAGATCCACCCTGCTCGTTCCACTGAGTTACAAAATCATCAAACGCTTCAATGCCAAGACTTCCAGATATAATTTTTACAAATGTTTCATCCTGTAATGCAAGAAGTGTAGACCAACGCTTCATCATTGTCTTTGTCGGTGCACCTGTATAAACACTCATCTTCATTCCAGCATCACGCAGCTCAGAATAACGTGTCCATGAACCAAACTTCGGTCCCCAACACATTGCATACTGGAATGCCGTCAAATCATCTGGATTTGCACTTCCAGTCTTGTCATATCCTTCATCTACGTAACGCTTAATACCAACATAGTAACGATATGCCTCTGGCATAAGCTCTTCTGGCTTTAATTCTCCTGCAAATACCTGTCCAATCGTTGTGTTATATCCAATTGCCTTATTCAAATATGGATCAAGAAGTGCATATGTATAATCACACTGATTAATACCAGTTTTTGAATTTACGCCCCATACTTCCAGACTGTCAAGTGTTGCATCTGGACTATTGATACGGTCATTGTTAAAGTTAATCAATTTAATCAATGCTTCTGGATGCTCACAGTTTGCATTGACTGCATAAACATAATCGAAATTTGTATAGGAATATGCTGTTGCATCTCCACCTTCCACTGAAGGTGCATTGATAACCATCCATCCACAATCATTATTATTTGCAATCGCATCGCGGCCAGCTCCCCATGATATACCATCTGTTCCATAGAACAGTCCGCATGTTCCTGCTGCAACTGCCTCACTAATTGCATCAGTGTCTGATACACCAAATTCTTCGTTAATCAAACCTTCGGAATACATAGCTGCCAACTTCTCAAGAGCATTTCTAGTTTCCTGTGATGTTGGCTCATAGGATACTGTTCCGTCATCATTTGGCATCCACATATATTGAAGAATAGATCCTCCAAATGCATTGACAACACCTTCTATTGTTCCATATCCAGCATAATCAGACATCTCATTACAAACACCAAGTCCCCATGTATCATCAACACCATTGCCATCTGGATCATCATTCTTAAATGCGCGGGCAACCTCAACAACATCATCAAGTGTCTTAGGAACATCTAAGCCTAACTTATCCAACCAATCTTTGCGAATCCAAAGGAACTGACTTGGAATACGCTCTGCATTACCGCTAGGGATACCATATAAAACATCATTTCTCTTTGCTGCTTCCAAAATTTTTCCACCGTCTGAATTCAGATTTTTCTTTGTCAGCTCTGATCCATACTGCTCTAGCACATCGTCAAGCGGTGCCAGTTTTCCAGCTTCTGCTAACTGCGAATATTCAGCTACTGGCAAATATAAAAGATCTGGAAGAGCATCTGATGCAATAGCAAGCGTTACCTTCTGGCTATACTCATCTCCACTTGCACAAATCTGAAAATCAAGTGTAATTCCAAGATTATCGCGATATGCATTATAATACACGTTATTATACTGATCTTCACCATCTGCATAATTTACAGTTGCCGGATTCTGGTTTTTCAGGACAGTCAGCGTAACTGGCTCATCCATAGCCCACTCTGTTAAATTTTCTGCATCTTTTGTCTCATCTGCCATTGCAAAATTTGCCGGAATTGCCGTTGCTGCAAGCATTGCTGCACACATGAGGGACAAATTCTTTTTCTTCATATTAAAAATCCTCCTTTATTTTATGTGTATCCACACATTTTTACATAATTAATACAAACTCATATCAACCCTTTACGCTTCCCACTGTAATACCAGTAACGAAATATTTCTGAAGGAATGGGTAAAATACCAAAACTGGAAGGGTACATAATACAATACCCGCAGACTTTATTGAACGACCCTCCAGATCTGCCAGAGCTGGGTTTGCTGCAATCTGCTCTGGACGAAGATCCGAAGTTTTGAAATTTAATACATGGTATTGAAGAAACGTCATAAGCGGATAATTGTCAGTATGATTGTTGTAAATCATACCATCAAACCACTCATTCCAATGTCCTACAATAATAAACAACGTTACCGTTGCCAGAGAAGGCAGTGACAATGGCAAATAAATTTTTAAAAGAATTGTCAGCCAGCCTGCTCCATCCACAACAGCTGCTTCCTCAATCTCATCTGGAATACCTCTAAAGAAGTTAAGCATCAGAAGTACATAAAACATCGTGACTGAATTAGGAAGAATCAATGCCCATATGGTATCCAGCATATGAAACTGCTTAATCACAAGATATGTAGGAATGATACCGCCATTGAAAATCATCGTGATCAAGAAAAAAGCTACATAGAACTTGCGGCTCTTAAAAAGTTTCTCACTCTTTGATAACGGATAAGCTACAGAAATCGTCATAATCAGATTTAAAACCACACCAAGCACAAGTCTCTTTACTGTTACTAACAATGCCGGAATCAATCCACTCTTTTGAAGCATATAAAGATAGGAACTGATCGTAAACTCCTTCGGAAGGAAGGTAACTGCTCCTGCATTTACCATATTTCTTGATGAAAATGATAGTGCAACAATATTCAACATTGGAAGAAGACATAAAAGTGCAAGCAATGTCAATAATATATAATTAAATACTGCAAAAATCCGCTGACCTTTCGTTGGTTTCATGTTTTTTCTCCCTTCTTTAGAATACTTGATATCCTGCAAACTTTTCAGCAGCCCAGTATCCTGCAACAATCAGCACACACGATACAACTGACTGGAACAATCCAACTGCTGTTGCCGGGCCAAACTGTGCTCCCAAAATGCCCATTCGGTAAACAAATGTATCAATTATATCTCCTGTTGAATATACAAGTGGTGAATACAGATTAAAGATCTGATCAAAACCTGCACGAAGTACATTACCAATAGAAAGAACCGTCATCAGCAATACGATTGGAAGAATACCAGGAATTGCTACATGAAGGATCTGACGGAATCGACCTGCACCGTCTAGTGCCGCTGCCTCATAAAGTGCTGGTGAAATACCAGTAATGGCTGCCAGATAAACGATTGTATTCCATCCAAATGTTTTCCATGTATCTGTCACGACCATTGTAAATGGAAACACCTTTTCATTTCCAAGAAAATACACTCGGTTCAATCCAATAGCTGCCAAAAAGTTATTCACAATTCCATCCATTCCCAATACGTCCAGAAAAATACCTGCTAACGCAACCCATGAAATAAAATGTGGTAAATACACGATAGTCTGTAATGTTCTCTTGTAAACAATGTTTCGAACTTCATTCAGCAAAAGCGCTACTGTAACTGGCACAATAATACCTGCTGCAATTTTCATAATTGCAATAAACAGTGTGTTGTAAATAACTCTTGGGAATGTTGAAAGAGAAAAGATATACTTAAAATTTTCCCATCCACACCATTCCTGTTCAAAAATGCTATACAGCGGCGAGTAATCCTGAAAAGCAATACTCAACCCTGCCATTGGAATGTACTTAAAAAGCACTACCATCACCACCGCTGGCAAAAGCATCAAATGAAATGGCAGTTCTTTTTTGAAACGTTTTCTTAATTTTCGTCCCGTTTTTGTGCTACTACTCATTTGTTTACGCCTCCTTTTTTTCTTTTATTATATCCTCCCTTGTATCTTGTGTAAATTTAACAATTATGACTTTTATATAACTTTTGTGATGTATATTTTTATTTATATTCTTGTTTTCTTTCATTTTTATTTCAAAAAAATGATATGGCATTGCATCAAATGCCATATCATTTTATCTATTTTATCTTATTTCATATTTTACAATATCCATTCTAACAACACCATATGCTACAAAGGAAATGCCGTTTGCAGCCATATCTGTTGTAAATGTAACACTCATCACCTGCTCACCATCGTTTGCAAAAACTTCTGCACTGAAACGGTCAATCAAAATACGAAGTTTAAGCTTACCACAGTTATCTTTTACATTGCATGAACGCTTATGTAACATTGCAATTCTTGAACCTGAGTAGCTTCTGTCAAGCTCAAGCTCAGACTCATGTGGACGATAACGAAGTGATATATAATGTTTGTCATCCTGCGCAAAACGCATTTCAAACATATAATAAATGTTTTTTTCATTTTGTGATGCAATCGTAAGCTCTATATCTGCGATGCGTCCACAGATACCATCGAGTGTCTGCTCACCAGATACTATTACATCTGTATAGAAAATTGGATTGCATCGGCAATCATCCAACTCTCTTACCGGGCACTGGATCAGCCTTCCTTTTTTAACCGACAATTCTCTCGGAATGGTCATCTGCCCAAACCAAGGCTCCTTTTCCGAATGTTGATTGACCGATGCCAGATTTTGCATCCAGCCTATCAAAATCCTGCGTCCGTCTGGTGCAAGCATAGTCTGTGGTGCATAAAAATCAATGCCATAGTCGACTGATTGAGAAGAAATACTGTGAAACTGACCTATCTGATTGTCAAAGTGACCTATCTGGCAGATCACTCCGTTTCCATTGGGATATTCCAGTCCCTCTGCCTCCATCTCCATCGTGCTCACGATCAGCACATTTTGCCCATCAAGAGTGAAGAAATCCGGACACTCCCACATTCTCCCGAAGCGATTCATATTTTCTGCCATAACACTTTTAAACTTCCATGAAATGCAGTCTGAGCTTTCGAATAATAGAACGCCTCCGCCATTTGTCTCATTACGACTGACCGTAACACAGCGCCAACTTCCATCTTTCTCTTTCCAAAGCTTCGGATCACGAAAATTCGATCTGTCATATCCTTTGGGAAGCTGATCAGATGAAATTACAGGATTCTTTTCGTACTTTTCATAAACTTCACCATCGCCTGATGCTATGCACTGCTGCTGGATTTCCTTCATAGAACCATCTGACTGTTTCTCCCATGAAACTCCAGTATACAAAAGGATCTGCCTTCCATCATCAAGAGTCTGCGCACTGCCCGAAAAGCAGCCGTTTCCATTGTCATACGGCTGATCCGGTGCAAGTACTGCAGGCTGATATGTCCAATGCAGCAAATCACGGCTAATGACATGACCCCAATGCATAGCTCCCCAAAATGGCCTATATGGATTGTATTGATAAAACAAATGATACAACCCGTCATAAAATGAAAAACCATTAGGATCATTTAGCCAGCCCACACGCGGTGTTAGATGAAAAACAGGTCGAT
>OGOP01002854.1_pt1 | contig 10171 bp, 13 predicted proteins | sample 1552591 | NCBI WGS metagenome assembly OGOP01 (sample SAMEA2580120, study PRJEB22360) | human gut metagenome | biome: human gut; feature: human-associated habitat; material: faeces | place: Denmark | collected 2008/2010 | reverse complement strand
AAAATAATATAAAACTTAATCTTATTAATCAAGGATTTAATGTTGAAATAATAGATAAAAATATTAATAATATTAACTTTGATGAAACAAGTATTTATGAAAAAGAATATAATAAGTTATATAATAAGTTATCTAAAAAATATACTTCTTATGAATTAGAACAAAAAATAAAACAAAAACTTTATCAAAAAGGTTTGTTTAAATAAAAATATGTGAGATAAATCCCACATATTTTTATTTATTATTAGAATTATTAGAACTAGTTTTTAATTTAGACATATAAGTATTAAAATCGCCATTTAATTTATCATCATGGATTTCAACACCATATTCTTTTCTTAATTCTTCAAGTTTTTTATAGAATAAAGCACTATCTTCACTTAATTTTTTTGTAACAAGTGTTTCTTTAATAGTAGTTTTAACATCTTTAAGTTCAGGTTTTTTCTTTTCATCAGTTTTATAGATTATATGATATCCATATTTAGTTTTAACTGGAGTAGTTGTATATGTTCCTTTTTTAAGATTATATGCTGCTTTTTCAAATTCTTCAAGCATATCACCAGTATTAAACCATCCTGTATCGCCACCTTTGTCTTTAGTAGCTTTATCAGTTGAATATTCTTTAGCAAGTTTATCAAAATCTTCACCATTATTTAACTTTTTAATAATATCTTTTGCTTTATTTAAAGCTTCTTTTTCTTTATTATTTTTTTCTTCAGTAGTCATTCCATCAAGGGTATCAATAGAAATTAAAATATGTTTAGTTCTAATATCTCCAAAAATATTTTCATCGTAATATTTTTGAATTTCTTTATCAGTTAAACCTTTTTTAACTAATTCTTTAACTGCTTCATTTCTTCTGTAAGAAAGTGAAACAAATTTTTCAAATTCAGTTTTTGATTCTAATCCATAATAATAAGCAATTAAATATTCAAAAGTTGTATTATATTTTTTAGCAGAATCTTCAACTTCTTTAACTTTTTCCTTTATATATTCTTTTTCTTCTTTACTAGTGTCTTTGTATTTGTCACTTAAAATCATTTCATCAATCATGTCTACTAGAACACCAACACCATATTTGTCTTTAATTTTTTCATAAAATTCAGTTACAGATATATTTTTATTATTACTTGTAACAATTGCATCTTCACCATTTTTTAAAACTGGTACTTTTCCACATCCTACAAGTGAAAAAATTAATAAACCTGAGATAAGAATTTTACCACTATTTTTAATTATTTTGTTCATAATTATATCCTCCTTCAAATAGTTACATGTTTATCTTATCAAAAAAATAAAAAAAATACAATAATTTAGTCTTTTATATACACAAATTTCACAAAAACCCATAAAATAATTTAGAACAATAAAAAAGGAGGAGTTATTTATGAATTATGTATCATCATCAGCAATCGTATTAGTTTTATTTATCTTACTAATTATAATACTAGGTGCTTGGATTTAAGGGGGTGTATGTATGAAAAATAATGAATGCTGTAATGAAAAGAATGTAAAACATACAGGAAGTGGTTTACTAATTATTGTTGTTTTATATATCTTACTTGCTATAATTTTTAGTTCATTTGGAACTAATAATAATGTATGTTGTTATTAATAAAAATATTATATAATTTTAAAAAGAGGTTAACCTCTTTTTAATTTTGTAATATTTCATATATTTCTTCAACTGATTTACTAAAGTTATCTTGATAAAAAGGAATTAAATGTAAATGATAATGTTTAACTTCTTCTAAAACACCATTATTTTGGATTATTCTTAAACCATCATAATTTAATTTTTCTTTTAAACCTTTAGCTATTTTTTAATTAATAATATATGTTCTAAAACTTCGATAGGTATATCATTAATATCTATATAATGATTTTTTGGTATTATTAAAGTATGTCCTGGTCTTTCAGGATTAATATCTAAAAATACCTTTACCATTTCATCTTCATATAAAGCATAACTCGGTATTTCTTCTTTTACTATTTTACAAAAAATACAATTATTCATATTTCCCTCACTTCCTTATATTTATTATAAAATAAAAATAGTTTTTTTAAAAGTTTAAAATGTTTTAATTGACTATAAAATGTACATAATATATAATAATATTAGAATAAGGAAGGGATAATTATGAGTAAAAAGTTTCTTATTAATTTTAAAAAGGATAATAATAATTTAAGTATTAAAAAAATACCTGCAGATATCAATTTTGACATCTTGCAGGTAGTTTTATGGATTTTTACAGAAGTCCTTTTTCACGCTTCTCAAGAAGAGCATGAATCTTATCTGTCGGGCTGATAACAGAGCTGATCGGCACATCATGGTTCAGGGAATCAATGATCAGTGCGATAAATTTACTCATATCAGCTTTTACAAAGTAAGGCTTCTCATAAAGTTCCGGTGGGAGATATGTAAGGTTTGTTGTAATAACTTTACTGATATATCCCTTATTGTAATACTCATCGAATTTATCAAATCCGTCTGTGAACAGTCCGAATGTTGTACATACAAAGACACGTCCGGCGTTACGCTCTTTCAGCTGTTTTGCAACATCAAGCATACTTTCTCCAGAAGAGATCATATCGTCAACGATAAGAACATCCTTTCCTGTCACATCATCACCGAGGAACTCATGGGCAACGATTGGATTCTTTCCGTTTATAACTGTAGAGTAGTCACGACGTTTGTAGAACATACCCATATCAACACCAAGTACATTAGAGAAGTATACTGCACGGTGCATAGCTCCTTCATCCGGGCTGATGATCATCAGGTGTTCTTTGTCAGCTTTCAGATCTGGTACTTCACGGAACAGTGCTTTTAAGAACTGATACTGTGGGTTAAAGCTGTCAAATCCACTAAGTGGAATCGCATTTTGTACACGTGGGTCATGAGCATCAAATGTAATGATGTTGGAAACGCCCATTGCGTCCAGTTCTTCCAGTGCAAGAGCACAGTCCAGAGACTCTCTTCTTGTACGCTTGTGCTGTCTGCTTTCGTAAAGGAAAGGCATGATAACATTGATACGGCGAGCCTTACCTGTTGCAGCAGCGATAATTCTCTTCAGATCCTGATAATGGTCATCTGGAGACATATGGTTAAGATGTCCGTTTACTGTGTAAGTCAGGCTGTAGTTGCATACATCAGTCATGATAAAAAGGTCAGTACCACGGATTGTCTCTTTCAGGATACCCTTAGCTTCACCGGAACCGAATCTCGGACAACTACAGTCTACCTGGTAATTGTTGGCCTTATAGTTTCTGTAAAGTGGGGATTCTGTTACTTCGTTGATCGTGTTCTCACGGAAGGAAACAATATAATCATTTACCTTCTGTCCCAGAGGTTTGCAGCTCTCCATAGCAATCAGTTTCAGAGGTGCAATCGGGAGTGTGTTTTCTAACATTTCGATGTTCGTCATTTTCTTCTCCTCAGTGTGAATTAGTTTTTAACCGTCTTAAGAAATCAGACGGTAACGCGAATTGATTAATTAGAATTAACAGATTAATCATTATACATTTAACGTTATACCATTTTTTAGGAGAAAATTCAAGGAGGGCAGGGTGGAGAGTGGACGATAAAATGTATTTTTTGCAGAACAAGACAGAAAATAACAAACTTGCCTTTTATAAGGTGCAATGGTAGAATCTTAAGTAGGAAAATGTGCAGGACAAAAAGGAGCGATAATATGCCGAAAGTATTCAATAATCAAGTATTTATTGATTTTTTGGCACAATTAAGACCTGATGAACAACATCAGTATAACAGTCCATGGAATATTGCAGCAGAGTTTAATATTGATATGAGCTGTCCGCATGCTTTTATCAGAAGAAAGAAATCGGAGTGTAGCAGGTAGAAGTGGATTCTAAGACGATCATAGAAGCTGTGGTATAAGAAAAGAAAAATAAAAAAAATAAAAAGAGCTTTAATATCTGAACGATACAGTGGTATTGCGGAAGATATTAAGGCTCTTTTTATGTATAAGGGAAGTTTTGGATAAAAATATTTCGTAGAGTATACAACTCTACGAAAAAAATGAAATTAAGTTGAATTTATGGGGGTTTTAAAAGATATGACCAATTATTTGACGGTAAATACAGCGTTTAGCTTATCCATGTTTTGCTGTTTCTGCTCCATAGAAGGATGCACATACCGGTTTAGAGTTGTGTTAATATTGGAATGTCCTAAAATCTCACTTAATGTCTTCATATCGAACCCAAGTTCTACGCAACGGGTTGCAAAAGTATGCCGTTACGGTATAATAACGACAAACAGAAAAAGCCTTTATTTTCAAGGGGTTTGAGCGTTTGTCGTCTTTTATTCAATTCCTTTTCCAAGTTGAAAATTGACGAAAACTATAAAGAAAAAAGGAGGCTGTTTTATTAACGACAAAATTTAATAGTGCCAGCGGTCCGGCTTTATGTCTGACCGCTGATTGCCGTGGGCGTTTCACTTTTAAGGTGGACGCCCTTTTTTCATACCTATTTTCAAGAGAAAGGAGATCCCCATGGAATTAAACGAAATGGAAAAAAAGCTGCTCTTTCAGGTGGAGGGCGATTATCAGACAAAGATCCTGAATGAACTTTATATGACCGTGCGGTATTCAAATAATTCCGAACAGCGGGAGGCGGCAGAAGGTCTTATGGCAAAACTTCGTGTTCTGTCAAATGCAGAGTGCATGGACTTGGTAAAAGATATTCAGAAGAATTACCGTCTGCCCTATCCAGCCCGGACGATTGGAGAAAAGATCGCCGAGGCCAGACAACAATCAGGGGCAGAAAAATTGAAGGGGCATGACATCATGGCACTTGAACGCTTTGATCCAGAAGTAAAGCACATGATCGTCTTTGATGTATTGTCTTACGATTCCCCTGTTGGCGACAAAGGCGATAAGATGCGCTTGTTCCTTACAGATGCCGGCTATCAGAAATTTTTAGAGAGCCAGGAACGGGGCGAAGTGAAACTGAAAAACCATGCGAAGGTCTCTGGCGGTCATCTCCATTATGACCACAGGGATCATGCTTTGTAACGGAATAGTCGAAGAAAGGAGGCGATACAATGGCAGTATTCCGTGTAGAGAAAACAAAGGACTTTACGATAATGAGCAATCACCATCTGCGCAATACGGAGTTGTCCTTAAAGGCAAAGGGGCTTTTATCACTTATGTTGTCGCTGCCGGAAGATTGGGATTATACCACGAAGGGACTCGCCCATATCTGCAAAGACGGTGTGGATTCTATCACTACTGCCCTGAAGGAACTGGAGCGGCATGGTTATCTCACCAGACAGCGCCTCCGCTATGATAACGGGCAGTTGGGAGACATTGAATATACGATCCATGAGCAGCCTGTAAGTACCGAAAACACAGGGCTTTCACCTAAACGGGAAAATCCAAGACAGGTAAAACCTGAACAGGAAAAACCTAAACAGGCGGAACCTGAACAGGAAAATCCCGCACAATTAAATACTAATCCATTAAAAACAAAAAAATCAAAAAAAGATAAATCAATAACTTATCCATCAATCTATCCGGCAGAGCCGGAAGCGGCAAACCGCACGGATGGGATGGATCGGATAGAGCTGATAGAAGCCTATCGTGAAATCATCAAAGAAAATATCGAATATGACTTACTGGTCTTACGGTATGGCAGGGAACGTCTGGACGAAGCCCTTGAACTTATGCTTGAAGTGATTTTGTCGAAACGCCCTTACATTCGCATTGCCGGAGATGATTTTCCGAGGGAGATCGTCAAGAGCCGGTTCCTGAAGATCAATTCCGGCCACTTAGAGTATGTCTTTGACTGTATCGACAAGAACACAACGAAGGTCGGAAACATCAAAGCCTACCTGTTGGCGGCGCTGTATAATGCCCCGGCTACAATGGACAGCTATTACCGTGCCGAGGTCAATCACGACCTGTACGGCTGTTAGACACCTTTGGGTGTCTTTTTTCATTTCATCAGAGAAAGGAGGCAAAGCACAATGAAAAGAAACACTGTGCCGGTACTATGCCCGGCGTAACCAAAGAACAGATTCAGGCAGCGCGGGAAGCTGACTTGTTTACTTACCTGCAATTCCATGAACCCGGCGTGCTGAAACGGGATGGGCCTAATTTCCGGCATAAGGAGCATGACAGTCTGGTATATGTGACCGGGAAAAGGTACTGGTACTGGAACAGCCGCGGACGGAGTATCAATGCGCTGGACTACCTGATCCAGATTCGAGGATATGGTCTTGTGGATGCGGTTCATGCTCTGGTAGGTGGCGAAATCCGACATACATCGGCTTACCGAAGTACGGCAGAAATACAGGTATCAAAAGAGCCGGAAAAGAAAACATTCGCTCTCCCCTGGGCCAGACGTTGCGCGACCGCTGCGGTCTCCTATTTGCAGAAACGGGGGATCAGCTCAGAAGTCATTCGCCAGTGTTTACAAGCCGGGATTTTTTACGAAGCCCGGTATCATGGAGAACCGGTTTGCGTGTTTGTAGGAAAAGATGATTCCGGGAAAGCGAAGTTTGCCTGTATGCGCAGTATCAGCGGCAATCTCAAAAAGGATGTCTATGGCAGCGACAAAGGATATAACTTTTGTTATCCCCCGCAAAGTCCGGGCAGCCGGCATGTGGCAGTCTTTGAAGCTCCTATTGATGCGCTTTCCCATGCGACACTTCAAGAGCTGGAGGGATGGAAATGGAATGGTTATCGCTTGTCTTTGGGCGGTACTTCCCATGTGGCGCTGACTTCTTTCCTGGAACGCCACCCGGAGATCCGGCGTGTTACCCTTTATATGGACCACGACCTTGCCGGATTTGTCAATGCCCGGAAAATCAAGACCATGCTCCACGAGGATAAACGTTTCCGTCATATCCGGGTAAGTGTCAACCCTCCCCGGATGGGAAAAGATTACAATGAGAAATTGCTGCAGGTTCGGGAACAACTGCAAACCAGCCAGCACCAACGCCGCCCAAAAGAGGCGGCTGTTTCAATTTAGGGAGGATTTCAACATGAATGGATCTCAACAGATCTGCTTTACAGACAGTGCCGGAAAAGTGCTGTTTTCCATTCCTGACAATGGTTTACTCTGCCTGTTCTATGGAAACGGGGACAGGCACTTTGCTGTTTGTCATCGTCTGGATGACACCCATGCAGAAATTGACGGGGTAAATTATTCGCTGCCGGACTTTGCCAAAAGGATGAAACACAACCAGATCAGCTTTGCCCCGGCATAAGGCTGGAAAACAAATAACAGGAGGATTTGAAAATGAAAAAAATTGAAAATACCGCTTTGCAAATGATCGCCGAGGCTTCCCGGTGTCCAGACTACGGCCCCGATATGGTTAAATCGCTGATGAAAAAGCTGGACATGAACGAAAAGGGCTTTGCGCTTTTGATGAATGTTGCCCCATCCACAGTGCGTCTTTGGACCAGCGGAGCTGCACAGCCCTGCGGCACAGCAAAACGCCTCATGCAGATTTATGAAACCGGTCCGGAGATTGTCGGCAAGATTGCCGGCGGACAGCTACCGGCAGATGGGAGGGATTGATAAATGGCGGAGACAGATAGCCAGCCGATTGCGGAAAATGAGCAGGTCAAAGAGCTGCTTGCTCTCCTAAAAGACAACAATACACCGGGATATGAAGAATTTGCCAAGCTGATTGAGCATGTGACCGGAATGGAACAGCGTCTTTTGGAGGCAACCGAGGAACTAAAGGCAGTGCGTCAGGAAATGCAGGGATTACAGAACCATTCCCTGAAAGATGCTCTCCAAAAGAGCTGTAAGGCTATGGAGACGAATATTTCCGTTATGCGTCACCGTCTTTCCGAACTCAAAGGCCAGATCATAAACGGGTGCAGAAATATCCTTGCCGATTTCAGGGAACGCGGTGCTGTCGCTTTGAATGGGATCACACAGTTTTTACATGTCAGACCAGCGTTGGAATCCATTCAAAATGCAGCAGAAAAAAGTATGCAGGCCAGCAACAGGGCTGTTGCCAGAATTGATGCTTTCAGTACGGAATACCACGAAATGGGGCGGCATCTCAAAAATATGGGCCGTGCTATTCAAGGAAAACCTGCGGAGACAGACGCAAAAGAAAATGGAAAGGCTGCCAGGGTGTTCAAAGGCGCTTTCAAAGTGGAGGGCGCCCTTATATCCTCCATTAACCGTAATGCGGAATGGGCACTTAATACCCTTGCCCGGTTGGAACAGACTGCGGAAAGGCGCCCTTCTGTTTTGGAAGCAATGCGGGAACAGGCAGCAAAAACGGAACCGGCAAAAAAGCAGCCGGCACCTTCCCATGATAAGGAAAGCCGGTAATTGTCAGGTTCACATGAAAGGAGGAATTTGATTGAATCAGGAACCACTACCGCAGATTCATTTGATCCGCGATACAGACTTATCCGTCTTTGCGTATGAACTCCATATTTTTGCCGGAGATTTTCTTAGAGAATGCGAATTCAATATGCGTTCTCTGGCAACAAATACCGGGGCTGATTCCATTGCCATCATGGGGAAAAATCACATGTGGCTTTCCGACGCCTTATTTGCTTATTGTTCTACGGCGGATCTTCATCAAATGATCTTAACAACGGAGTTCATCGGAGCGAGGGCTTTCCTGTTTCATACGGATCGGAGCGAGGGCGGTCACTTGTACGGAGATGTCCTGATGATGGATTTAGACACGCTGCGGCAGGATATAAAAAGAAATATCCTCTATCCTTGCGGCGTCAATATCGAACGCAAAGATGGTTCAGCGGCTACGGTCAGCCTGAAAGAATGGACTGAAATGGAGCTTTACGAAAAAGATGCTCTGAAAAGTTGGGGATTTTCTTATGCCCCGAATCAAGTTACGGAATGGCAGTACCACTATTCCACGATGTTCAGACAGTGGATGGATCAGGCATTTCGTTATATGCCCCAGGATTTAGAAGAACGCCTGAATATGCAATATATGGAGACAGCCCAGAACCCGGATATGGATAAGTACCGCATACCACAGGGAACGGCAAAGCAGATGCTTCTTTATGACGAAGCCCCTGTGTATCGCCTTCTTCCATCCGGTTCGGAGAAAATTGCGCCCATCGCGGCAATCTCTACGGGCTTGTGGTATGAAAATTACCGGGAGTTTGCCATTGCACCGGAGGATTTAGGCGCTCTGGACAAACTGATCCGCAGGGAAACTGACCGGCTCACAGGAAACCTCCCACAACTTCACAAAAACGAAGAACGCCGCCCTGCCCCGGAGCGATAAGAATTTTACACTGACTGGAGGTGATGAAGATTGGCAGGAGTGCATGAAGATTTCGGCGAAAAGATCGGCGGTGCGAAAAAAGACCTGTGGAAAGACCGCGGGCTGTATGCAGATGATCTGGAAGCCATGAATGAGCGCGAAGCTGAAAAATTTGTGAAAAAGGATAATGTCTGGAAAAAGCCGGACTATGCAGCCATGATGGAGGAAGGGATTCCTCTTGGCGTGGTCTATTTTATTAAAAAAGCAAGGGACGGCTTAAACGCTTCCCCTCAGTATTACCGCACGGATGACACCCCGGAAAAACGGACCGCGAGACAAAAGGAATATATAAAAACAGTCCGGGAATTGCAGACAGTGCTTTCAGATGTCCGTACTGTGGAGGATGCTGTGAGAGCCTATGACCGCTTTTTCGTTGACAATGGATATTTAGAAAAGGTACAGGGCTGGGGAAGCGGAATCCATTACCGGGCAACGAAAAAGGGACAGGACAATCCCGTGATCACAAACAAATTGTCCAATACCATGCTGATCCGCTCGGCTGAATATTTTGAGCGCAACTTTACTCAGGAAGCAAAAAAGGAACAGTTTTGTGTTTCCAAAGAGCAGAAAATACCGAAAGGTTATGCGATCCACTTCAACGACGGGAAACATACCTATTCTAAAAATGAGGACTGGAAACCCGGTACCTACTATGTGACAAAAGGCTATTCGATCCTGCGGACCAATTTTGAGACCAAAGAAGCTGCCTTAAAATGGGTGCAGGAACTTGCCAAAGGCAGGAACAAAAACGGAAAGATCCGTTTTGTCCCTCCACAGCTTGCCCATGTCAAACGTACCGGACCGGATTATCGGAATGGCGTGGAGATCACCGGACAGCATTATCTTGATACCTTTGGGTTCCGCGGCGGTGAGTTT
>OGOP01002844.1_pt1 | contig 10219 bp, 9 predicted proteins | sample 1552591 | NCBI WGS metagenome assembly OGOP01 (sample SAMEA2580120, study PRJEB22360) | human gut metagenome | biome: human gut; feature: human-associated habitat; material: faeces | place: Denmark | collected 2008/2010 | reverse complement strand
CACGGTCGTGCTGCTGATGGTCATTACCTCCATGGCAAGCTGGGTTCTGGCGCGCCATGAGACAAGGTTCTATAACTTCATGTACGCCATCCTGACGCTGGGTCTGCTGATTCCCTTCCAGTGCTTTGAGCTGCCGCTGTACATCAACTGGTACAACGCCGGTCTTGTCAGCACGAATATTGGATTCATTGTTGCCCGCGCGGGCTTACAGATATCCATCAGTCTGACGGCCGTCACCGGCTTTATCAAGACGGTGCCCCGCGACTTGGAGCAGGCGGCGATGATGGACGGCTGCAACCGGTTCCAGTGCTTCTGGAAGGTGGTCTTCCCCCTGATGACCCCCATCAACGTGACCCAGCTGGTTCTGAACACCCTGTTTATCTGGAACGACTACAGCACATCGATCATTCTGCTTCGCAAGAAGTACTCCTTCACCCTGACGTTGGCACAGATCATTTACTTCAACGAGAATACGACCATGCTGAACGAGGCGTTTGATATGCTTGACTAATCACAGAATCCCTGACTGTTGCCGTAGGCGACCTCAGGGATTTTTAATAAGACTGTTAACATTAAAACATTATGTTATGAACCAAGAGGTTAAGGTTGTTAATTCGTTAAAAGCGCCTTCTGAACTTGTTCGTTACAAGATTGCTCAATTGAGCCGAATGGAGAATAATCTTTCGCGTTCAAAAGCGCTACGTTTGGCTAAAAGAATTCGCCCGATTATGTCCGCCGCATCAATTGACAAACTGCGGCTTGGGTTACACGGTAAACCTGACGGCACAAAATTTTGGGTCGAAGGCGGCGGAATTTTTTACACCAGCTACATTAAGTGCGCCGTTCCGTTGGCAAAGGCGGAAAACTTGGAAAAAGTGACGGAAATTGTTACGTATCACGGGTGCGCGTCTTGCGGCAATATTGTGCCGTCGGTGTATGAAGTGTTAGCGCAAATTCCGGAAAACCTCAGAGATACGGTAACCGCGTTTGAGCTTTATGCCGATGCCGATTCGTGTTTTGATGTGTATAATTCCGAGCTTGACAGGCACGTGCTTAATTGCATTTTGTACCGCGGTGATGTTCCGCTCAATGTGGCTTTAAAGCCGGTTATGTGGTGATAATCGCGTAATTGTTACTCCCGATAGTTTGCACTATCGGGAGTTTTGCTTTTAAATTAACCTAATGGTCAGATTAAAAACTTTGTTATCATATTTATATTGTTTTTGCCTTGAGTGTTAAGCATAAAGGTTTGGTTAATTTGTTTGAAAGGAAACAATATGAAACAGAGTTATGACAATAAAAAGTCGGGTGCCGCATGGAAAACCGTTAAAAATGCATCGTCAGGTAAAAATTGCGGCTGCGGTTGCAATAATATGAATGATGATGACGATGATGAAACGGTTGAAATTGAAACCGCGGAATGGACTTCAAAATAAATAAACCTTCTTTTTTTGTAATAAACCGTTTTCTGAAATGTAATAAATCGTTTTCTGAAAACGGAGAGCAAAATCCCGAAGATTGTGAGGCAATTTTCGGGATAATTCTTTATCGGGCAGTAATTTTTTATTAAGCTTTTAGTGTTTTAATAGATTAAAATGAAAAATATTATAACAGTGTAATACGATTGTTATGGCAGTATGTGTATGCTCAAATTTTTTTATAAAAAACGATTGTTTTAATTTTAAGCAATATTTTCGGTCCACGAAGGGGGCTGCGGATATGGGATTTGACTTAGCGCATACGATCAGCTCGATTTCCAAGCTTGTATTGCGGGCTATGCGGGTATCGAATAAAAATGAGCTATCACCTATGAAAGCCGTAAACGGAAAGAATGTTATGACAAAATATACTTTTGAAGAAATAAAAACCTTGCTGTTAAAAAGCATAAACGAAGAACATATTGAGGCAGAGCTGCGCTTAGTATTCAAAGATAAACCCGATGAATATATGATTACTATTTATGATGGTATGTGTTCATTCCAAAGATGCGGAAATATTGAAAGGCAAGCTGTTGCCTACTATAAAACATTGGACGAGTTGTATGTGGCTGAACAAGTTGATAATATCATTTTGGCGAGGGATTGGGACAATATTATAGAGTTTGACTGCGTTGACTTTGAAATGTCGGGCTACTGGGAATAATTAGGGATTCACAATAGAAGCCAGCAACGAGAATAACAATGAGGATTTGAAATGGGCGAACTGACTATAAATGAAAAGCGGAAAATCATTCGGAGAGAATTCAAACAATTCAATCAGGAAAACGGATTTAGATTTGTCAGGCCCAATACACTTCTTCGGGAGCAAAAAGATATTCTGCAATATCTACAATTCAAGATAAAGGCGGGGTATATCAGCTGCGAAATCGTATCCCAGCCCCTATACATTCCGGCCTCGGTCTTCAGCCTCAACATATCCACCGGAATTCAGTTCTTAGGCAGGAAAACAAGATCGAACTGGGGAGCCTCTGGCAGAACGGCAGAGGAGTTTGCTTTGGATGTGCAGGATATGCTGCAGCTTATTGCCACAGGCGGACTACAGTGGTTTGAAGATATGGGCGTACCTGAGAATTTGATCAAAAACACATTGGATCAGAATTATAAACTGACGCAGGGCTACGCACCTGTGTTGAAGCTCAGAACAGTTGCCATGTCGCATCTGTATTTGGCGCATATAGCTGAGGGTATTTTATATATGGAAAAAACCATAGCTGAGTACAGCAAATATCCAAACAGCAGAATGGGCGTTGTCATAGTACCCGAATGTCAGGCATGGATCGATATGGCTAAAAACCACCCGGAAGAAATCCCCAACAAATTGAAATCCATCATTGCAGAAACACGAAATAATCTTCGTATTGGATGATAAAAAATACGCTCTCTAAAGGAGTCTGATGTAATATGCCTGATAACTATGCGACAGCCGTCTTATATAAAGCGGATATAGAGCGTGAATTGTATAATAGAGCCACTGGAGTGGATGCCGAAGATTATATTTTAGTGGATTCCTTATGTGCTGAATTGAGTAGATGTTTAGGAGTAGACTGTCGTTCTTTTCAGGATTTGCGATATAAGACTATCAAAAATGATGCCTGTATCCCGATTATTAGCAAGTATATACCTCAGTTCGCAAATATAGGGTTTGCCTTGGAATTAATAACACAGCAGTTTTGGAGAAAAGGCAACAAGGAGTGTTCAAATTTTTTGGAGCGATGGACATTAGAGCTAAAAGCCAACGGAAGATTATCAAAAGCTGAAAATGCGCTCGATAACGCTTTTGTTAAAATACAGGACAAGAGCAAACAAGATTTTTTCATCGGTTTAATTTGTGAAAAGGACGCTTTTCCTTTTACGATGGAAATGCTCGGCAGATGGAAGAGTGAAGCCGCTTTGCCTGTCATAATCGAAAGGCTGGAAGTTGATACAATTAAAACATCTGCTATCACAGCTCTTGGTAAATATAAAGATATATCTTTACTGCCGTACATCGAGCCATTTATAAATAGCACGAAAGCAGGAGAAAGAAAAGCAGCAGCAAGAGCAGTTAAGCAAATCAAAAATCTTCGCATTCAATAAAAATACCGTTAACAAAGGAGGCTACGGATATGGGCTTTGATTGGGCGCATACGATCAGTTCAATATCAAAACTTATTTTACGCTCTGCAAGAAACGCAGATAATGGCGGCTCAGGAGACAACGACTCCAAAGACAGCCAGTTTGAGAGTATATGCAGCGAATTTAATCAAAACAAGCTGATGAAAAAGTATCAGGGATATGCTCAAAATGAGAAATTCAAAGTCGGCCTAAACGGGAAAACAGTATATATTTTTGATAACGACGAAAATGAATTAGCACGGTTTCAAGATGCTCCCTATATGTATCGTGGGAAATTTATCCCTAACACAAACACCTTGGTTGTAAAATCCACCGCAGGCTGGCTTCTGTTCTATGATTTGGATAACTTGGTATTGATCAAAAAAATCAGATTTTCAAACATTGGAAGTCAGACTAAGAATTTTGCAATCACACAAGACGGCAAATATTTATATAACATTGAAGCACCTAACTATTCAATCAGAACCCAACTGACAAAATACGACCTGAGAACCCTAAAGCCCGTTATTACTTCGTTTCACAATTCAGAAACTATCTTTTTGGAATATGTTGAAATATCCAATGAAGCCATTTTCCTTTTTGGCTTTATGAGAAATGATAAAGGGATCAAGGATTATGGCTTTATAAGCCAATATAAGGAGATCGGCGAGAAATGTATCCTGCGGGATGGCAAGAGAATCGCTGATGTTGTTTATGAGAAAATATCACAATATAAGGGCTGTGAAGACTTCGGGTTTACGAAAAAGTCCTTGGAATACAGTGGTTTAGAAAAAATTGAAGATCTGGAGCCATGCACTTTAAGCGGGGTCTATCAGGACATCATAGAAAGCAATAAAGCGAGAGGGCGTATAAATAACGAGAAAACCAATGAAGAAAGCAGCTTTTATAACTGGTTGGAAAATGCCCTGAAGAAGCTTCCCAGCGATGTAGAAGCAATCAGCTTCAACTTATACGAGGATAATGGCGATAAGTGGTCTGTTGAATTGGTGGGCACCTCTACCTTTGATGAAAATAATTCGGATTGGGCTTGTAATGAGGTTTATACAACGAGAGAAAATCCGTATGTTTTAACGAAAAAGAGCGATTGGAAAGCGATAGAGAACTTATTTACTACATTTCTGCTGAATTATCTTGAACAGGGTAAATACGCTCACATCTTAAAAGAATATCGTGGCATTGGTATAGGCTTTGTTGATGGGGATTTAAGCATCCTATATAAAAAAGACAAGCGAAAAGTTGCCGAAGAAACTATCGAGTCCGTTCTCAGCAAATATAAGGATAGAGAGGGCTTCCTTTCTATGCTGGATGAGTACGGGCGGGATATATTTACCCATATGATCTCCAATGAGGCGGAAGAAACCGCATTAAAAGCCCTATACATTGCCGATGATATTAACAAGGAAGATCGGTATGGCTATTCCTATCTTACATTTGCTTGCGTGGGACACAAGGTAAAAGTCATCGAAGAACTGCTCCGTATGGGCGCTGATCCTAACCATAAATCCCACCCCTTGCTGAAGGCTTTGGGGCGCAAAAACAAAGATAATCCCGCCATATTAGAGCTTTTTATCAGGTACGGCGTAGATTTGAAAGCAGAAGTGAACGGGAGCACCGTTGAAGAAACCATTCGGTCTTTTGGCGACGAGGCGCTCAGTCAAATACTGGATAAAATAAACCTCCAAAGGGGATGAACGGTATGAATATGTACTTTTCTGCAAGAACGCAGACGCTGGCGCAGTTCAAGGAAGTCTATGACAAGCGGCTTTTGAATGAAACACCCAAGAACGACTCGCCTGTCATATTTTGCGCTATGGCGAATCAAACACCCCAAAACAGATATGACATTGTGAAGTTCCTGATTGGCGAAGGGGCGGAGTTGAAAGGTACCAACGACGAAAGCGCAACACTGTTCCACATTCTGTTTTCTCGCCCCAAGCACAATATGGAGCAGACAGTAGAGCTGACGCAGATTTTGATCGAGACCGGGGTAGACATCAATCAGTTGGACGCAAAGAACAGAGTGGCTATTCAGTACCTTATCAGCCATCCGAAGTTTACCGACGAGGATTTTGCGCCGTTGTATGATGTCATATTCCAAAACTGCACGCTGGAAGTGAATGTAAAAAATGATTGGGGCTATACCCCGATTGAGCTTGCTCGAAAACTCCCGTACCGTGCGGATTTGCTTAGACGAATGACGGAGTAATCTAAACACCCTGCAAGACCTAAAATCTTGCAGGGTGTTTCACTGTCAAAATGTATGTAAGCCCGCAAGGCAGGGAAACTGCCCTGCGGTGTCGTTTTCGGTGTTAAAGCTATCTTTCTCTGTCGTGGAATCGGTGCTTGGATTTTGGTTGTCTGCCCTCTGTCTGCAACCGTTTGAGTTGGTCACGGACGCTTTGCTTTTCGGGCGGTACATACCGTTCTTTTTCGGTTGGTCTGCGGCTTTCCTTGACATTGCGCTCCCATTCGGCAAGTTCTCGGTTGTAGTTATCAACTACGGCTTCCGCCTTGCGGTAGGTTGCCATAAATGCCTGCACATCGGGATAACCGTCATCTTTCAAGATTTCGGGTAACACTTCCAGCATAGCGGAGATTTTTTCTTCTATTTGTTGTATTTGCGCTTCTAACGCCTTTCGCTCCTTGCTCTTGAATATACCCTTTGTTTCGGCAAGCTGTGCCTTTAACTTCGGTACTTCATCCTGCAAACTGCGGATTTCTCTCGCCCTGTCCTGCACCCGTATCATCAATTTTTGCATTGTCCGGAATTCTGCCATATCCATATTGAGAATTGGCTTCGGCGGTAATGCCGTCTGCCGTATTAAGTTTTGCAAAAATTCCTTTGCCTTACTCACGATATTGCGGAATAGGTTGGGCAGCCATCCGTTTGTCTTAATGGACTGGCTTGCTTTTTGGTGTATCTCCTCTTTCTTGATTTCCAGTATCTTTGTTTCCTCTATCCCCGATATGAGCGCCATATCCGCTGTTCTGTTCCATTCCTGCCTTGCGGCATTGTCAGCTTCAATCTCTGCGGCTTTGGGATTGTTCTTGCCGATTTTCTTGGTCGGCAGATAGATACTGTCGGGGTCGAACACCTTTAATCGCTGTTCAGGATCAGAAATATGCCGATTGATAAGGTCGGTATAATTCCTCTTGACTTCATCCAAAAACTGCTCGCTTTTGAAACGGTCATCCTTTACGGTGAATAGGTGCTGTTCATAAACGCCGCCCTTTGGGATCACAGTGCAGCCAACACGAATTTTGCCGTTTTCATCGGCTATCTCTTTCTTGGTACGCACTCGTTTTCCCGTTTCATCGTAGAATACGCTTCGGGTAGCGATTTTTATATCCGGCTCGGCAAGCAGACGCCGTTCGCTGAATATGAGGTGGATGTGATAATTGGTCTTTTTCTTGTTGTGGTGGAGAGCCGATACACATTCCACATTGTACCGTCTGCGAAATTCCTCTGTAAAATCTTCAAGCACCTGCTGCGGCTCATAGGCGGTATAAATTTCGGGTAAGGCAATAATCAACTCCCTTGCTTCGATACACTTGCCGTCTGCTCCGCTTCGCTTAAACTCCTGCTGGCACTCTTTTGCGAGGTCGCTCCAAAAGGCATTGTCTGCGGTGCGGTATATGGCATAGAGGTTTTCCTGCCTTGCGTGGCTTGTAATATACGATATTCTTCCCTTGACATTGGACAGCTTCGACATCTGAATAAAGCTGTGGCGTGTCATAAATCATCTCCGTTCTGTGTTGTAAAGGTGCGTTCTCATTTTGCAACCGACTTGTCGGTTGCGGCTGTTTCAGCGGTAAGTGCCGATGGAACAGCCAACGAAAATTGCGGCAGCAATTTTCACTGTATCATAGCGGCGGTAGTGACCGGCAAGCTGTGATACAGGCTCCCCGCAGGGGCGAAATACCCAGAGTACAAATCGCAGATTTGTGCGAGGGGTGTATTTCGCTCTCAAACGCCGAGGGCTTGGAGAACGGTTTACTCAACTTTGCGGACATCATCCTGACACAGTAGGTTTCTGCCCTGATTGACGGTCATAAAGTGTTCCAATGTGTCCCTGCGGATAATGGTTTTTCGCCCGACCTTCAGAACAGGCAGTTTGCCCCAGTCTACCAGCTTTCGCATTGTGTTCCTGCCGATGCCGCTGGTTTCTGCCGCTTCTTCGATCGTCATTCCCATTTTGACTGCGTTCATAATGCTATTCTCCTTTCTAAAATACTCAAAATGCAACTTCGGCATTCTCATTATACTTACTTCACTATCGTCTGTCAACCCGTTTTGCAACCTTTTAAGAATTGTTTTTAATATTTTTTGCAAATAGTGGTTGCAAATCGAGCTTGTGCGTGCTATACTATACTCAAGCAGGAGGTGAATTCCTTGAAAGAAGACGCAATGTTTACCCCAAAACAAGTCGGGAAACGCATTAAGGAGCGCAGAATAGAACTGGGGCTTTCTATGCCGGAGCTTGGCAAGCGTATCGGTGTGAACAAGTCCACCATTCAAAGGTATGAAGCGGATGGCGTCGATCCGAAGCGAACAATGATTATTAACGGTCTTGCCGACGCACTTCTTACCACTCCCGAATGGCTGACGGGTCTTTCCAATGATAAGGAATACGACAGCAGGACGCTTTGCCAAAAGGACATAGAACAGCATATCAAGAAGTATCTTGATACGGTTTCCTCAACGGTCAGCGGAGAACCGCACCAACAGTTGCTTACCACATTTCTCGGAAAGCTGATTGATTTATACTCTGTGCTTTGTCATTACTTTGCCAACGCTATGACAGAGGTTGACCGTGTGGCAGAGGATGAAGGCTTGAAGCAGTCGCTTATGCGATATGCTATCGAGTCGGGAGCGATTACCGAAAGGGTATATCGCAAAGAAATGGAATTACCTATCGAAGATATGAAGCGATTCCTTGACGGGATTTTACATATCTACGATGAAGGTCGCACCGCCGTAAAGATGGGCGATCTATTCGGGATAGTGACGGAAGCCGAGAATAGGCTTGCCGAAAAGAAAAATTCCGTGGCACCTTGACAATTAAAAATGCCGATTGAAAACAACCGGCAGAAGTGACATTATTCGTTTTACGCACACCATATGTCACAGTCCCGATTGCCACGGATAGAAAGGAGATTTTTATCTATGGCAAAAGGTTCTGTAAGAAAGAAAGGCAAAAAGTGGTACTACCGCTTCTATATTGAAGATGAAAGCGGCAGACAGGTACAGCGAGAGTTTGCGGGTACGGAAAGCAAAAGCGAAACGGAAGCCTTGCTCCGCAAAGCGATGGAGGATTACGAAGAAAAGAAATTCGTAGCAAAATCCGAAAATGCAACGGTGGCAATGCTGCTCGATATGTGGGTGGAAGAAGAACTGAAACCAAGCAATTTGAGCAACGGTACGGTGATGGCGTATCAAGGCACAGTTAATCGTATCAAGCAATATCCCATCGGCAGCAGAAAGCTGAAAAGCGTGACCGCAGACCATTTGCAGGCGTTCATAGATTTTCTCAGCTTCGGCGGGGTAAATTCAGACGGCACGACTGCAAGGGCGCTCAGTAAAGGGTATTTGCGGTTGTTCTCCGCCGTCCTGCAAGGGGCATTCCGTTTTGCGGTATTTCCCAAAAGGTTAATATCCTTCAATCCAATGCAGTATGTTGTTTGGCGAGGAAAAAAGGAAAGCTATGAACTGTTTTCCGACGAAAACGGTGAAACGGCTTCCACGCCTACGCTTACCCACGAACAATATCTGAGGCTCGAAGATTTCCTAAGAGCAAAGGACAATCCCGCACTTCTCCCCATACAGATCGCATATTACACCGGACTTCGCATTGGCGAGGTCTGCGGGCTGACTTGGCAAGACATCAATCTTGAAAAGCAGTACCTCACGGTACGCCGCAGTATGCGATACAACGGGGCAAGACACAAGACGGAGATAGGAGCGACTAAACGCAAGAAAATCCGCACCGTGGACTTCTGTGACACGCTGGCGGAGATCCTGCGGACAGCCAAGACCGAACAGCACAAGAACCGTTTCCGCTACGGAGAACTGTATACCCTCAACTTTTATAATGAAGTCAAGGAAAAAGACCGTACTTACTATGAGGTTTACAGCCTACCGAGAACGGAGCAAGCTCCCGAAGGCTACAAGGAAATATCCTTTGTCTGCATTAGACCGGACGGCGCTTATGAAGCGCCGAGTACGGTGGGGCTTATGTGCAGGACAGCAAGGCGAAAGGTTGACGGCTTGGAGGGCTTCCATTTCCATCAGCTTCGACACCCGTATGTCAAGCACACGACAAAAATTTTTAGCTTACGCCTGATGGATTTTCAAGCGCAGGCTTATCCTGATGCTCGGCGAAAAACTCGCGGAGCTTGTCAGCTTCTTCGGGTAGGACAAAGCCGAAGCCCTGTCCGTCCACTCTGCAATAGAAAGCGATTTTCATGTCTGCCTCCTCAATCGAAAATGTCTTGGATTTTGTATGCGATCTCAATGCGCTTATCAGGGTACACCAGCACCCGGTCGATTAGCAGCTCGGCCAGCTCGGTGGTCAGCGTGTCCGCATCGAAAATCGCCTTGGACG
>OGOP01002841.1_pt1 | contig 10225 bp, 6 predicted proteins | sample 1552591 | NCBI WGS metagenome assembly OGOP01 (sample SAMEA2580120, study PRJEB22360) | human gut metagenome | biome: human gut; feature: human-associated habitat; material: faeces | place: Denmark | collected 2008/2010 | reverse complement strand
AAAACTGTGTTAAACTACTTTTATTGTAGCTTGACACAGTTTAGTTTACACTCTCCACCAGCATATTTCGGATGCTCCTTCTTTGATACGAGATAGTCGCCATCATGAGGGAGTCCAAGAGCAGCAACAGCTTTTACCCCAACCCATTTCACAGCCTCAACCATCGTGAGGTTTGCCTTCTTGGCTTGGATAAATTCGCCGTTAGGCAACCAGACACAAAGACCTGTGTTTGGACTGCGCTTGGCTCTCTGAGGCTTGTTTGGCTCGGGCTCTTCCCCACTCACCGGCTTTGCCTCCGCTACTTTCACCACTTTCTTTGTTGATGGTATTTTATACTTCTTTGCAGTTGGTTCATCCACCTCCACCTTCCCACGAGTGGTCTTCACGGTGATGCCTCCCTCTGGGTCGTAATCCACGACGAGGGTGAGATGACGGCGAAGGATACCAAGCACTGGAGCCACAGACTCACTGATAGCAGGGAGGATTTCCTCTGCTATCAATGAATCTTCCAACTGTTCAAGTTCTGTCTGCAAACGAGGCTTCAAGTCACCCTTGAACTTATCTATAAAATCATAATAATCTTGTATCTTGCTCATATTATCATTCTTTTATTATTCACCTTTGTATGCCTCATACTCCTCACGACTGATTGGAGTATCAGGATCAACGATGAGAACTTCGTCGTAGGTCAAGCCATAGAGGTGATAGACGAGGAAGTCGATTTGGTTCTCCAAGTCAAAAGTATCTTTTTCTTTTTTCTTCATTGACAAGATTTTAGAAACTATTGACGAAATTCGTTTCTCGTAAATTATATTTACTTTCATTGGTAGCATTCCAACACTACGAGCTTGAATTTCTGAGAAAACGGTCTTTGTGGATTTAAACTTTTTTCTATAAATAAAATTCATAAGTTTAGAATTAAACACACCCAACACATATTTTAGATCTATATCATGCTGTTTGAGTGTCATTACCACCAATGTATTTAATGCAAAAAATTGCTGGTCATCATAAGCAGCCAATAAATTTGCCGAAACTCTTCTAAAAAAAATCTTTTCTTGTGCTTCAAAAATATCTTTTCTTTTACATGAATGTATTCTATCTAAATCATAGTCTAGATAAAGCCCATCCCATTCTATAGAATAGCGCTTTACATTTCTTCCATCTAAAAAGCGATAATATCCAGGGGCATAATTAGTCTTTACAGACAAAGTTTTATCTCCTTTTAAAGCTATAGCTTGATTAATATTGCATATTTCACTTAAAGGGACTGTATTTTCAAACAATTGCTCCACAAACTCATCTGAATGTATATTAAAAGCAAATCCATTTTGTCTCTTAAAATCACTTGCCTTCACATTTTTCAACAAGTTGAAATTTTCTCCTTTACAAGAATAGACACTTAGCAAATAATCGCATGTTGGCTGTTCTGAAGTAACAAACAATGTTACATTTTCTACCACAGCATTTTCAAACTCCATTTCATCATAATTCACAATACTAAGTAATCTATTTTTCAATATTAATTCTCGCGTATCTTTATAATATTCTTGAGTGAGAATCGTATTAGGAATAATGTAAGACATTACCCCATTATTAGATAATACTTTTAAAGCATAATGAATCATAAATATAAATAGATTAAGCCTTCCCCCAGATGTCTTATAAACTGCTTTCAATGTCTTTTTATAAGATTCACTTACATTAGGTAATTTTGAAAGTTGGATATACGGCGGATTAGCAATGACAATATCAAACCCTCCCTTAACCCCGAACATCCATTCTGGGTCAAAGAAAGAAGAAGAGGTATTTTGGTCGAACATATCCCAATCTGCCAACAGCTGGGCTGCACCATGAGAAACAAAACCTGTCTCTTCGATGGCATCAGCCAAAGCCTTACGGGTTTCCTTGATTTGCTTCTTCAAATTCTGTTTGTCGATATTGCGACGAGCCAAGAAGATCTTGTGGTTCAATTCCTTCAACAGTTCCTTATACTTGATAACATCAGGTGCACTATCCACCAAACAACTATCGTATTCCACAGGTATCAACGTATTAGCAGACACAAACTTAGCCTCCAAGTTAGGCAACGGACGGATACCAAAGTTATGGGTAGCATCATCCGTTGGTCGCTGATCAACAACCAAGGAAATAAAGAAACGCAACTTACTTATCTGAGTAGCAATCGGCTGAATATCCACACCATAGATACAATGCTCTATAAGATAGAGTTTTCGGGCATAATCCGGGTCGTTCACACTCTGATTGAATGCACTTTCGATGTCCGCCAAACGCTCCCTACGCTCCGTCTCACTATCTACGGCAAAGGCTTGTTTACTCTGACTGATGGCACGGTCTATCATAAAATCCTTCCACTTCTCATTTGTTGGGTCAATACGCTTCAGCACATGAACCATCTGTTGAAGTATGCCCATAGGAAATGCACCCGAGCCACAAGCTGGGTCGAGTACACGACAATGATAAAGTGCATCCATGATGTTATGACTCTGCTCTTCAGTCACAGAAACATCTTCCGTGGAATAGCTCAAGAGCTGGCGATACAAAGCCTCATCCTGTTCTCCACAAACTCGCTTGAGATGAGCCACCAAGCTCTCGTTCACCATATATTGCACAATCTCACGAGGAGTATAGAAAGAACCCGTCTGCTTACGAGCCGAAGTCTGTGTCTCCGGATTATAAGCAGCCAACAAATTCTCGAATGCCTTACCCAGCAACTCAGGATCGAGACTAACCTCCTGGTCATAAGGCGTATTCTCCTCTACCGTAAAGCAATAATGACGCAAGATGTCGATGATGCCCTGCGCTGACACATTCTTCTTTCTCTTGTCACCATACCATTTTGACAAGTCGATGCTCGCACCTACCTCATCACCAAAGAACAGATAATCAGGAAGAAACAATTGCGACAACGACCTTTCATTCTCAGAGAAACCATCATAGTATATTCTGTTGATCTTGTCATCCAAGCACTCAAACAAGCCACCATTCAGGAAAGGCACGTTGCTATTGGCAAGGCGCAAGAACTCCTCTGCACCACCAGGCATAAAGTCGCCTTCATAGCGCATCAGATTGTTCACATTAAAATCCCAGTTCTTGCCACCCTTCACAACCTTGGCACGAAAACGACGATTGTTTGCCTCATCCTTGCCCTCTGCCACAATCGGACGATTGAGCATGGCAAAGAAGAGGTTCTGCAATATCAACCTGTAATATTTACTTTTCTCCGTATCGTACAGAAGACTCTTGCGGTCGTGTGGGTCGAAGTTCTCTATAAAATGCTCCCGAATGTAATTCTCATCAAAGAATTCATTTGGAATCAAATGCTTCTGCTTCAAGAACCAGACGAAAATCAAACGGGTAATCAATCGGATGCAAGCCTCATGATTGAATCTCTCGTCATCCTCATTGGTACACAAGGCATTAGGAAAACGAGCCACCTGCACCGCCCAAGCATACCAATCGCTCAGTTCACTATAAAATTTCTTGGTAAGCAGCTCGTTTGAGAACACCTCCATCCAATGCTTGTACAGTTGCTCGAACGAAGGATAAGTCTTGTCGCCCAACGCCTCTAAGATATCAAGATGTCCACGGTGTGGATGCTCGCAATTGATATTGCGGAGGATGCTTACCTTTCCCAACTTCTCGCTACCTCCATTGCGCCACTCCTGCGAATACTTCATTCGCTCGCAAGTAGAAAGTGACAGGTATTTTCCCTGACGGATAAACAAGATGACAGGCTGAGCTGAAGCGATGCGGTTGAAGCCACGAGTCAAGATGGTACTCTCCTGTCGGGTAAGTTCCATGCCTTCCTTCACATCTACGGCAAACACCATCATGCCGTCATACTTGCCTTCTTGGGTTTCGGCATTCACCTCATCAATACTCATTCCCTTGCCATGACCAGCAAGGGTAGCCTCATCAATATTACCTATATAATAGGTGGAAGCCAACTTGTCCACCACTTCTCTCAAAGCGATAGGCAGGGTGAAAGAATAAGCACCCTGATACAAATCCACGAAAGGTATAGGTTCACGGGTGACTTCATTCACCGAAACCTGCAGATGATTCAGCATCTGCAAGCAAGCATCATATAATGAAGACTCTTTAAAGAGTCGCAATATTTTCTCCATATTTCTTATTTTTTACTAACATATTCCCAAACTATCAAGTCGAAGTTCTCTATCTTGAATTTCTCTTCCAACAACTTACCCTTAGCATCTCTCTTTTTCGGGTTAGCAAACAAGCCACCTGCCTTGTGCGACTTCGCTATGTCGAGGATGATTGAGGTAGCCTGCTGTGGCACCTTACTTTTCATCCACTCCTTCAATATTCCCGAAAGCTTGCTGATTCGTTCGTTGTCATTGCTTTCTATCCAGTCTGGCACATACCGCTCCTGATTTTTGTTGGTTCTCAGGAACTCCAGAATCTCGGCTCTATTCAGTTCCTGATAAGTGGCAGGAAGATGAGTATCCACCGGCTGACACATCAGATATAGCTCGGTATATGGTTTATTGCTGCCCTGCTTTCTGCGAGGATAACCAACCACGGCAACCAGACTCTCAGGTATCTTCTCGAAGAGGGTATCATCGAAGCGGAAACCCGAGAAGATGCCATTCGGCATACGACGGAACACATCCCTATTCTTGTCGAGAAAATCGAGCAAGTCCTGTCGATAGGTCTCAAAGGAGAAATCCTTGAGCGACAGGGTTTTTGGCGACTCTATGTCGGAGATGCTATTGTTCTGGAGTTCCTCCAGCAAACGATCGGCATTCTTGTCTTGCAGAGGATTGTCTTCTACCATCTTCTTGAACTTCTCATCAAGTTCCTGAGTCTCGGTATCCACCAGTTTCATCAACGACATACGTTTCTGTATGCGGGTCTCTAAATGAAGGTAATCCTCAAACGATTTGGCTGGCCAGAAGTTAACACAACGGATCACCTTGTTAGGCGAACCGATACGGTCGATACGACCGAAACGCTGGATGAGACGAACCGGATTCCAATGGATATCAAAGTTAACCTGCGTATCAGCATCTTGCAGATTCTGACCTTCCGACAGGCAGTCGGTGGCTATCAGGATATCTATGCCATCATTTACCTGCTCCAAGGTCTTTGTATCATATTGCGCTATCAGCTCCAGCCACTTCTCGTAACTTACATTCCAACGTTGCTTCTCATCATTATAATATTTGGCTCTATCTAGTCGGGCATCAGCATACATGCCGCTCCAGTCTTTCTCCTTGTAGAGCTTGCTATAAGGCGCAAAACTTTCAAGCACTGCGGTGAAGTTCTTGGTACTGTGAGTACCTGTGGTAAAGACATTCTGTCCCGAAGCAGAAGCCATGCGAGAGAAACCTCGCTTCTTCAACTCATCGAAGATAAACTGAGCGGTATCGGCAAAGGCGGTGAAGATAACGACCTTCTTGTTTTTGGTTTTCTTCTTCTCGTTGAGAATTCTCACAAGTTCTTCCAACTTCAAGTCTTTCTCCTTGCCAGCCTCATAGTCAGCAGCAAAAGCCTCGAAGTTCTTGTAGATTTCCTTCAATTTATTGACATCCATCTGCAGATTTCGGATGAAACCACCCAAGTTCTGCATATCCGAAAGTTTTATGGTTCCCTTACGGAGGGAATAAGCCTCGTCCATCAGTTCATCGATTTCCTCATCATCAAAATCTGCATTACCTTCTCCTCCACCAGTAGAGATAGCTCCATTGCCACCTTTTTCCTTGAACTCCAAGGCAAGTTTCAAGGTGCTTTCATGCACATCGAGTACCTTCTTCACCGTAGTCATGCAAGAATACCAGGAACTTTCCAGACGCTTCATAAACAAGACACCCATCATCTTGACCAGAAAACGTTCGCGGTTTACGTTGTCATCCCAATCCTTAGCCGCTCCCTTTCGAGCCTTTTTCTTATTCACTTCGAGATAAAGACTTGGCTGATAGGCGGTAAGGCTAAGTTCATCGAACTTCTGATAAATTTCTTCCGTGGTTTGCAGCTTGCCTAGATGCTCCACGCCCTGATAGATATTGACAGGCTTCTCCTTGTCTGGGAAGCCCAAGTCTTCGCCCAAAGTCTTCTCAATCAACTTTCGTGTACGAGCCACGATAAGCTTGTCTGTCAGATTGAAGAACTTAGGAGGCAAGGTGGCGATGAATCCACCGATGGTTCTGTCGGGATTGTTGCACCACTGGGTATATTTGGTCTGCGCATCCTTGAAAAGGTTGGTAAGCGATTCCACACCGAAGTCATCATTGTCGAAAGCATCATCCTTGCCATGACCGATGAGGTTGAACTGTCCCTTCACATCGTTCAAGCCGGTGTTGATAGGAGTAGCTGAGAGCATCAGGACTTTTACATCCCTGTTTTCCTGTCCCTCCTTATTTTGGATAAGTTTCGCCATCAACTCCTGATATCTGCCAGATTTCTCATTGCGCAGATTGTGGCTCTCGTCTATCACAACCAGAATCTTCTTTCTCGTCTGAAAATAGCTCAACTTGGCATCGGTGTATCGCTCCTCCATACGGTCGTTCTGCATATCGGTATGGAAACGGACGATATAGTCGAACTCATCCTTCTCGAAACGGGAGTTGCGACGGCGGAGATACTGGTCCCAGTTTTGCTCCAACTTCTTTGGACAGAGCAAGACTGTAAGATAATTCTGAGTCTGGAAATATTTGATGACAGCCAATGCAGAGAAGGTTTTACCAAGACCCACAGCATCGGCAAGGATAGCTCCATTATACTTACGGAGCATTTTTATCAGAGAGATGACACCCTTCTGCTGGTAATTGAAAAGCGTGTTCCAAATCACACTGGTCTGCAAAAGCTGCATATCCTGTCGGTGTTCAATGCCGCCATCCAAGTCGAGATCGGAATTGAACAACTCGAAGAGTATTTTATAATAGATTTCCTCTGGTGTATATTTGCGGAAAATTTTCTCTATCTCTTGGATAAAGTATTGTTTCACATCTATTTGCGCTCCCTTAGGTTTCTCTCTATCCTCTGGCATTTTTTCTTTTGCTACCGAAGTCCACTGTTCCTCAAACCAGGAACGGAGAGAACGGTAGGTATCGGAGTTGCCTGTGTCGGCAAGGTTCAGCTCCACATTAGAGGAAGGAGTATATCCCAAGCCCGCATAAGTCAAATTGCTACTGCCCTGCACATAATAGTTGTGGGCAGGGTCATGATTATCCTTAAAGAGATAGAGTTTGGCATGGCAAAAGGCATTGATAATTGCCTTGACATGCACCTTGTCACGGCGCAGGAATTCAAGGGCATTCTTGGCGGCATCACTCAGATGGAGTGCATTCTCTATGCCACAGTCATCATTGAGCAAGTCGAGGATATGGTCTTGGAACTGATCGTCGGCAACCATCTGAGCCAGCACCATACGATACTCATTGTTGGGCGAGAAATGCTTGCCCAACAGTTCCAATCCTGTAACCGAGAAAAATCCCGTCACTATATCAAGTACACCTTCCCTATCCTTCTCTGGGTCGGTATAGTACTTCATGTAATCCCAAACAGTCGTGGTATTAATTCCGTCATTAGGATCTCTATCTTGCTTGTTGTCGATGATCATACTTAGGTCGATTTTCGTTCTAATCTACTCGACTCCCTAAGTAGAATCATTTACTCCTAATCACTTATTCTCAATCATTTACAAAGAAAAGGCGCAGGAATCATATTGCTATCAATATCCTTGCTCTTCAGGTACGTAGGAAGAAACCTTAGCGTCAAAGATAAGAAGCAATAGAAGCCTACGCCAATGGGTATATATTATTGCATATGGCACAGAATGCACCCTCTCCATACGAATGAAAAGGGTACACCTATGCCATAGTGTAAATATACACGATGGGGTAGACGCCCACCGCTGTCTTCCACTGAACGCTCTATGAAATTTCCTACGTTTCGAAGAGTCAGAAGAAAACGTAAAGCAAACGTCTTTCTTATTATGATAGGCCAAGCCATGGACTTTCATTACCTAGCCGGCATCTCAATGCTAGCCATCCACAGCAAGACAAATGCAAAGGTAATAAAAAGGAATGAGACTGGCAAGAAAATAATTAATTTTCTTGCCAATCCCAAGGAATTTCATTGAAAAAAAGACTCAACATAATCACTACTCTTCTATCTCACCAGATATTTCGCAACCAAATCTCTGAGCATCGTCTCCGGAAGATTCGACAATCCCGTCTCTTGAATCAAAGCATATTCTGGCTTGTTCTTTCCGATAATAAACTTACATTCTCACCCATCTATGCTTGCATACAAATGGAAGTTGCCTTTGTAAGCCTGCTCTATGCGAACATCAGTACAACTTTTGCCATCTATCTCAAAAGAAGCAGAACTGTTGTCTTTATCCTCCAACCCCCATGATACGAGATGAGCATTTATCGCTGACTCAATGGAACAGATCCATCTGTCTTGAACCTCATACCGCTTGGCAATTTCACGGAATTGCCGCAGTGAATCAGCCACTTCCCTGATAATTGCATCAGCACGACGAATGCCACTGTCCTTGGCAAACTGAATGGCATCATCGTAAGAAATATGATGCAGCTTAGACCTTACATACATACAATGACCCGTATTGGGTAAATAGCCTCCTGTATCTATAATATAAGTGAGGTCATAGGCTGGCGACAAACGCCAAAGACCCGCCTCGTCCATAACAAAAGAGAAATTCTTTGTATGTTCATCCGTATTGTTGGAAAGGACATTGAACACAAGTCTGCGAAATACTTCCTGACAATCAGTCTCTGGCAAATGTAATTTCCTGCAGACAGCAATAAGTCCCTCATAGCTAGCGGTTTCCGGAGAAATCGCAGCAAGGGTCTGTGTATGCAACTTCCGCTCACCATCTCGATCGAAACGCTTCGTTATGAAATTCCTGTTTCCCTCTATCTCATAGAGTCTGGATGGCATCATATCTATTCCCGACTTGATGGCCATCTCGTAATAGGTCATCTCTATCTCTGCAGAACTGTATTTCGTATCGCCAAATTTTAATATATAGTAATCATAATCCTGCAGCCCAGCCACCTGACCGCTCCGTATCTCCCCCGTAGTTTTATCGATGGCAATGATAGCCTTAGGCTGGCGTCCACCAGCCGATGTTCCCACCGTAAGCAAGGACTGCATCGTGATAGATTCCTCTGGCATAATGTGGGCATTTTCACGTTCGATGAAAATGCGCTCAGCCAAGTCTGCCAACGACTTGACATCTATCATTTCTGCCTTATCCGTCTTTGCCACCTCTGGTAAGAATTCCAATGCCCCCATGCCTCGCTTACCGATAAAGGAAAGTTTATCCAACGGAGTTATATCAGCATTAGGAATATGATTTTGAATTCGCCAAAGCTCGAAAAGCTGATTACCCCAGGCATCCGGCAACGAATCAGCCAAAAAAGCAGGAAGTTTCTGGTACATTCTGGTATCCTCTCCCCACACGGGTGTCATTGCACGAATACCACGCACAGGAGCTTGAAGAGGAGAAATATCAATTCCCTTCTTCAAGAACTCAGGATTGTATGTGAAGTACGATAACCTGCGGCGATCATCCCATGCCAAGCGACCAATCTCTTCGCCCCAAAGCATTACTCTCAAAGTATTTACCATAGCCAGTTATAATTTAGTATGACGAATTCTCTGTGCCTTCTTCTCATCCTTTCTCATCAGATAAGGTGAAGGAGGAAGTTCTGGAAGCACATCATTGATGGCATCAATCTGCCCCACCACCTTCAGCAAGAGGAGAAAAGTGGAAAGCGAAAGATTACCTGCCGTTCCATTCTCAAACTTGTGGATGGTGGTCAAGCCAAGCCCCGTAAGCTCGGCAACCTCCTTCTGGGTGAGATTGCATCTCATTCTATATTCCTTGAATCTTACTCCCAGCAAGCGTACCAACTCTGGAGTAGAATATTCATATAAATCTGCCATAATCTTTCATTTATTTATCTATCATTATAATGATATTTATCCCTTATATCAGCCTTTATCTTCAATATACTGATATTTACGGTTGCAAATATAACAAAAAGAAATGGAACAGGCAAGCTTTGAAGAGATTATTTTCTAACTTTCTGTATTTTTCTGGAAAATGATGCGAGTAGCCGCTTACAAATGACGCAGATTCACCCATTCCTTTATCCTCGCACATAAATGTTTTTTCTTGAAAAAAGTCTCAAAGTATCATTGT
>OGOP01002839.1_pt1 | contig 10235 bp, 7 predicted proteins | sample 1552591 | NCBI WGS metagenome assembly OGOP01 (sample SAMEA2580120, study PRJEB22360) | human gut metagenome | biome: human gut; feature: human-associated habitat; material: faeces | place: Denmark | collected 2008/2010 | reverse complement strand
AATAATTGGTCTTTCCCTCGTATACATCAGAACCACACACCGGGCATTTTCCAATCACTTCCCTTGCAGTCTGAAAACGATTCCTTTCTTCTTCCGGGATCGCCCTGCACAAAGAAAGAATCTCATTAATCATGGATACAATCCCATTCATAAATTCATCTTCCTGGATTTTCCCCTTTTCCATCATCAGAAGCTGATTCTCCCATTCTGCTGTCAGGCTTGCGGATTTCAGATTCTCCGGCATTACATGAATCAGCTCACATCCTGCTACGGTAGGAAGAATCTGTTTTCCTTTACGTTCTGCATAACCGGAAGATACCAGCTTCTCAATGATATTCGCTCTGGTTGCCGGTGTCCCAAGTCCTTTTTTCTCTGTTTCAGAATCAAATTCCTTATTCCCTGCTGTTTCCATTGCAGCAAGCAGGGTATCTTCGGTAAACATCTTCGGCGGGGAAGTATAATGTGTACTCTTCTCTGCCTTCACAGAGGCAAGAGTCATTCCTTCCTCATATCCTTCTGGAAGTTCTGTCTTATTATCCGGTTCATCAGATTTCTTATCCTTTACACAGTATTTCCGAAAGGCTTCTTCCACTTCTTTGAAGCCCATCTGTACAGGCAGCTTTCCCTTTGCAGTAAATTCATGTTCTTTGCACTGTACGGAAATTTCTGTCTGCTCATAAAGGTACTCTTCCCCTGTTGCCTGAACAAGCTGCTGTCCGATCAGCATCAGCAGATTTTTCTTTCCACTGGAAAGTCCTCCCATGCCTTTTTCCACTGCTTCTTTTGTCGGCAGGATTGCATGATGATCAGATACCTTTGCATTATTAACCACACGTTCTATGTTTCCCCCAGTCTGTCCAGATTCCAGAAACGGAAGAAAATCTGTCATGCCTTCGGCAAGCATTTTTACCGTTTCTTTCATATCTTCGGTTACATACTGACTGTCTGTTCTCGGATAGGTAACCATCTTTTTCTCATACAGTTCCTGCAGCATATCCAGTGTTTTCTTTGCCGTATAGCCAAAGTAACGGTTTGCTTCCCTTTGCAGACTGGTCAGGTCATAAAGTTTTGGCGGGGAAACTCGTTTCTGTGCCTTTTTCACTTTTGTAACCATTGCCTCTGTCCCATCACAAAGCTTTCTTAATTCCTCTGCTTCTGCTTCAGACTGGATATTTTCTGATGTTACCGTAAGTTTCCCATCTGACAGGGAAACCTTATAATAGGCTTCTTTCTTGAAATGCTCAATTTTCTCTTTTCTTTCCGTCAGCATAGCAAGCGTTGGTGTCTGCACTCTGCCAACTACCAGACGTTTAAAATATCTGGTTGTGTAGGCTCTCGTTGCGTTCATTCCGATCAGCCAGTCCGCCTGTGCCCTGCATACCGCAGCATTACAAAGCCCTGCATATTCTCTCCCATCAGTTAGGGACTGAAATCCTTTCTGAATGGCTTCATCTTCCATTGAACTGATCCACAGACGCTTCACTGGTTTCTGACAGCCTGTCAGATCATAAACTCTTTTAAAAATCAGTTCTCCTTCTCTTCCGGCATCACAGCCATTGACCAGATATGCTACATCTGCCCGGTTCATTAAGCCGCATAGCACATCAAACTGCTTCTTTTTATCTTCTGATACCTGAACTTTCCATACTTCCGGAATGATCGGCAAATCCTCAAACTGCCATTTTGCATATTTTTCATTATAAATTTCCGGTGGTGCATATTCTGCCAGGTGTCCCAGACACCAACTGACAATGCAACTGTTCCCCTCCAGATACCCGTCCTTTCTCTGATAAGCAGATAAATTTTTTGCAAGGCTCTGTGCCACGCTCGGTTTCTCTGCAATCACTAAAAATTTCGCCATGTTTTCCTCCTGTTCCTGTCAAAAAGGCAGTCCATAAAGAACTGCCCTTTCTCCATACCTTATGCTTTTTTGTTATTTCTGCTGATCTTCCGCATTTTCTTCATCTTCATTGATGTAACTGTCATCAGCAAATTCCAGACCTTCCTCTACAATACCGTCCTCTTTTTTCTTTCGGAATTTACTTAAAACAAAAGCAGCTAAACCACCGAATACCAGTACAATACCGCCGCCCAGGATTGCAGAACCAAACATTTTATTACCACCGGATTCTGGATTCACTTCTGTTTCTGGCTGTACGGTAGTTTCTGATTCTGGTGCTGCAGTCGTTTCCGGAAGAACAACTGCTGGTTCCTCTTTTTTCTCGGTTTCCTCGTTTTCGTCTAAGAACTCTGCCAGATCATTTTCATCTACCAGTGACATCATGTACACGTTCTCGGAAGTACCGGAACGGTCAATGACCATATAAAAGGTATTTCCATTCTTTGTCTGTACAGTCAGAAACTGCTTGGAACTGTCATTCTCCTTATCATCCACAAGCTGTCCGTTTCCCGGTGTGGAAAACGGTGTTTCCTCTGTGGTCGGCTGCTCTGCCGGCTGTTCTTCTATCACCTGTTCCACTGCTTCTGTCTGCTCTGCATTTTCATTTGCCTGTGCAAATGCAGTCACACTGGCAGAACCCATCAGTATTGTTGACGACAACATAATCATCAAAATTTTTTTCATTACTTTATTCTTCATCTTCCAAATCCTCTCTTTCTTCTATCAGTCCGGTTGACATTTCTCTGTCCATATTTTCTTCTTTCTTTATACCTGTTTCAGAACTATCCATAGAAAGATTGCCCTCTTCATCAAACTGCATGGTAACTGTTCCATTCTGAATCCCGTCCAGAAAAGTCAGCATCTTTCGGCTGTCCATCTTCATGGAACGGATTGCCTTAATGATTTCTGCATCTTCCATCTGCTTTTTCTGGATTCTCAGTTGTCTTACATGCTCCTGCAATTCCAGAATCTTGTTTTCAGTTTTCTGAATATCATCCAGAACCTTTTTTAATCGCATATTCATCTCTTATTCACTCCCTTCTAGTGAAGTCTGCCAAATGCCATAAAATGTTGCTGCCAGTAAGAACTTGCAATGCTTGTATATTGAATCGGATTTCCACAATGAATCATCATGTTATTCCCTACATAAATTCCAACATGGCTCGCTCCCGGCGTATCATAAGTTCCCTGGAAAAAGATCAGATCTCCCGGCTTTGCATCAGATGGAGATACATAGGAACAATAAGAACGAAGTCCGTCCGCTGTTGTTCTTCCCACGTTCCATCCATTTCCGCAATTATTGATTACCCAGCATACAAAACCAGAGCAATCAAAACTGGTAGATGGCGATGCACCGCCCCAGACATACGGATAACCCAGATATTTTTCCGCTTCCCGGATCATCTTGGCAAACTGCGGATCAGAAAGTGCTTCTGCCGGAATATCATATCCAAAGCCTGCCCCACCTGTCGGAATTGTGTTAAGGTCAAACAGATAATCACGATTTCCATAGTATTTGTTGTAAGCGTCATACTGCTCCTGTTCCTTATCTGTCATACGGTTTCTTAAAACTGCATCCAGGTTATGGTTCGTAAGTGTTACATCCAGCCGGTTCACTTCTCTTGTTGTCGTTACTTCCACTTCCTGACTTCCATTGCTGTCTGCTATGTATGCTTCCCAGGTCTGATGCCCATGTGCTGACGCAGAAGCGTGATCACCGTAGAATACATCAAACTGCACACCATACTGTGCAAAATTTCCGGTATCCTCAACTACATACTCCACACCATTCATAATGACATGGGTTCCCATTGGCACAAATGGATTAGAAGCATCCACCGCAATCGTGTGATTCGCCTGTGGATACGCTCCACTTGCAGTCGGGCCTCCACTCCACTGTCCGCAACAAATTGGGCAGTTACAATATCCACTGGTCACAACCTGTCCTAGTGATTCTCCAACCCTGACCTTTTTCTTTTCTGTTACGGTTTCTCGTGTTGAATCCGTATATAATCCATACTGTTCCTTAAAAATCTCCTGAATCTCATCTGCAACCTCTGCATAGATAAAACCGCCATACTTGACTGTCAGATAAGAAATAAGCTGATACGGGTTGTGTCCGATCTCATCAATCTGGAACTGGAACTCATCATAGTCGGAATGGTTTGCTTTCATCTGATTGATCTGCTCATTCAGTGCATTTTCCAATGCCACATAAGCATTTTCCGCAGCATAAATATCTTCATCCTCACTGGAATAACTGGTAGAAATAATGGCATTGGAACCTCCCTGGAATAATGCAGCGCAACTTGACAGACTTGTTGCCATCAACGCAAACAACAGAACCAGAACTCCTATGGACAGGAGGATATTTCTGTTCTGTGCCACAAGCTCCTTAACCGCAGCTTTGGCTTTTTCCGTAAATCGCTGTGCATTTACAAGCACTGCGTCTTTCACAGCCTTTCCCTGTTTCGCAGCCTGATACTGTTTCTGGTAACGCTTTTTCTGCAACAACTTCTTTAATGCAGACTGTTTTTTCTGTTCCGCTTCTCTCTGAACCGCCCTTTTCGCTTCATTGGAAGCACTGGTACCAAACTGCAGGCGGGATTTTTCTGTTTCTTCCAGAACAGATTCCCTTAACCGGTTATTTCTCTGTCGGTTCTCTTTCAACCGTTCCCGAACATAAATAGACTTTCTTGCAAGACTTTCTCCTGCAAGTTCCATCTGATCTGCCGCATCAAGAGCAGCATTATCATCGGTATCTTCTCTGACCTTTTTCTGACCATAATCAGATGCCATTTCCGAAACGGCGGAAGCTCCCCTTTTTGCCATCCCACTGCCAGGAATCACACCCTTGCTTTCATCTTCAAAGGAAAGCCGGGATTTTGATTTCTTCTGTTCTTTTCGTATCTGTTCCCTTTTTGTCTTGCCTTTGATTTCTTCTCGAAAGTCTTCCATTGATTTTTCATCAACTTCTGCCTTTTCATGGTAGCGTTTCTGCTCTTTTGCTGCATAGGCTGTGACCATCTTTTTCTTTCGGTTCTGTCTGTCCGGTTCTGTTATTTCAGAATCACGTTCAAATTTCCGTTCCGGATGCCCCCGGATACTATCTTTCCGAAGTCTGGAACGTGAAACAGACGGAGATTTCTCCCCGCCTGCTTTATCATCACTCATTTCTTCCGTTTCCGCAATTTCTTCCTCTTCCAGAGAAGCGTGTCTGGATTGCAGCCTGTGCTTTCCTTCTGTCACTTCCTCAACCGTTTCTTCTGCAGTATGAGTTTTTCTGACCTTTCCAAAGTCCAGCTCCTGTTCCCTGTGTCCGGCTGTTTTCTTCTCATCTGCCTCACGCCCGGTAATCCGCTTTTCCTTTTTACTGCGGAGATTTTTTTCCCGGAGTCCATCCCGGCTCATCTTCTGGACAGTTTTATCCCTTGCTTTATATTCATGCTCCTGCATGGTCATCATCTCCTGATCTATGGTAATTTTCCGTTTTATTCCTTTCCGTTATTTTTCTTTGCAACCAGTACCATACGCCCATTTTTCTGGGAATACTCACAAGTAGACAGTGTAAGTAACTTATCTCTGTATTTTGCTGTTGTTCCTGTCTGATAAAGTGATTTTTCCTTAACGGAAGCAACAAATTTTTTATAATCAGCCACTGTTCCAGCTTTGATAAAACTGTAATAATCAAAATCATTCCCTGTATAAACGGGTGTTGTAAATGCTACAAATATCTGATACTGTTCATTTCCCCATATCGTGCGGAACAGGATTGTCGGATATTCTTCGTAAAATCCTTCGTCCTTATATTTTTCAAGGTCAGCAAACATCTTCCCACTGTTCATGTGATGTCCATATATGATCAGATTGTCCGAATCTCCTGGTACACATTCCTCTGCCAGAAATAAGCAGCCATTTGCAGAATATTCCCCGTTAAAATCCCGATGCAGATAATAATTTTTATCTCCGGGCCGGTACATGACCGGATAGTCTATTCTCGTTCCATCAATGGTCAGCCAGCCAATACAATCCGGATTTTCTTCATGCAATGCCAAAATTCCAGCATCTATCTCTATCAAAGAATCGCCGGAAGCATCTTCTTCCGATTCATCCTCTCTTTTCTTCATTAGCTCCTGCAGTTCCTGCTGTAACCGATTATCCTGTCTTTCCTGCATAAAAAATCCCATTAAGAAATACAGACTGATCGTAAGCAATATAACAGATATAGAAAGTAATAATCCTGCCACCCATTTTCTCATGCTCTGCCATTGCCCCTTTAACTATCGTCTCTGCCTTTGATGCCGAGTTTTTCACGCTTCTCTACATCTTCTGGTTTCGATGACATTAACGCATAAAGCATAAGGGTATTATCGAATCTGTCCTTAAATGGAATAATTGTATTTCCATAAAAAATCAGCCCTTCTCCCTCTCCACTGTTTGTTACATAGGAAAGCTGGTGTGTTGAAATATTGAGCTGCTTTGCCAGAATCTGCCTGTCACCGGATGCCTGGTTAAGCATCAGGATAAAATCTGAGTTTTCAAAGATATTCTCGATTTCCCTTGAAGCAAGCAGATCTTTTACGTTCTGCGTGATACCAGTCGGAATACCGCCCCACTTCCGAAATCTCTTCCAGATTTCCACACTGTATGCTGCTGTCTGTTCCTCTTTCAGCAACAGATGGAACTCATCAATGTAATATCTGGTAGACTTATGGGCAGAACGGTTGACTGTTACCCTGTTCCAAACCTGATCCTGAACAATCAACATGCCAAGTTTTTTAAGCTGTTTACCAAGGTCTTTAATATCGAAACATACCAGACGATTATTCAGTTCTACATTTGTGCGGTGATTGAACACCTTCAGGGAACCATTTACATAGATTTCCAGTGCAGTTGCCAGTCTCTGCGACTCTGCCTCTTCCTGTTTGCGAAGCAGATTATATAAATCTTCCAGGATTGGCATTTTCTCCGGGACCGGATCAGCAAGATAGTCCTGATATACCAGACGTACACATCGGTCAATGATTGTTTTTTCCACTGGTTCCAGACCATTTTTCCCTCCTACTACCAGTTCACAAAGCGAAAGGATAAAATCTGATTTCAGAGATAGCGGATCGTCATCATCCGCATAATTGATGTTAATGTCCATTGGATTGATATAATCTTCACTCTTTGAGGAGATTTTCACTAGCTGTCCGTGCAAATGCTGAACCAAAGGGAAATATTCTCCTTCTGGGTCACAAATGATAATGTCATCTGTCGTTTTCAAAAAGCTATCCAGAATCTCTCGCTTTACAGAGAATGATTTACCAGAACCCGGTGTACCCAGAATCAAACCGTTGGGATTTTTCAGCAACTTGCGGTCCACCATGATGAGGTTGTTGGACAGGGCGTTGATGCCGTAGTACAGGGCTTCCTTGCCATTCTTCAAGTGAGAACGATTTGCCATAATCATATTTCCGGATACGGTATTTAATCCGTAATATGTACCATCTGTCTGAAACAGCTCTTGTGTGTTAAATGGTACAAAGACTGCAATACCAGTAGTGTGCATTGCTCTCGACGTTTGAAGCACATTGTATCCCAACGGAAGAGAACAATTTAAGTAATCTTCTTGCAGATAATCGCTGCTGCGAAGCATGCAGTTATTCTTTTGACACAAACGTTTTAGAAGTTCCAACTGTAACTTCAATTCTTTTTTTGTTTTTGCATAATTCCTTATCAAAATTGTGATATGAAACAGTCTTTCGTTCTTACTGTTCAGGTCATCCAGAAGTGTTTCCAATTCCTCGATATACATCTTGATGGACGGAGGAAGAATATTTGGGTCATAACCAGACTGAGAAGCTTTTTTCTGTTCGTCAATCTTCATTTTTTCAACGTCTGAAAGTTTAAGTTTAACGAATTTTAACGCATCAATCTGGTCAAGCGGTGTTACATGGATATTCACACAGAACAAATGCTGCATTTCCAAAAAATCATTCAGAATTGTATCTGGTAATTCTCCGGCAAGAATGTCCATAGTCGAAATCGCACCGTAGGCACTTCCAATCTCAAAATTCATCTTGTTGAACTTGAATGAAGATGGAGCGATAAAATCTTTAGTGTCCATTCCATATCGAAGCATTTCTTTCCAGTCAAAAATAATACAAGGTTTCTAGTCTTTCTGTTCCGTTTAGAGCTTTGGCATCCACACCAATATTTTTGAACATTTTAATGACTTCTATCTGGATATTCATAAGCTTACTTTTAGCTACACGATAAGATGGTGCTTCAATCGTAAACGTAAGAAATTTCCTTGTAGATTGACCATTATTTCCGGATTTAAGTTTGCTAACAATCATCTGAGAGTATTCTTCTCGAATGTCATTAAAATCATCGTCCTGCTTTTCAATCTGGATTTCACTGACAAGTTTATCTTGACTGCGATTTTGATTTTCAAATGTCAACTGAAATTTGATTGTGTTATCAAAAAAATTGATAAGGTCGCAGTATTTTGAAAAAATATTGTTCTGTTCTTCAAACTCTGCTAGACGATAGCTTACATCGTAAAACTGGATGGTTTTTGAGAAAGTGTTCTCTGTCACCTGACAAACACCGTCTTCATACATTCTATTGTATGCAATCGAATTTTGCACAGTAGAACTGTCCTTGTTGAATTTATGAATTTCTGTGATACGCTGCTGCATCACATCTTTATCTTCTTTTGTCAGCTGAGAGATTGGCTTTTGAGATGCGATAGTTGCAGCGGTTTTTGTGCTGTTTTTTACTTTCTTTTTCTTATCAGTTTTCTTTCCAAACAAGCTATTTACCTCCGTTCGCTTTTTTCAAAATCCGTTTCAGCCTAGTTGATTCCAATTGTAGTTCGATACAAGATAAGACATCCGTACTACGATAAATACGTTTGTGCTTTTTTTTGAAATATCGTATCATGTTCTTAAAAATCGCATCAAAAAACAGTCCGTTCTTCTTGTAGATTCCGCATACAATTGCAGGGGCTGCAATGCAACCCATAGCAATAATTCCGCCAGTAAGCCCAAGTACACCTCGTGTCAGGAAAAACACAGGAAACCCAAGAGCTATTCCTATTCCAAAGCATACACACTGCCTTTTGGTTAAGCCGAACATGAATTTTTGTTTTATATCATTTAAGTCCTTTGGTACTTTGACAAAATGTGAAGACTTTGCTCCCATTGTATACCTCCCATTAATGTGCGTTAAACGCAGATTTAGAAATTGCTCCTGTACGAAGAACTGTAAATACCAACGCACAAGTATAACCTAATAGAAATACCATCTGCATAGTAACGCTTCCAGAGCCACTATTTATTGTAGAAATCGCATTGTTAAATAACGTTTTAAAAATGCCAATCGCTACAATAATGAAAAATCCCTGAAATGAAAGAGCTATCAATTGCTTAATCCAGTTCTTGCCGACAGAACCAAATTCACCGCCGTCTACCAATGTTGCAACTGGAATCGGAGAAATACCTAAGTACATAAAAACTTCGATTATTCTAGAAGCCAGTACGATAACAATAGCCACTATCATAATTATGACACCAAGGTACACTATGATGGAGATAAGCCATGTAGAAATCAATTCTCCTATGCTAAGACCGTCCAATGCATTCTTATTCAGTGACACATCTGTCACACTGGTATTAAATAAAGTTGTCATTGCTGCTGAGGTTGCCGAAACGCCGAACCCGAATAGGGCAGAAGCAATGTAATAGACATTCGATATTAAAATCGTGCCACATAGCGTTTTTATAATCCATTTGACGAATATTGAATCATCAAAGTCCTTGAAGTTATTCCCTCGAAGCACCATTTGTATGAGGTCATTTATCATTAAAATGGCAAAAATGATACCTGCTATGGGAACTACTGCATTATTACAGAGCGTTTCAATGGTTTGCCATATTGTTGTTCCACTGCTTCCGCTTGCACCTGTAAAATTTGCAGGATGCGTGGTCAAGAAGTTTGAAACCAAACCGGAAACGCCTGTATCAGAGTTGTTGGGGTCAAAGGATGTTTTTATCAAATCACCAATGCTGTAAAATTGAGATTTGATACCGTCTTTAAACAAGTTTTCAATCCACGTTTGCAGACCATCCACAAAGTCTTGTATAACGCCCATTACTTCACCGTCCTTTCTGTATACTATAGGAATGACCTGCGGACAAACTGTCCACAAGTCATCCGTAGTAAAAAATATAGGAGATTGTTACCGTAACAGACGATTAAACAGCATTCTGCATCATGCTGATAAGTACCGGAACGAGGATAATGCCCAGCAGAATCAAACCAAGACCAGCCATCAGCTGCTTCA
>OGOP01002837.1_pt1 | contig 10240 bp, 10 predicted proteins | sample 1552591 | NCBI WGS metagenome assembly OGOP01 (sample SAMEA2580120, study PRJEB22360) | human gut metagenome | biome: human gut; feature: human-associated habitat; material: faeces | place: Denmark | collected 2008/2010 | reverse complement strand
AAGTATGCATTTCTCGGATCATATCCAGCCTCACAAAGAGTCTCGAATCCAGCCTGCATAAGTGCACATACACCACCACAAAGTACAGCCTGCTCTCCGAAGAGGTCTGTCTCTGTCTCTGTTCTGAATGTTGTCTCAAGAACTCCGGCTCTTGCTCCACCGATTCCAAGACCATAAGCAAGTGCTCTGTCAAGAGCTTTTCCTGTGTAATCCTGCTCTACAGCTACCAGACAAGGTGTTCCTTTTCCAGCCTGATACTCGCTTCTTACTGTATGTCCTGGTGCCTTAGGTGCGATCATTGTAACATCAACATTCTTCGGCGGTACGATTGTTCCGAAATGGATGTTGAATCCGTGAGCGAACATAAGCATGTTACCCTCTTCAAGGTTTGGCTCGATGTCTTCTTTGTAAAGTTTAGCCTGTTTCTCATCGTTGATCAGAATCATGATGATGTCAGCCTGCTTTGCAGCTTCAGCTGCTGTATATACTTTGAATCCCTGCTCTTCTGCTTTCTTCCAAGAACGGCTTCCCTCGTACAGACCGATGATAACATCACATCCTGACTCTCTTAAGTTCAGTGCATGTGCATGTCCCTGGCTTCCGTATCCAATGATAGCGATCTTCTGTCCTTCGAGAAGAGAAAGGTTACAATCTTCCTGATAATAAATTTTTGCTGCCATTTTGCATTCCTCCTAATTGAATTTAAAATATAGAGTAGAATGCTCCCGACCTCTTCGGGGGTATCCTATATAGTGAAAGGTCTTGCCCTTTACTAGCTTTATCTGTTCCACAGGCTCTCCCTGCGGTTCTCCGATCCTGACCGGATCAGAAAAATGCAACATCCTTGCTGCCTCTGGAAAGTCCGGTAATTCCGGTTCTTGCCAGTTCGAGTATCTCATAATCCTTCAGAAGATTCAGGAAAGCTTCCAGCTTATTCTGTGTACCTGTCAATTCAATGATCAAACAATCTTCTTCCACATCTACGATCTTCGCTCTGAAAATATCTGCAACCGAGATGATCTCACCACGCTGTGCGGCATTCGCACGAAGCTTCACCATGATCAACTCTCTGCAAACGGATTCTTCTGCTTTCAAAGCCTTGATATCCACAACATCCTCCAACTTACGGAGCTGCTTCTCAATCTGTGATAGGATCTGCTCATCACCGGATGAAACAATCGTAATCCTTGTAAATCTAGGATCTGCTGTCATACCTGCCGTAATACTGTCAATGCTGTATCCACGACGGCTGAAGAGTCCTGAAATTCTGCTCAAAACACCTGAATTGTTATCTACGAGCAGTGAAAATACCTGACTTCTCATATGTATCCTCTCTTTCTCACTTCAGGAAGCGAAAATATTATGCCTGACTAAGATGACTGGTTCGCTCCTTCCATGATTTGTATAAAACAGAGTGCGTTCTGTTTTTTACTTACTTAATATTAACAACTAGAACCGGCTTTGTCAACCCTCTTTTTTGAGATTTTTCATTACAGACCAAATTCCTCTGCCAGTTCATTCAAATACATCCAGCGCTCTTCCTTCTCTTCGAGCTGCCCTCTTACCTTCTCCTGCTCTTCCATCAGCTCACGCAGTTTCACTGAATTCGTTGCATTTGCGGTAATCTGACGATCAAGAGACGCAATTTTTTCTTCCAGCTTTGCAATCTCCTCATCAATTGTCTCATATTCACGCTGCTCCTTGAAAGAAAACTTCACCTTCTGGCGCTGTCCGTCCTTCCAATTCTTTCCTTTCTTCTGCGTCTCTTCTTCCGTGGACTTTTCTTCCTGCTTAAGTTCAGACTTTCCTCTGATATCTTTGCTTTCCTCTCCGAATCTGCGTTTCTTCGCCTCTACATAATCCGTGTATCCTCCCTCAAACTGTCGGATCCCGCCGTTTCCATCCAGTTCAAAGATACGGTCAACTACATTGTCCAGAAAATATCTGTCATGTGATACAGTAATCACGATTCCTGTAAATGAATTCAGATAGTCCTCAAGGATCGTAAGTGTCGGAATATCCAGATTGTTTCCGGCCTCGTCAAACAACAAGACATTCGCATTCTCCGCAAGAACACCAAGAAGATAAAGCCTTCTCTTCTCCCCTCCGGAAAGCTTACCAATCGGTGCATACTGCATATCCGGTGTAAATAAGAACCTCTCCAACAATTGGCTTGCACTGATCTGTCCGTCCTTTGTCGTCACATACTCCGCAATATCTTTCACGTAATCGATCACACGCTGGGAATCATCCATATGCTGTTCTTCCTGTGCAAAATATCCGATCTTGATTGTCTCGCCGATCTCAATCTCCCCTGCATCCGGCTTGAGTACACCTGCGATCATCTTAAGAATCGTAGATTTTCCACAGCCGTTCGGTCCGATAATTCCAAGCCGCTGATTGCGAAGCACAATATAACTGAAATCATCCAGAATCTTCTTCTCCCCAAAATGCTTGCTGACATGATGAAGTTCAATCGTCTTCTTGCCCATTCTTGTCTCTACAGAATCAAGCTCCACCGTCTGATCCGTCACAGGTGCTTTTCCTGCTTTCAACGCTTCCAGACGTTCCAGTCTTGCCTTCTGCTTTGTCGTTCTCGCACGGCATCCACGCTTCGCCCATTCCAGTTCCATCCGAAGAATACTCTGACGCTTTCTCTGACTTGCAAGCTCCATCTCTTCCCTCTGCGCCTTCAATTCAAGGAATCCGGAATAATCCGCATCATATCCATACATCTTTCCATGGCTCAGCTCCAGGATACGGTTCGTCACACGATCAAGGAAATAGCGGTCATGTGTTACCATAAGAACAGTTCCACGGTAAGATCTCAGATAATCTTCCAGCCAGGAAATCATCTCCTGATCCAGATGATTCGTCGGCTCGTCCAGAAGAAGTACGTCAAAGTCTCCTGCAAGTATCTTCGCAAGAACCACACGTCTCTTCTGTCCCCCGGATAAAGTGTCAATCTTCTGATCCCACTGCGTGATCCCAAGCTCCGTCAGATTACTTTCCACCTGCCAGCTCTCCGCATCTGCATCCTGAAGTGCGTAGGAACGGATATCCATCCCCTCCGGAAATGTCGGATTCTGCGGAACAAAAGCAATCTTCAGACCATTCTGACGAACAACCTGCCCCTCATCCGGCACTTCCTCTCCCGCAACCACCTTCAAAAGAGTTGACTTTCCGGTTCCGTTAATCCCAACAATCCCGATCTTATCCCCCTGCTGAACACCAAACGATGCATCATCAAAAATCACTTTCTCCCCATATATTTTAGAAATATGTTCTATATTAATTAAGTTCATTCTTTTCCCTGCTTTCTGTTTTTCTGCATTTTTATCAATCACATCGCCCTTCCAGTATAACAGATATTTCAGACACTGAAAATCTTAAAAATTTTTAAATTCATATTTGAAAGGGTTGAGAAAACACGGAAAACGGTATAACATAGTGAGATACATGCAATGACATGGTTTCAAATGGAAAGTGAGGTAAATGATATGAGCCCGAAGAATGATTTCTCAGACATTTTCGATGATGATTTTGAAGTTACATATGAAGAAGATCCGGAAATCAATTTTCATACTTCTGAAGATACAAAACAAATAAACAGACCTAATTCTAACACGGAAACGATCGTTATGAACGCAGACGATTACCGAGATAACTTTAACGATTCCGATGACAGCCAGTTTGAAGAAGTACTTCCTGAATATGACGATGATTATGAGGAGGATGCAGATTACGAGGATGATTATTATGAGGATGATTATAACACTCCCAACAGAAGATCAAATCGCAACAATCCTTATAATGATTCATATAATAATCCATATAATGATCATGACTACGACAGACGCTCCTCCGGCAGGAAACGTTCCGGTGGCGGAGTAAAACTTGCCGCACCGATCAAAAAAGGCGGAAAGGCATTATCAAGGCTCACAAGCACATTGCTTCAGCAGCTTTCTATTGTGTTAATTCTGGCCACAACAGCATTTGTACTCTACAACTTTTACCGTGCAAGCACACCGTACGGAGATATCCAGGAAGCAATCCAGACACAGAAGATTTCTCAGACTCTGGCCGCTTACTTATGTGTAGCTGCCCTCTTCCTGTTCTTCGAATTCATCTCCCTTCTCTGGTCAATGACACGCGTCCGCGTACGTGACGGAGTCTCCAGCTGGAGAGAAGATACCGGAAGAGGCCTGTGGTCTTTTATCCTTGTATTCGCGGTTTCCTATGCTGCGTTCCTCTTCAGCCCGTTGCTCCCTGATTCACCGGAAGTGATCTACGGAGTGAAAGGAGCTCTTGATGTATACGGTTCCCTCCACAATGTATTGTTTGGACTGTGTGCAGCCGGAGTCATCTCCTGCCTGATCAGAAAATACAAAAGTTCCAATTAGAATACAATATTCCCTTTACAAAAAGTGCACCCGGCAATGAAATCGATCACGAAATCATTGCCGGATGCACTTTTAAAATTTACGGGCCAGTCTCAAAAAATGCGATGTATTAATCCAAAATGATCAGCGCCATAAATACAAGATCTGTATCCCCTGTATTCGTCAGTCCGTGTCCCATTCCATCCGGTGTAAATGTCACATCCCCTGCTTTCACCGGGCGGATACGTCCATTGTCATCATAATTTCCTTCCCCGCGAAGGATATAATATGTCTCGCTCTCGTTGTGATGCTCATGATATCCAAGAGAACATCCCGGTTCCAGTGTGACTTCTGCATACATCTTGCACTTTCCGTTTAATTCTTTCTCTTCCAGAATGTGCTTGATGATAACGTGTCCCTTTCCACCAGCCATGTTTTCTTTTCTCTCAACTCTTAATTCTCTCATTTTAAAACCTCCTAAAACATTTCTATTATAAAGCGTATTTACTGTTCACTACAATACTTCTTTTATCTGACATTTATTTCATATAGATCAATTCATACTCTCTTGTCCCAAGACCGATCTTCTCTGCATGTGCCAGACAAGTCTTGTACTCTGAATTCGGTGTTGTATTCTCAAAATGATCATGATGATCGCAGAAACTCTCTTCTTCCATACGATCTGCAAGCTGGCTGTGCGGCAACGGTGTCGCGCTAAGACAGACATCTGCGCACGCCTGATCCAGTGCCAGCGGATCAAAAGAGGCAAACATACCGATATTCGGAAGGATCGGTGCATCATTCTCCGGATGACAGTCACAGTTCGGTGATACGTCAACGATCAGTGAAATATGAAAGTTCGGTCTTCCATCCACAACCGCCTTTGTATACTCTGCCATCTTGCAGTTCAATACCTTGGTTGCCGCACTGTCCATAAATGAAATTGCATCAAAGTTACATGCTCCGATACATCTTCCACATCCAACACAATGTTCAAGATCAATCGACATCTTTCTTGCATCAGCATCATAAATCAGGCCGTCATTCGCACACTCTCTCAGACAGCTCTTACATCCTCTGCAGGCTTCCTGATCGATCGTCGGCTTACCAACAGAATGCTGATCCTTCTTACCGGCTCTAGAACCACATCCCATTCCGATATTCTTGATCGTACCGCCGAAACCTGTCGTCTCATGTCCTTTAAAATGCGTCAGACTGATAAATACATCCGCATCCATCACGGCACGTCCGATCTTCGCTTTCTCTATGTACTCTCCTCCCTGTACCGGAACTTCAATATCATCCGTTCCCTTCAGGCCGTCTCCGATAATCACCGGACATCCGACACTCAACGGTGTAAATCCATTCTCCCATGCACAGTAAAGATGCTCCAGTGCGTTCTTTCTACTGCCCGGATATAGTGTATTACAATCTGTAAGAAATGGCTTTCCCCCAAGCTCCTTCACGACATCAACAACCGCCTTGGCATAATTCGGACGGAGATAACTGATATTCCCCATCTCTCCAAAATGCATCTTGATTGCCACAAATTTATTTTCCATGTCAATCTCACTGATTCCTGCTTTCTTCATCAGACGTTTCAGCTTCGTTGGAAGACCTTCGCCAAGCTTCGCACGGAAATCAGTATAATACACCCTTGCTTTTTCCATGATGTAAACCTCCTGTTGTAAATTCTGACAGCTTAACCCTGCATTCTTATCATACACTATAAATCTGACTCTTCCAATCATTTTTAGAAAAATAATAAAGTGGACATCCCCTTGACGATACGGTATACTCAAATTATCAATTCCGAACTCAGCAGCAGTTCGATCACTCTGAAGGAGATGTAATGATACAATGAATCATCTGGCTGTTACCTCAATACTCACTGTTGTAGCACATATCATCTGGTTTGCTTCTATGACAGAACGAAAATATCCGATCAAAAAAACGGTTCTGCTCTATGGACTTTACGCTATATTCTTCACTTTATGGGCCATACTTGCATATTCCTTGCTTGGCAAAGACTCTCCGTATGTGATTCCATTTTCATTTGTCGGAACCATCCTGCCAGCAATTCTACTTTTCCTATATACTTCATCTGATAGTTTCAGCAAAAAAATATTTTTGATCGTTACTTATGCAAATTTGTTCTGCATCATCATTTGCCTTTCTATTTTAATCTGTGATGGATTATTTCCGGATTTATCCATTGTAAAACAGATGTATATACGAAGTTTGGTACGAATACTGTTGAATGTTCCTGCAGTCCTGCTGTATCTGTGGTTTGCGCGTCCTTATATGCGTACAGTGCCCGGAGACAGAAAACGAACCTGGTACTCTATTTCCCTCGTGTCCTTTCTGTTTTTAACCGTGTTTGCAACGCTTATCAACTTCCTCATGCGTGATGGTCATACCGTCGAACAGATGATCCTGTTTATCACAACCATGATGATTTATTGTGCAGTACTGTGGATTGTATTTGGCACGATCCAACACATGAATGCCGAAGTGAAGATGGAACTAATCACTCAAAATGTACAATACCTGCAAGGACAGCTTGCCATGGCCAAAGAACATGCATCAACCGCCAAAGCCATGCGTCATGATTTTCGACATCACATGCAAAATATTGACCTGCTTCTGAAACAACAGAAGCCACAAGAAGCGATACATTATATAGAAGAATTTATCCAAAGCCTGGATGCGGCAAGTCAGATTGATTTTTGCCCACATATTACAGCCAACGCCATTTTAAACAACTTTTATAATCAAGCACAGAAAGAAGGAATTACGATCTCTATAACTGCCGACACACCGGAGCATATAACAATTGCAGATATGGATTTTGTTGCGATCCTTTCAAATCTTCTGGAAAATGCAGTAAACGGATGTATCGAATGCGGTTCCCGGGATGAGATCACAGTAAATCTCCGTATGAAAAAGGAGAAACTTGTGATCGTGTGCAGTAACCCTTGTAAAACGGACCTTGTGAGCGAAAATGATATCATCAAGTCAAAAGGAACCGGGATAGAAAGCATCCTGATGGCTATTGATAAATACGATGGAAATATCCGTTATCAGATGGAAGACGGTATTCTGACAGCATGCGTCATCCTTAACTGCTGATCTTTGCAGAAAATCAGATCACTATTTCACGCAGAAAAAACATGGTTTCACGAAAGGAACACATTTTTTCTGCATTTTTCTTTTATACTTACACATAATAAAACATTCTTTGGATCGTTACTCATTGTGACCCAAATTTATGAAGAAAGGATCTGATTTAAATGATGAACTCAAATGTACAGGCTGCTATGCCAAAATTCGCCGGATTATCCCATGTATGTATTTTCGTGGATGATATGATGGAGGCGGTTGACTATTACCAGAAACTGTTGGGCGTTGTACCGGATCATTACCTGCCCCACTGGAGAAACGAAGGTTTCTTTAAAGCCGGCGGATTTGTCAAAGAAGCTGCCGACGGCGATGTCTCTATCGCTTTTGTAAATGTACCGGGCACAAAACTGACACTGGAACTCATGCAGTACCATTCACCGGAAGGACGAAAAGAACCTATCTTCTTCGCTGCCAACGATGTCAGTGGCGCACGTCATGTAGCACTGAAAATCACGAACATCGACGAAGCATTTTTACATATTAAATCCATGCCGGATACACGACTGATCAATGAGACTGACGATTATCAAGTATTCCAGATCAGCGAGACCTATCCAGATGAGGTTCATTTCTTCGATCAGGATATGAAGGAAATGGATGAAAGGAAACAGCAGACAGCTAAAATCCTCAGTGAAGTGCGCTATTTCTACTTTATTGACAAATACGGTCTCCAATGGGAATTCGAGCAGGGACATACTGATATTGGTGATTAAGTGAAAAAATGAAACAGGAGTCGGTTTGCGTTACCCGTTGTCGTACGCAGCGACTCCTGTTTTTTGTTTATCTTATTATTTTTTCTTTACCAGGCAACGCTTTTTATAGAATGCAATGCCATAGCAATGAATATGATCACTGTCATACTCGTCCTCAAAATCCCTTGCATACATTCTTTCATCAATTTGCCGCAATGCTTTCTCACACTCGGATTCCAATTCATCTACCGACCTTGCACGTTTAGCCTCGAAAATAGCCACGTGACCATTGATGGTATCACAGACAACAACATCACTTCTGCCTTCTCCGTGTTCTTTATTTGAATCCACCTGATATCCGGCTCCTGCAAAAATACCACTTAAGAATGCATGGTAGAAGTCTTCTCCGTAATCATGGTAACTTATAGTTCTCCTTAATAACGCACTCACTTCTTTTGTTATTTTATCACAATCTTCACTCCATACAGATGAAAACAATTCCGTTCTATTCCATTTTTTAGAACTATCCTCAAACCACTTAGAAACTTCTGTCTCGAAAAATTGTTTGTACCTGCGAAAATGCTTTCCTTTGCAATTTTCAGACACCCTGTAATAACTGCAAGTTTAATGCACTGATTATCTTTTAATGCCTGCATAAATCCCTTCATTATTTCAAGCATTTCTTTATAATAGCCATTGCTGGTTGCTCTCGCCATAGGAACGTCATACTCATCAATAAGAAGTATTACACTCTTATTGTAATACTTGTTCAAAAACTCTGAGAGAATTTGAAGCGAACGCATTACTTCGATCTTCCCCGCTCGTCCATACCGAATGTCATCAAACTTCTTTTTTTCTTCTGCATTCAGCACAGGGCTTTCCATGAGATATTCATGCTTCTTAAAAAGCTCTCCGACTTCATAAACGAGCTGCATATACGCAGTTGAAAAATCATTCCCCTCAACCGCCTTAAGGCTCAAGCTCATCACAGGCCACTGATTCATCCATTCCTCGCAAACATCTCTTTGTTTTGAAATTTCCAAACCTTCAAACAAAGCTTTGCTATCTTTTTGAATATCCAGAAAGCATTCAAGTGTACTCATTCCCAATGTCTTTCCAAAGCGACGGGGACGAGTTATTAATGTAACCTGAGTACCGGATGACTTCAGGATTTCACCAATCAATCCTGTCTTATCGACATAGTAAAATCCATCTCTACGAATTGTCTCGAAATCCGATCTTCCTTTCGGAATATTTAAAAAAGTCATGTCATCCACTCCTCTCCGACATTTTACCGCTGCAACTGCAAAGATGCATCTTGTCAAAAAATATCACGCGCTCCAATGTATTTTGATTCTACCATCTTACTGGATAAATGACAAGTTGTCTCGTATTCTAACCTCTTCTTTTCATCTGCGCTTAATTTATCCAACACGTCATATGCTTCTTCCAATTCAGAATTTTTCTTTGCCATTTCTTCAAAATCCTTTCTGGTTTTTCCTCCAAGAAAGCGCATCCACTGCAACAGGCTTGTCTCATTTTTCTCTTCCGGCGGAAGTTTTGACAATTCTAAGATATGCATTTCTTTCATAGAATTCTCCTCTCTTCTGTGGGATGAATGATTGCCTGAAGAAGAGAATTCTATTATTGCAAGCTGAATTTTTTATGCTCTGATATTTTTTTGCAATCTCAAAACAGCTGTTCTATATAGCATATTTCTCTGCTTACAGTAGATTGTTTTCATTCTTTCTTTTTCTGCCTTACGAAATATCATTTTGCCCCCCCTCTTTACTCATGCAGTTCCAGCGGCAGTCCGTCCGGGTCATGGAAGAAAGTCATCTTCTTTCCGGTATAATCGTCAATCCGAATCGGCTCACATTCAATACCGACTTCTGCCAACTCATTCACCGTCTGCTCCACGCTATCAACACAGAACGCAAGATGACGCAGACCACAGGCCTCCGGCCGGTTTACACGCTTCGG
>OGOP01002835.1_pt1 | contig 10248 bp, 10 predicted proteins | sample 1552591 | NCBI WGS metagenome assembly OGOP01 (sample SAMEA2580120, study PRJEB22360) | human gut metagenome | biome: human gut; feature: human-associated habitat; material: faeces | place: Denmark | collected 2008/2010 | reverse complement strand
CCAGCCGTTCCCTCCTTTTGCAAGAGGGCTAGAAAATGCCCCTCCCCCTGCATCTTATGGGGAAAAATGCGCACACATTTTTTCAGTTGTGGATTCCCATCTCCCCATTCAGGATTTCCGGTGGAAAAGCCCTCATAATCCTCCATGGAAATCAGAGACAGCTCCGGCCGTTCCCTGAGAAGCCAGGAAATGATCTGCTCATCCTCACAAGGTGCAAAGGTACAAGTAGAATAAAGCATCTGTCCTCCCGGCTGCAGCATGTCTGCCGCATTCAGACAAAGCTGTTTCTGAATTCTGGAAAGCTCCTCAGACTTCTCAGGAGTCCAGTCTTTGGCAAGAGCTTCCTCCTTACGGAACATCCCCTCTCCGGAACAAGGTGCATCCAGAATGATCTTATGGAAAAATTCCGGAAAATTCTTTACCATTTTTTCAGGCTTTTCATTGGAAACAAAAAGATTGGGAATCCCAAACAGTTCCAGGTTTCGAAGCAGTGCTCTTGCCCTGGTAGTGCTGATATCATTTGCAACCAGAAGTCCTTCACCCTTTAGGGCGGAACCAACTGCAGTTGCTTTTCCTCCAGGAGCTGCACACATATCCAGCACATATTCCCCTGGCTCCACCGGAATACGGGAAGCGGGGGTCATGGCACTTGGTTCCTGAAGATAATAAAGTCCAGCCTGATAAAGAGCACACCGGGATGGCCTTACATCCTCATTGTAAAAATAACCATTCGAAACCCATGGGATTTTTTTCACTTCAAAGGGCACAATCTGTTCAAACTCCTCACAGGAAATCTTTGCCGTGTTTACCCGGAGCCCATAAGTACGCGGCTGTTCATAAGCTGCCAGAAAAGGTTCAAAATCATCCCCAAGCATATCCTTCATCCGATGAAGAAAAGCCTGAGGCAGAGCTGATAATCTATCTGAATCCATAGAAAAATCTCCTTAGTACTGAAATAGAATGATATGAGTGTCAGATTTACTGCGTAAATTTCACGAAAACAGTGAAACACATCTTGCAGAAAGCATTTTTTAAACACATTTTAGTATAGCGGAAGAAAAAGAACAAGTCAAACATAAGCAAAAGAATCCATTGGAATTTCCTGGTTTTTCCACTATAATTAAATATAGAATGATCATTAGAGCGTGTTTGAAAAATTATTCCTACAAATCATACTCCGGAAACGGTGTAAACAGCAATATACTTATAAAACAAGAGAGTGAGGGTATGAAATGCCTAAAGAAAAAATCAGCCTGAATTCCATTTACATATCAGACCGTTTACAAAAATCCCTGCAGCCTGTTTCCAACAGCGCACTGACTGCCATAACAGCCCCTATGGGATATGGGAAGACAACCGCAGTAAACTGGTATCTGTCCAGACTGGCGAAAGACAGTCAGGCTTTGCTGATCCGGATCAGTATTTACTCCCAAAACCTTTCCATCTTCTGGAAAAGTGTGCAAAATGCATTTTCCTTCGCAGGTCTTAACTTTCTGGAAAACTACGATTGCCCGGAAGATGAAGCTTCCGCTGGATTCTTGACGGAAATTCTATGCTATCAACTGGAAAAATGTGAAAATTGTTATATTTTTATAGATGACTTTCATCTGTTAAAAGATGACCGGGCGGCCACTTTCCTGTGCAGAATGGCAGGGAGGATTCCGGAAAATGTGCATCTGATCGTAGCAAGCCGAAATCATTTTATCAGTGATGACTGGATTGTAAGACTTGGAGGAAGACTTCACAGAATAGAAATAGACGATCTGCGTCTGAACGCTGGGGAGCTGTCAGCCTATATCCGCCGCTGCGGAACCAGCCTGACAGACAGCCAGCTTGAGCAGCTTCTGAAATCCAGCGAAGGATGGTTCGCAGCTGTTTACCTGAATTTGTGTTCTTTTTCAAAATCAAGAGAATTGCCAGGAAAAACATCTGATATTTACCAGATGTTTTCCGCTTCCATGCTGAATCCTTTGCCAGAAGACAGAAAAGAATTTTTAAGTGCCATGGGGCTTGCAGATGAATTCACGGAAGAGATGGCAGAATTTATTACAAAAAGAGAAGACGTACACCAGATCCTGAAAACGCTCACCAGGCAGAATGCTTTTGTCACCTGCCTAAATGACGGGCAGACTTACCGCTTTCACCATATGATGAAAGAGTGCGCGTTTCGTGCGTTCAGAACACTGGATGATTCCAGACAGGCTTTCTATTATGAAAGATATGGTGCATGGTATGAAAAACATGGTGCCTATATCCATGCCCTGTCAGCATACCGGCGAAATCAGAATTTTGCAGCTATTCTCCGGGTGGTGCAAAAAGATGCCGGAATCTTACTTGCTTCTCTAAAACCGGAAGAGGTTCTGGAAGTTTTGAACAGATGTCCGGTTTCCGTTTTAAAAGAATATCCGCTTGCAATTCTGGTTCTTATGAGATGCATGTTTAACTGGAAAAATATTCCCAAAATGCTGGAACTGAAAGAACTTCTTCTGGCATCCATCAGAGAACATCCAAAGCTGTCTGAGGAAGAGAGAGGAAATCTTCTGGGTGAATGCGACCTGATCCAGAGCTTTCTTATGTACAATGATATTTCGAGAATGAGTCAGTTTCACCGCAGTGCCAGCGAGAAGATGACAAGACCTGCCATCAGTATCCGAAGTGACGGAGGCTGGACGTTTGGCTCCCCATCTGTACTTATGATGTTTCACAGGAAAAGCGGAGACCTTGACAAAGAGCTGGAAGAGATGAACCAGTGTATGCCTCATTATTACAAGATCACAAACGGACATGGACAGGGTGCAGAAACGATTATGAGCGCAGAGGCTCACTTTATGCGGGGCAATTTTGTTGATGCCCATATAGCATTGGAAAAGGCTTATACCCAGATTCAGGGAAACGGGCAGGAAAGCATTGCACTTTGCTGCGATTTTCTGGCACAAAGGCTGTCTATCTGTATGGACATAAAAATGAGAAATACATTTGAAGAACGTCGAAAAGAACTGCTGCAGGGGCATAATACCACCTGGGTCAATATTTTTGACAGCACCTGCGCCTATTACTATGCAGTCACCGGACAAACGGAGCGGATTCCGACTCTCTTTGGAGCGCACATGCTTTCTACGGTGAATTTTCTGGCACCTGGGAGACCGATGATGGAAATGATCGAGAATCAGGTTTATCTTGCCCAGGGAGAATATTCGAAGGTGATCGGAAGAAGCGAATCCATTCTTGCTATGTGTCAGGCTCTTCACTACGATCTGGTGGCGCTTCATGTGCAGATCCAGCTTCTTGCGGCCAACTGGAAGCTGGGAAAAACAGAACAGGCGCTTGAACTTTTGAGAAGATCACTTTCCCAGGCTTTTCCAGATGGAATCCTTATGCCATTTGTGGAGAATTATCCATACATAGAGGAGCTTTTGAAGGGGAGCTTTTTCGGCATCAATGAAAATTTTCTTTTCAGGATCACCAGAATGGGGAAAGAATGGGAAATGCGGTGCGATCAGTTAAAAAAGAGGAGGCGTATCCGCCGGTCTTTAAAGTACTGTCAGATCGCGAGCTGGAGATTACGGAGCTTATGGCAAAGCATATGAGCAACAAAGAAATCGCCCAGAGTCTGTTTTTATCCGAGGGAACTGTGAAGCAGTACATCAATCAGATTTATTCCAAATTACAGATTCCAGGGGATGTCCGGGTGAAGCGCAAGTATCTTTTGGAGATGATGGAAGGGAAAAGCTAACTGGAAGTTAATACTATTTTTGTCAGAGAAAACGTATAGTAAAGGTACAACATATTTCGACAGGAGGAAAATGGTATGAAGAGAAAAATAGTTACAGCGGTCATCGCGTTTATTTTATGTGCAGCAGTTGTTCCCTCAGCTGGTATTTACAGCGTAATGGCAGAAAACGAGGATACGATTCAGGTAGAGGACGGAGCTGACTATGCAGCACTTTCCGGTGTATGGAAAAATGAAGATGCACAGGCTGATGAAACTCTTACCTTAAGTGCAGACGGATTGTTTGTATATCACACCGGAGAAGGCGATGATGTTCAGGGATATCTGGAATATGTGGATGAATACAACGACGGAAATGGCAGATATGACATGTACAATCGCATGGGCATGTGGCTGGAGGGATTTTATCTGGACTCCGCGGATACTCTTCACATGGGAAATGACGGGGCTGCGGTTTTTACCAGAGCAGAGGAAGATCAGGCAGAAGAGAATTCGGAAGGTCAGACTGAAAACGAAGACAGCGTGAAAAAGAAAAGCTATGTCCTCATGTCAAATAAACGCTATACAGGACTGCGCCCTCTTTATAATAATTCCAGTTGGGAAGGAGGGTATTTCTATTCCGATATGACAGAGGACTGTATGACGGTGATCGTCAACTGCAGTGCTTTAAATGACAATGAATTCACCGGTACCCCGGAGGAATATATGGAACAGTTTGCAGGCTTTGTAAGTGAATCGGAAATAAAGGATTTCACAGCAGTACAGAACCAGGAATATACAGAGAAATTCACTTATCCGGCATATGAACTGGAATTTACCACCGGAGCAAATGAAGATACCTGCAAATGGAAAATGCTGTATTTCCAGACGGATACCAATACCTTTGCTTATGCTTACAGAGTTTCAGCGGATTTTGCTGAGGAGATGGAGGAGGAATACCGGGATGCCATTTCTTCTCTGGAGCTGACGGAGATTGAGGGCGTTGAAAATACAGAAACTACTCTCACTCAAGGAGAAGATTATGACCCAAGTGCCGAAGGGGAGAGCCTGGAAATGTTTATCTCTTATTTTGACAGCTGGTACCAGTATGGAGATTTAAATGCCATGAATATCCGGCTTTATGGAGAAGGAACCTGGGAAATCTACAACAGCCTGAATAGTGATAAAACAGGGGGATATTTTTTTGACAGCGGTACTTTTACCACACTTGGCACAACTGCCCTGAAACTGGTCAATGACAGCGGAATCTATGTGGCAGACGTTACTTTGGATGGAGATGGCGATCTGATGCTCAGTCCTGTGATTTCCGGATATGGAAATATTTATGCAGGTGCAGCTTTTTCCCGTGAGTCCGATTCTATCGCCTACGAAGCCCAGACAGCTGACGATAGTGAAGGATGCGGAGACTACATTCCTGATGAAGATTATGTAGAGGAAAGTGATCCGGGAGATACCTATTACTGGTATGATGGGGAAGGAAATGTAATGTACTTTGATGGTTCCGACAGCTATTATATAGGACCGGATGACGTGTTCTATATTGATGAGGCAGGAAGGCTGATGGAATACTGATAAGCAGGTAAAACTAGTACATCGTTTCGTAAATAACTATACCAATCGCGTAGGATGGGGATTCGAGTGTGCAGATTGCAGAAAGCCTTTTTCAAACACGCTCTGGGACGTGGACAAAAAGAATTTCCTGAAAAATATATGACAAATTTTGCAAGCCGAATACCTATGTGTATTTCGGCTTGCTTATTATTTCCTGTTTTAAGATCATAGGGGATTTCATAAGCTTTCATTTTGTGATAAACTATGTGATAAAGCTAAACAAGCTTCGTGTTTTGAGCAGCGGAGATTTCATTTTGACAAAGATATGGGCAGGAGCTATCAAGGATGCAGATATGGAAAGATATCTTGAGATAAGGATCACAGAGTCTGGAAAAGTAGGAGAGGTTTTGCGGGCTGAGGCAGGGCTTACAAAGAGGCAGATCAGTCAGGCAAAGTTCAGGCCGGGAGGTATCCTTAAAAATGGAAAACAGTGCCGTGTAACGGAAATAGCAGTGCCTGGTGATCGGCTTCAGGTATGTCTGGAAGCGAAAGGGATTGATTCAAAGCAACTGGTGTGTCCAGATACAAGTAGTTTCATAGAACGAGGAAAAAAACAATTATTGGATTTCGAAAGACAAGAGCTGGAAGAAGGATTAAAACCCCAGAAACTTCAGATCCTTTATGAAGACCAGGATTTACTTGTAGTAAACAAGCCGGCTGGTATGGTGACGCACCCATCCGGAAGCCATTATCAGGACAGCATTTCTAACCTGCTTGCAGCCTATTTTCGTGAAAAAAATGAGACAACACGCATTCGGTCCATTGGACGTCTGGATAAAGAGACCTCCGGGATTTTACTTTTTGCCAGAAACCAGGTGGCGGCAGCCAGATTGCAGAAGCAGAGGGAAGAAGGAAAGCTGCAGAAGAAATATCTGGCGCTTGCAGAAGGAGATTTATCAGAAGCAAATGATTCTGTATTCTGGAAAGAAATTGCTATACCACTTGCCCCGGATCCGGAAAATCCCATGAAAATGACAATTTCTCCAGATGGACTGTTGCCAGGAAGCAGGAATGCAGTTACGTATTATAAGAACATAAAAAGTTTCGGCAATGTGACTCTTGTTGAGCTTCAGCTGGAAACCGGACGAACCCATCAGATCCGGGTTCACATGTCAGGGATAGGTCACCCTCTTCTGGGAGATACGATGTACAATCCTGGAACATGTTTGAACATGAGTAACAGCAAAGAAAAAAAGAATACGAAAGGCAGAATAAATAATAGGAATGACTGCTTCAAAAGAGCTGCGCTACATGCCTGGAAGCTGACTTTTTGTCACCCATTTACAGATGAAATAATCACTCTGGAAGCTCCCCTTCCAGATGATTTCTGCCGCTTTTTGAATGCAAACGAGGAGGAAAAAACATGACAGAAACACAGCAAACCATAAATAATGTTATCGCAAAAATGATCGCATATTCCGATGGAAACAAGCATGATATTGCCCATTTCCTGAAGGTATATACATATGCCAGAATGATTGGCGAGATGGAAAATTTAACCGAAAGAAAGCAGGAAATTCTGGAAATCGCAGCCGTGATCCACGACATTGCCTGCCCTGTATGCCGCGTAAAATATGGTAATACAAACGGCTCCAACCAGGAAAAAGAAAGTCCTGAGCTGGTAGAAAATTTCCTCAAGGATGTGGAAATTGATGATGAAATGAAAGAGAGAATCAACTATCTGGTCAGCCATCACCACACCTATACAAACGTAGACGGACTGGATTACCGCATTCTTCTGGAAGCTGATTTTCTTGTAAATGCAGATGAAAGTGAAATGTCTGAGAATGCTGTTGAAACAGCCAGAGAGCGCGTATTTGAGACCAATACAGGCAAAAAATTACTCACAAGTATCTATAAATTGCCTGCCAGGTAAAGCAATAGAAGGCGTTGAAAAAGAAAAAAATTGGGCTTGTAGTGAAGGATAAAAAAGGCTTTCACCTGTGACGGAGAAATTTATCAGTTATTTGAAGTGAAAGAAAATATGTTGAAATATTGGCGTGGCATTGGCTGCGCCTTTTTTTGTGTAAATGATAGAAATATATAAATTTGTTTTTAAAAATGGTATTGACAAAATTATATTATATATCATATAGTATTGTTAATTAAATAATATTGATGAATTATATAATATGATTGGAGTGATCAGATGGTATTTAACACAGGAGCTGCACTTCTGGACGCTATTGTTCTGGCGGTTGTGTCCAAGGAGCCGGAAGGTACTTACGGATACAAGATCACCCAGGATGTACGCGGAGTTCTGGATATTTCAGAATCCACACTTTATCCAGTGCTGCGCCGCCTGCAGAAGGATGACTGCCTGGAAGTCTACGATCAGGCATATGCCGGACGAAATCGCAGATATTATAAACTGACGGAGAAAGGGCAGGCACAGCTGAATTTGTACAAGATCGAGTGGAAGAATTATTCCACCAAGATAGGCAGTATGTTTGAGGACGCTGGCGGAAATGCGGACAGCGGTCACATGAGGGAGGAAAATTAACAGGTATGGACAGAGCGCAGTTTATGAAACAGCTAGAGAGGCTGCTGTCTGATATTTCGGAAGCAGAAAAGCAGGAGGCGCTGGCTTACTACAACAGTTATTTTGACGAAGCCGGTCCTGAGAATGAGGCTTCCGTGATCAGAGAGCTTGGAAGCCCCGGAAAAGTGGCTGCCTGCCATAATAAAGGCAGACCTTGACGAAAGCAATGAGGAATATGCACAGTATACAGAGAACGGATATGAGGACTTGAGGGAAAACAAGGCTTCTTATATGCCGGAGATTCACCAAAGAGATGGGGAACATGCAGGAAAAACAGATCGTACCCACAGGGGATATCGCCCGAAAGAGAAGGGAAGCAACAGCAGGTTTATCCTGATCCTAATTGCCCTGGTATTTCTTTCCCCATTTATCATTACAGCAGCCAGTGGCGTGTTCAGTATTTTACTGGTGGTGATCTTGTTTCCGTTTTTGGCGATTTTTGTATCCGGAGTTGTGGCGTTCACATTTATCGTAGCAGCTTGCGCCTGCATTAGTGTGGGTATTGGAACTTTGATTACCAATACTGCTGTGGGACTTCTGGTAATGGGAATCGGCTGTCTTTTGTTTGCATCAGGAATTCTGTTCTGCATTTTAACAGGATGGCTGGGCTCCACGATTTTCCCATGGATTCTTCGTAAGGTGACAGACTTTTTCCAGAAAATCGTATATCGGAATAAGAAGGAGGAGCAGGCATGAAAAAAGGAACAAAGGGAATGCTGATTGCAGCAGGTGCTTTCGCAGTGGCAGGAATTGGTTTCTGTATCGGTGGAATTTCTGTAGCAGCAGTGGAAACAGGCGGAAATGTGTTTGATCAGGCTGGACAGCTGCTTCAGGATAATGATTATCCGCTGGCTGGTCTGATCCATTGGGGAAACGCCCAATATCATTCTTCTGACATAGATTGGGATGCTTTAGATGGAAATACTGTGGATATGGATTTTGCCAGTGATCTGGAAATCAGTTTGAAGTATGATGAGCTCCTTATCCAGGAATACGATGGTGACAAGATTCGGGTAAATGTGGCAAATGATGCGAAGAACGATGTAGTGGTTAAGGAAACTTCCGGGAAAATCACGATTACAGATACCCGCAGTGGAAATGTAAAAAAGAAGAAACAGATAAAAGTCATTGTTCCTTCCGGGAAAGACTTTGATACGATAAGCCTGGGTGTTGACATGGGTACTATTGATCTGGAGTGCGATTTAAAGGTACAGGAGCTTTCGGTGGAAGTTGGCGCCGGAGAATTTTGCGGTTATGGAAATATCACAGCAGCGTATTGTGATCTTCAGGTTGGCGCCGGAACCATCGACATTGATCAGATTGATGTTCAGAAACTGAATGCGGACTGCGGTGCTGGTGAAATTGACATGGTAGTAACTGGAAAAGAGAAGGACTATAATTACGATCTTTCCTGTGGTATGGGTGAGATTAATTTGGAGGATTCTGAGTACAGTGGAATTGGCATTGAGAAAAATATTTCCAATGAAGGTGCCAGAAAAGATATGGTGCTGGAATGCGGAATGGGCGAGATTGATGTGGAGTTTACTGGGGAAAGCTAAATCTTGCAGAAAGCTCTTTTCAGACACGCTCTGGTGTAAAGTTATGTAATGGATAAAAAATAAGACAGAAATGTCAGATCGGAGGAATTAATTATGAGTAATAAGCGTTTATACAAATCAACCGTAAACTGTATGCTGTGCGGTGTGTGCGGAGGAATTGCCGAGTATTTCGATATTGACCCAACCCTGGTCCGCCTGGCCTGGGTAATCCTGACCTGCTTCGGCGGCGCAGGAATCTGGGCATATATTATTGCAGCGATTATTATTCCGAAAGCATAAGAAGAATTGCACAAGATCCACTGCCTGCGAAAACTTAGCTGCGAGGGCTTTCCCGGGCTGCTTAGTTATAGTTGACAGTCAGCTTGGCAGAATATTGCGACAGTTCGCTTGAAATATGCCATGTCAAATTGCATCCACTTTGAATAAATGTATTGTATTTTGTCCATACTCCCTATATACATCCAAACACTGTAAAAAGGAGCATAGACATATGAACAAAGACAAAGAAGTAGAAGCTTACAAATCCGGAAATCTTACCCCTGAAGAACAGACAAAATATGAAATTGCGCAGGAACTTGGCATTCTGGATAAAGTCTTAGAAGGGGGCTGGAAAAGCCTCTCCGCCAAAGAAACGGGCCGGATCGGTGGCATAATGGCGCGAAAGAAACCGAAAAAATAATAGTATATTATTTGCCCCTGCAACTTGCCATCAGGCTAGAGCGTGTTTGAAAAAGGCTCTAGGAGGGGCGGGAAAATGGGAGACGCGTAAGCGTCTCCTTTTCAGAAAAAATGGAGGAAAATTATGC
>OGOP01002833.1_pt1 | contig 10252 bp, 15 predicted proteins | sample 1552591 | NCBI WGS metagenome assembly OGOP01 (sample SAMEA2580120, study PRJEB22360) | human gut metagenome | biome: human gut; feature: human-associated habitat; material: faeces | place: Denmark | collected 2008/2010 | reverse complement strand
TGCGCTCTATAGTATATATTCTATATACTATACCGGACATTGTCCGCAACATGTCCGCACGTTGTCCGCATTTTGTCCGCAATGCCCTAAAATGGAAGGTCAATATTATTTTCTTTGGCGTCCTTCTCTATGGCCTTTTGCTCTCTAATCCTTTGGGCTGTTTTGGCGCGTTCTCGTTGTTTAGCCTTTATGATAGCTGCCTTTGTTACGCTTGCAATGGCTTCTTTCACTTTGGGCATATAATAAAGTTTATCCGCGTTCTGCTTATCAGCTTTCACGATAAGGCCATATTCTTTCAAATCGTTATAAATCTTCTCTGCTTCTTCATCTGTCACATTCGTGTTACTGGCAATAATCTTGCTTGAAACTTCAAATTTCTTATTTCCTAACTGCTCATAAAGATAGCCATTTAATGGGGCTGCTTTAAGCGAAAGAAATAGATAAACCGTTAGATATTTATGTCCCATTTCCCCATGATTGAATAACAGGGTTTGGAACACATCTTTTCTAAAAGAATCACATTCAATTTTCAACCAATAGATTCTTGTCTTTTCGTCTTTACTTGCCATGCTAAAACCTCTATATCTCAAACGCACTTAACAATCATCTGCAAATATGCTATAATGAACACAACAGCAACAAAATAATATCCTGCTCTATACATTTGATTCGCGCCCTTGTCGATCCATCACGGCAAGGGCGTTTTTCTATGCTTCGATTTCTTCAAGTCCTACCGTTCCATCATAGCCCCTTTTCAGTATGATTGAATCCGCGAACAGGGATATATCATAATAGCCTAGGCACGTGCCGCCCGCCATGAACCGCAAACGCAAGTCATGACAGAACGCCACGCGCTCCACTGTGGGAATGACAAGGCCATTCGCGCCGATCGACCGCCCGCCCATGAAGTCATTCAGGGCCGTTTCGATTGCCTGCCGTTCTGCTTCATGGGCCTTGTAGTCTCTCGCTCCTGCCGTCTCCCAAAACCTTGCCAGTGATATTTCGCGCTGCTCCACGCCATCGCCCCCATTCATTCGCCGCCTGTCATCTCGTAATAGGCGCGGCGCAATGTGTGGCCATGTCGCGGGATGATATAGCCCTTTGCTTCGAGCGCGTCATTGACTTTCTTGATGATTGAATAAGCAAAGCCCCTTGAACAACCTGTATCTCTCGCCACTTCATCCGCGCCAATGAACCGCGACAATGGTTCCTGCTTCTTGCTTTCCTGTTCCATGCTTTTACCCCCTATCAAAAATATTCCACGCCATCAAGGCTATGAAGGCCGACGGCATTAAGGCGGCTGCATACCGTCCCATCTGCCAGAACGCAAAAGTTATTTCCATAGGCCGCCTGCATTTCCTCATACGTCGCCACGCACGCCACGGGATTGCCCGTTTCTTCTTCATAGGCGTACTGTCTCAGCCACTTTTCGCGGGCCTTTTCGGACTCAAATGCATATGCCGTGAAGTCATCGCACCCGACGCCATAGGGCCAGTATTGCCCGTAGAACAGTTCTTTCTTGTCTTTCTTCATCCTGCTCACTCTCCTATCATTCTTCATTGGCGGGCGGCTCTACAATCCACTCGCCTGCTACAAGGTCACGAATGGAACCGTCATCGCATACCGCAAAAGCAGGATCCGCGCCGCCATTGACATAGACATGGGCATAGGCCGCGACGGGCGGCAGGCTCATCGCTTTCAGGATACCCACAAGGGCGGCCCTGCCCTTCACGTCGAACCCATCGCGTAAGGCTTCAAGCTCTGGAACGAGCGGGCCGCTCACGCGCTCATAGTATCGAATCTGTACTTTCATCATGTCCACGCTCCTGTTAATATTCATCATAATATCATTCATCATGTTTTGATTTTCTTATTGGTTGAAAAATTGCCCATGATTTACCCTCATATGTTACGGTATAACACTTCATTCCGCTATAGTTGAGTACATTTATGGTCATATTAGATGTTCCATCACCATCAAAAGATAATGAAACAGGGCAATATTCTTCTGATACTCTTTTACTAACATAATATTTTCTAACATAATACGGATCTAAAGAAATTTTATGGACGTTAGGAAGTTTCATTGCAAGGTCATAACCTCTAAATATTACATGCTCGATTCTATTGTCGGAAACAACCCAATCAAACGCCTTTTCAATTTCACCCGCCATTTTATCCAGCTCTAAAATCTTTTCATCTTTACCACTATTCAGGGCGGCTTTGTTCTTTTGCATAATTGCAGCTACTTCATCCAAGTTGATGTAAACATGTTTGACTTTATCAATCATCATTATTCATTCATCCTTTCTTTCTGCACGCATCGCGAGCGGCTTCACATGTCTAACAGTTCTGACGGCTTCACGCCTAAGACTTTGGCAATTTTTCCCAACGTATCAAGGCGCGGTTTCCCGCCATGCTTGACAAGTTTGTTCACTATGGGCCTTGATATACCCGCCTTGTCGGCCAGTTCTGCCTGTGTAAGGCCCTTATCAGCCATCAAGTCAACAAGTTTTCGCCTATCCATAATCTCCCCCCTCTTTACTGTTTCACGTGAAACAAAATTACCTACCTATGTAGAAAGTAATTTTAAATTATTTTCTACACTGTAATCATAATACACTTTATTAGCCTTGTCAATAATTTTGTTTTCACATATTGAACTTTTAGTAATTTTGCATTATCATATATACTAAGGGGGATTGTAGAATGGCACTTAAAGACAACCTGAAAAGACTACGAGAACAAGCAGGCTATAGCAACGGCAAAGAATTTGCCGATGTACTCGATATAGCTTACCCGCGTTATATGACATATGAACGCGGCTCATGGCCCAATGAAGAAATACTTATACGAATCGCCGCCGCGCTGCATGTCTCTATAGACAATCTCCTAGGCTACAAGGTGGACACATACGAGCACTACAAGGCCGTCTTTCTTGCCGCCTGCCCTGCCTACGGGATAAGGGAACAGGGCGACATGGTGGCGATATACAGCAGGGAACAGGAAGAATCTGCCGACGCCGCGCCGCTCACATGGGAATCAGAATTTGATTTTGTGGATCCGACGCCCGCGCCCCATGAGTCTTACGACTTCCTGCCGCTCGAATGGACGCCTGACGCGCCGCCCTACTATCTGCCGCTAGAAATGGCGCGGGCGGACTTCATCGCCGTCATGCAAAGGGCTGCCGACGACTGGCAGAAGGAAACGCGCAATATATACGCCATGCAGATATACAAGCGGCTAGGCATGTACAACCATACCCACAAGGGCAGGGACGCAAAAAAGCCCGCCGACGATACGGCAGGCACGAAAGAGGGCTGACCTATGGCAAAGACACGCACGCCCCATGTGTACAGTTACGAGAAGGACGGCTCCACGCTGTACTACGTCACGTTCTACTGCAAGCAATGGGACGGCACGAACAAGAAAATCAAGAAAATGGGCTTCACGCGGCAGGCCGACGCCGCCCGCTACGAACAGGAATACCGCGACCGCCTAGCAGGATCCCCCGCCATGACCTTTGCGGCCCTCTGTGACAGGTTCCTTGATGACTACAAGCACCATGTCAGGGAATCCACGTACTTGACAACGCGAATTTTCCTCACGAATCACATTCTCCCTGCTTTCGGCGATAAAGCATTGACCGAGCTAACCCCCGTCATGATTCGCGAATGGCAAAATGGCCTTATAGCAAGCCAACATTATCAGCCTACAACATTAAGCAAAATCCACGCTGCATTGGTGGTTGTTCTTAATTTCGCTTGCAAGTATTTCGGCCTGTCAAAGAATCCCGCCAAAATCGCAGGCGGCATGGGAACCATAAAGCCCGCCCATGATATGCAATACTGGACGCGCGAACAGTTCGCCCGCTTTATCCTGTCAGGACTCAAACCAGAATATGTCGCCATGTTCTCTACACTGTTCTGGACAGGCTGCCGATCAGGGGAATGTCTGGCCCTGACAGCAGGCGACATTGACCTAGAACAGGGCATCATGGACATCAACAAGACCATAACAAAATCCGCACACGGCTTTAAAATAGGGCAACCAAAGACACGGAATAGCCGCCGCAAGGTATCCATGCCCAAACCGCTCACCATGATTCTAGCCGACTGGATACGGCGAACCGACGCAAGAGGCGACGACCGCCTTTTTACTAGGGACAGAACAACCTACGCCGCCGCACTCAAACAACACGCCCAACAAGTGGGGCTGTCTGCCATCCGTCTGCATGATCTCAGACATTCCCATGCGTCCATGCTCATCAACCTAGGCACGCCGCCCAAAGTCGTACAAGAACGCCTAGGCCATGCGTCAATCCAGATGACTCTCGACCTTTACAGCCACCTGTATCCAGACAAGCAGAAAGACGTTGCTGACAGGCTTTCCCAATACTTCTAAGCCAAAAACAGAACCTTTTTAGAACTTTTCGTATGGTAAAAACGCCTATAAATCCTTATTTCATGGGGATTATAGGCGTTTATTCTCATATCATAACACAAAATCTGGAAAAAAGCGGAAAAGTTTTTGGCTATCTAGTGCATTTCTCGAAAATGTGGTATAATCCTCTTGATGGAAATATACCCCATCCACGTATATGTGATGAAACTCACAACGATTTTATGTTACCCATAGGAGGTTTTTTCATTATGGCAATCACGAAAGACATGAGCATCCTCGAAGTCGTCCAGAAGTACCCGGACACGGTTGACGTATTCGTCAACGCTGGCATGGGCTGCCTCGGCTGCGCTGCCGCACACTTCGAGAACATCGAGCAGGGCGCGATGGCACACGGCATCGACGTCGACCAGCTCGTCAAGGACCTCAACACGGTCGTCGGCGCATAAGACAGACCTATAAAAAAGAGCTGCACCAGATGGTGCAGCTTTTTTGATTGCCGTTTTGGATCTCAAAGGTCCTTGAGCAGCGCCTGGACTTTCTCGAGGTAGTCGGCGCGGGTGAAGTTGTAGACTTCGCCGGTCTTGCGGACTTTGACTTCGATGACGTCTTCCTCGACAGCCTTCGGGCCGATGGTCACGCGGACCGGATAGCCGATGAGGTCGCAGTCCTTGAACTTGACGCCGGCGCGCTCCTTACGGTCGTCGAGCAGGACGTCGAGGCCGGCCTTGCGGCACTCGTCATAGATGCCCTCGGCGTACGTCAGCTGCTCTTCCTTCTTGGCGTTGACGGCGACGACGACGACCTCGAACGGCGCGATGGCGCGTGGCCAGACGATGCCCTGGTCGTCGTTGTTCTGCTCGATGGCAGCAGCCATCGTGCGGCCAACGCCGATGCCGTAGCAGCCCATGACGAGCGGCTGCTCTTTGCCGTTCTCATCGAGGAACGTCGCGCCCATGGCCTTGCTGTACTTCGTGCCGAGCGTGAAGACCTGGCCGGCCTCGATGCCGCGCGTCATCTTGAGCGGTGCGCCGCAGTGCGGGCACGGGTCGCCCTCTTTGACCATGCGCAGGTCGGTGACGATGATGGCATCCTTGTCGAAGTCGCGCTGCGGGTTGACGTTCTTGTAGTGGACGTCGACTTCATTAGCACCCGTGACGGCGTTGTGCATGTTCATGACGGTCGCATCGACGAGCACGTGCGTGCCCTTCTTGATGCCGATGGGGCCCATGAAGCCCGGGCAACCGCCAGCGGCGCGGATGGCCTCTTCGTCGGCCATGCGCAGGTCGAGTGCGCCCTCGATCTGGTTGATGACCTTGACCTCGTTGACGTCGTGGTCACCGCGGATGAAGGCGAGCACGAGCTCGTCCTTGTCCGTCTGGTAGGCGACGGCCTTGATCGTCTTGTCAGCCGGCACCTTGAGGAAGTCGCAGAGGGCTTCGATGGTGTTCGTGCCCGGCGTGCTGACCTTCTCGAGCGGCAGCTCGTCCTCAGCCGGAGCTTCGACTGGCTTGAGTTCGGCCTTCTCGTCGCTTGCAGCGTAGTCGCACTTCGTGCAGACGGCGATGTTCGACTCGCCAGCGTCGGCGAGGACGGTGAACTCGTGGGAATGGCCGCCGCCGATGGCGCCGTTGTCGGCCTCGACCGGACGGAACTCGAGGCCCATGCGCGTGAAGATATTCGTGTAAGCGTCGTACATCTTCTTGTAGGACTCGTTCATGCCCTCGACGTCCTTATCGAAGGAGTAGAGGTCCTTCATGATGAACTCGCGGCTGCGCATGAGGCCGAAACGCGGACGGCGCTCATCGCGGAACTTGTCCTGGATCTGGTAGAGCATCAGCGGCAGCTGCTTGTAGGAGCGGACTTCGTCGCGCACGAGCGCCGTGATCATCTCTTCATGCGTCGGTCCGAGGCAGAAGTCGCGGCCATGGCGGTCCTTGATGCGCATCATCTCGTCGCCGTAGGCGCCCCAGCGGCCGCTCTCCTGCCAGAATTCTGCCGGCTGCAGGATCGGCATCATGATCTCCTGGCCGCCGGCGGCGTCCATCTCCTCGCGGATGATCTGCTCGATCTTGCGGATCGTGCGCCATGCGAGCGGCAGGAAGGTGTACATGCCACCGGCCGTCTTGCGGATCATGCCGGCGCGGTACATGAGCTGATGGCTGGCGATCTCTGCCTCAGCTGGCGTATTTCTAAGGGTTGGTGCATAAAGGTTACTTGCTCGCATGTTTGCGTTCCTCCAATATCTGGTCTATTTCCTGGAATAATTCGTTCACGAGATCGGCTTCGGGCACTTTGCGGACGATCTCGCCCTTGCGGAAGATCAGTCCTTCGCCGTTGCCGCCAGCGATGCCGACGTCGGCGCCGCGCGCCTCGCCCGGGCCGTTGACAACGCAGCCCATGACGGCCACCTCGATGGGCTCTTCGATGTCCCTGAGCTTCTCCTCGACCTGGGCGGCGATGGCCGGCAGGTCGATGCTCGTGCGGCCGCAGGTCGGGCAGGCGACGAGCGTCGGACCGTACTCCTTGAGGCCGAGTGACTTCAATATCTCATTGGCGACGCGGACCTCGACGACGGGGTCGCCCGTCAGCGAGATGCGGAAGGTGTCGCCAATGCCCTCGGCGAGCAATGCGCCGATGCCGACGGCCGACTTGATGATGCCCGTGTTGACCGTGCCAGCCTCGGTGATGCCGAGGTGCAGCGGGTAGTCGACGGTCTGACTCATGAGGCGGTAGGCCGCAATCGTCAGCGGCACGTCGTGCGCCTTGAGGGAGATCTTCATGTCGTGGAAGTCGAGCGCCTCTAGGATGCGCACGTGCTCCATCGCCGACTCGACGAGCGCCTCCGGCGTGACGCCGCCGTACTTCTTGAGGATTTTCTTGTCGAGGGAACCGGCGTTGACGCCGATGCGGATCGGGATGCCGGCCTCTTTGGCGGCCTCGACGACGGCCTTGACCTTCTCCTCGCCGCCGATGTTGCCCGGGTTGAGGCGCAGGGCGTGGATGCCCTGGCGGATGGCCTCGAGCGCGAGCTTGTAGTCAAAGTGGATGTCGGCGACGAGCGGCACGGTGACCTGGCGCAGGATATTGCCGAGGTTCTTGGCGGCCTCCATGTCGGGCACGGCGAGCCGCACGATATCGCAGCCTGCGGCCTGCAGGGCGCGGATCTGGGCGACAGTCGCCTCGGTGTCCGTCGTCTTCGTATTCGTCATCGACTGCACGGAGATTGGCGCACCGCCGCCGATCGCGACCTTGCCGATGTGGATCTGGCGCGTCGGACGGCGCTTCTGTAAATCGTACAAATCGTACACTTCCTTTCGAATTAGTCGATGTCAGCCTCAGCCGCCGAAGATCACGCGGACGATGTCGTTCTTCGTCGCGAGCAGCATCAGGAGGAGCAGCAGGACGATGCCGACGTTCTGCGTGTAGCGCAGGGCAGTCGGACTCAACGGCTTGCCGCGCACGGCCTCGACGCAGAGCGTCAGGAAGTGGCCGCCGTCGAGTGCCGGTATCGGGAAGAGGTTGACGATGCCGAGGTTGAGGCTCAGGAAGGCCGCGAAGTTGAGGAGCGGCACGAAGCCCATCTGGGCGACCTCACCCGCCATCTGCGCGACACCGATCGGGCCGGCGAGCTCCGCGCCCGACAGCTCGAGGACGATCTTGTAGAGGGCGTCGACCATCATGTAGAGGATGGCCCCCGTCTTCTGCACGGCGAGCTTGGCCGACTCGACAAAGCCCGGGTAGCGCGTGTCGACGGAGCCCATGACGCCGACCATCGCGCGCTGTGAGCTCGAGTCGTAGGCCGGCGTGACCGTCGTATCAAACGACTCCCCGCCGCGCTCGACGGTCAGGTTGACAGGCTTTCCCGCGCTGTCCTTGACGCCAGCGACGAAGTCGGACCACGTCGCGATTGGCGTTCCGTCAATGGCGAGCACGCGGTCGCCGTCCCTGAGGCCCGCTTCGGCCGCCGGCTTGCCCGCAAGCACCGTGCCGAAGACCGGCTCTGTGCTCGGCGTGCTGACGCCGGCGAAGAAGAAGATGCCGAAGAACAGGAAGAGCGGCAGTATGAAATTCATGATGGAGCCCGCGAGGATCACAATCATGCGCGAGCTCACAGGTTTCTCGCAGTAACCGCGGCTGCCTGCATCGTTCTGCTCGGGATCCATGCCGGCGATGTCGTTGAAGCCGCCGAGCGGGATCGCGCGGATGGAGTACACCGTCTCACCGCGCTGGAAGCTCACGAGCTTCGGCCCAAAGCCGATGGCAAACTCGTCGACGCGCATGCCCGTCATCTTCGCCGTGACGAAGTGGCCGAGCTCATGCACGAGGACGAGCAGGCCGAAGACAAAGACAGCTGCTGCTATTGTCAATACCATTGCTTCACCATCCTTTTATCGTGTCATAGTGAATCTTGCAGTGAATCAAATGAAGACGCATCACTTCGCGAGCAGCGAGGCAGCGTATGCGCGCGCCCACTTGTCTTCCTCGAAGAGCTCTGCAAGTGTCGGCTCGACGATGCATTCGCGCTTCATCATCGTCTCTTCGATGATGTCGTAGATGTCGAGGAAGTGGATGGCATCCTTGAGGAAGGCGCCGACGGCGACTTCGTTGGCCGCATTGAAGACACACGGCATCGAGCCGCCCATCTTGCCGGCCTCGTAGGCAAAGCGCAGACCCTTGAAGGTGTTGGTGTCCGGCTTCTCGAAGGTCAGGTCCTTGAGCTTCCAGAAGTCGAGGCGCTCGAAGGTCGAGGTCTGCCGCGTCGGGTACGTCAGGGCGTACTGGATCGGCAGCTTCATGTCGGGGCAGCCGAGCTGTGCGATGACGGAGCCGTCGCAGAACTGGACCATCGAGTGGATGATGCTCTGCGGGTGGACTACGACCTGTATCTTGTCGTAGTCCACACCGTAGAGCCACTTCGCCTCGATGACCTCAAGGCCCTTGTTGACGAGCGAGGCCGAGTCGACCGTGATCTTCTGGCCCATCGTCCAGGTCGGATGCGCGAGGACCTGCGCCTTCGTCGCGCCGATGAGCGCTTCGCGCTTCTTGCCGCGGAACGGGCCGCCGGAGCAGGTCAAAAGGAGCTTCTCGATCGTCTCGCGCTTTTCCCCCTGCAAGCACTGGAAGAACGCGCAGTGCTCGCTGTCGACGGGCAGGATGGAGACGCCCTGCTCCTTCGCGCGGCGCATGACGATCTCGCCGGCGACGACGAGCGTCTCCTTGTTGGCGAGCGCGATGTTCTTCTTGGCGTCGAGCGCCTTCATCGTCGGCTCGAGGCCGGCAAAGCCCATCATCGAGGTCACGACGGTGTCGACATCCGGGTAGGCCGCCGCATCGATGAATGCCTGGCGGCCGCCGGCGAGCTTCGTCTTGCCCGTGTAGCGCGACTTGAGGCGCGCGTAGGCGGCCTCGTCGGAGAGCACGGCGAGCTCCGGCTCGAACTCGCGGATCTGCTTTTCGAGCAGTTCGTCGCTCGCATTGGCCGCGAGTACGGAGATGTGGAAGAGCTCGCGATGGCCGCGCACAACGTCGAGCGTCTGCGTGCCGATGGAGCCCGTGGAGCCTAATACGGCAATATTCTTCATTTCCTGCCCTCCCTTATTTCAGGCCGAGGCCCGAGATCAGCACAAAGTAGTAGACGAGCGGTGCCGTGAAGAGCACGCTGTCAAAGCGGTCCCAGACGCCGCCGTGACCCGGGATGATGTTGCCCGAGTCCTTGATGCCCGTGTAGCGCTTCGCGACGGACTCGACGAGGTCGCCGAGCGTCGCGAGGAGCGAGATGCAGAAGCCGAGGCCAGCCATCTCAGCGACGGGCAGCGAGAAGAAGACACCGAGGCCGGCAACGGCTGGC
>OGOP01002831.1_pt1 | contig 10258 bp, 9 predicted proteins | sample 1552591 | NCBI WGS metagenome assembly OGOP01 (sample SAMEA2580120, study PRJEB22360) | human gut metagenome | biome: human gut; feature: human-associated habitat; material: faeces | place: Denmark | collected 2008/2010 | reverse complement strand
TTATGTAAATAATCTTGGGAGCGGGGATGGTTGTTTACCAGACTTCGTTCATAAAATTTTCAATCCATAATAATAGTGATGATTAGGGATATTAACGGATTGAACAAAGGTTTGCGAAAACCGCAAAGGTGATGAAAAAGATTTAAATACACAATATAAGTTAATGTAAATCCTTTTTGTTTCAGAAAATGAAATACCGGACAATCTATCTTGATAGAACGTCCGTTTTTTTGGCGCTACGCGCGTAGCCCTCTGCAACAATGCTAGTCAACACTTTAGATATTGGTATAAGTTTTGTGCCGCTCGACCCGCCCTATTGAACAACTTTTGTCCATACTTCATATATTGGTTTTTTAATTTTGACAAAGTAGCCCCTAGACAATATCGGTCTATACCACAGATTTTGATGTAAAGTTCACGCACGTAGCCCTATGGGACAACATTTGTCAGAATGACATCCTGAGTAGCATCAATTCACGTCATTAGGAATAGCAATTCCGACCTATATTCTTTTGAAACAGACTATTCACTACTCACCATTTACCACTCACTAATAATATAGGCTTTTCACGTTTCACTTCTCACTTTTCACTTAAATTAATAATTCTCAACAATAATTTGCATAACAATATGTTTATATTAAAATAATAGTGGTTATACTAGCCCGATAGGTTTACCCTAGTCCAATTCGGATGGGGCAGTTTAGCCCGTAGTACAACAAGTTAAAACAAAAGGAGAAAACCGATGCCAGTAGCATCTATGATTGAACTTTTAGAAGCAGGTGTACACTTCGGACACCAAACTCAAAGATGGAACCCTAAAATGAAACCGTATATTTACGGTGCAAGAAATGGTATTTATGTATTAGATTTGCGTAAAACTACTGATTTGCTTGATGAAGCTTATGCAGTTGTTAGAGAATTCGCAGCTAAAAACAAAAATATCTTGTTCGTTGGAACTAAAAAACAAGCAGCTGAAGTTGTAGCTGAAGAAGCAACAAGAGTTGGCGCTTATTATATTAACAGAAGATGGTTAGGCGGTATGTTAACTAACTTTGAAACTATCAGAGGACGTGTTAACAAACTTAGAGAACTTGAAGACTTCATTAACTCTGGTCACGCTGAAAAATTACCTAAAAAAGAAATCGCTAAATTGAACAGAGAATTAGGTAAATTAAGCAAAACTTTAGGCGGTATCAAAGACATGAGAGGTCTTCCTGATTTAATCTTTATCGTTGACCAAAAGAAAGAAGATATTGCTATTAAAGAAGCTAACAAACTTAACATCCCTGTTATCTGCCTAGCAGATACTAACGCTGATCCAGAAGGTATCGACTACATTATCCCTGGTAATGACGATGCTATCAGATCTATCAAGTTAATTACTTCTAAGTTGGCTGACGCTATTTTGGAAGGAAAACAACTTAGAGAAGCAAATGCCAACGCTAAGGAACTTGAAGAAATTAAACCTGAAGATGCAGGTGTTGAAGCTAAAGCAGAAGAAGTTACTGCTGAATAGATACATTCGTGAGACGTGAAAGGTGAAACGTGAAAAGACCATTACAAAAGTTGATATTAGTATAATTTTACTAAAAATGCTTTTATGTATAGAACTTTTCACTTCTCACTTTTCACGTTTCACTTAATATAAATAAGGAGAATTATAAATGAATATTACAGCTCAAATGGTAAAAGAACTCCGTGATAAAACAGGTGCAGGCATGATGGATGCTAAAAAAGCTCTTGTTGAAACTGACGGTGATATGGAAAAAGCTATGGAAGTACTTCGCCAAAAAGGTATGGCTTCTGCTGATAAAAAAATGGGCAGAATTGCTGCTGAAGGTGTTGTTACTTCTGCTATCCTTGACAATTGCGGTGCTATGGTTGAATTGAACTGTGAAACAGACTTCGTTGCTAAAAACGAAGAATTCAAAGAATTAGCTAACGGTTTAGCAGAACTTGTTGCAACAACAAACCCTGCCGACGTTGATGCTCTTCTTGCTTCAACTTGCCCTAAATGCGGAAAAGTTGTTTCAGAAGTTATCAAAGAAAAAATCGCTTCTATCGGAGAAAAAATTACTTTCAGAAGATTTGTTCGTTATGAAGGCAACACTGCTTCTTATATTCACAACGGCAAAATCGGTGTTCTTATCGAAACAGATAACAAAGATGCTGAATTGATGAACGATATCTGCTTGCACATCGCATCATCTGCACCAGAATTCATCACAAGAGCAGAAATCCCTCAATCAGTTATCGACCACGAAACAGAAGTTGAAATGGGTAAAGAAGATCTTCAAAAGAAACCTGAACAAATCAGAGCTAAAATCGTTGAAGGTCGTGTAAACAAACTTATGTCACACAGAGTTCTTCTTGAACAACCGTTCATCAAAAATCCTGACGTAACTGTAGGACAATTGATTGAAGGCAAATTAACTATCAAAGCTTTCACAAGATATATGCTTGGTGAAGGGCTTGAAAAACGTCAAGAAAACTTCGCTGACGAAGTTATGAGCCAAGTAAAAGGCTAATTTGCCCTCTGCGGAAATTTTTGAAAAAAGCGCTATTTACAGAAATTGGTACTATTTTAGTAGTTTTGTAAGTGGCGCTTTTGCATATTCATGTTTAGAGCATTTGACGAAGTCCCTCTCCCATTGGAGCAATTATTAGTAAAAGCGCTATTTCTATAAATTTGGAAATAGCGCTTTTATATATTATAATATGTCATTCTGAAAAGACGGAAAATCAAGCGATTAGCGAAAATTTTCGTCTTATTCAAAATCTATTTTAAACTTAGCATAAACCGATTTCTACTTATACAAATCAACAAACTCTAACTTATAATCAAGAATTCTTGCAATAATCTCAGCTTCTTTCAAAGACAAACTTTCACGATTTAATTTTCCAAGCAAACTATTATATGTATAGTTTTCCCCTGTTTCTTCACTTAATCGCTCTGCCAATTTCTTTAATGTCGTAGCACGAGATGCTGTCAACATCTTAATTTTAGTCTTTATGTTCATAATTAAGATTATATATTATATTGACTTTTTTGAAAAAGCAGGTTATGCTAATATTTATATATGATTATTTTTATTCGTATATGAATATTCGTATTTGCATTTGAATACTTATGGAGGTTTTATGAAAAAAGGATTCACTCTAGCAGAAGTACTTATCACACTTGGAATTATAGGAGTAATTGCAGCAATTACAATTCCAACAATCATCACAAAAACAAGAAACAAACAACTTGAAACAAGCTTTCGTGCAGGCTATTCTATCTTAACTCAAGCAGTGTCGCAATTTGCCCAAGACGAAGGTGTTGACTACATAACACCAGACATGTTTCCAACAAGAACCCTAAAAGCCAAACTTATGAAATATTTTATAAGCCCTAAAGATTGCGGTTTTGGAACAGAAGAAGGAGATTGCAAAATGAACACGGGCGAAGTAGACTCCGATACAATTGTCTACAGAACATTCAACAACAAAGCTTACATGAATGTTTGCAGACTTGATGACGGGCAATTTATACTAAACAATGGTTTTGCTGTTTTTATAGATAACGCTTATGGAGTAGTCTTAATCAGTATTGACACAAACGGAATAGACAAAAAACCTAACAGATGGGGCTATGACTTATTTACGTTTCACGTGAGTAAAGATGGTTTAAAACCAATGGGAGCAGAAGGTACTTGGGCAACTACACTTTCATACTGTTCTAAAACAAATACAACTATAAATAATGGGCTAACCTGCACATATCAAGCAGTAAGCAATCCTAATTATTTTAAAAACCTTCCATAATCATAAACCAAAACATACAAAAAGACCGTCAGCAATGACGGTCTTTTGATTTTTAAAACAATTTAAAAATTAATATTTCAAATCATTAACATTAACTTCTCTTGGAGTCGCTTCAATCATCAATTTTTTTGGAATATTAAAGTTACTACCATTATCAAAAGAATTTAATTTAATTCCCGGGAAGTCTTTCATTGTTTTCGGAATACTTCCGTCGTACAAAACTAAATCTTGTTGATTTACTACAGCAGAAATTCCATTTGAAGGAGTTCCCATATTTTGATATTTTGCTCCAACCGAATTGTCAGGAGCGATTACAAAATCCATCAAGAATTTTGCATCTTTTGAAATTGTTCCTTGAGGAGGTTGTTTACTTGCTGTATCAACCATTTCTACGAATTTTGCCGGATAATTTCCATTAATTTGGAACACTTCATTATGGAAGTTTTGGTATTTAATAGGCATAAAAACAAATGTAGAATTTGAAACATTTTGAATTTGTCCTAAAACAAAATATCCTTCATGTAACATTGTGTCTTTATTAAGCTGGACATTCGCAAGCATTTTAATCAAAAGAGTTTGAGAAGGATTGGAAATTGAAAAATCCTGTAATGCTTGAACCGGTGCAGTCTTTGCCTCTACTGGTGCAACAGCCAAACCTGTAAGTAATGCAACAATAAATAATATTTTTTTCATTCTTTCTATCTCCGAATTGCTATAACAGGATGATAACATAATTTCCAAAATCCGTCAATTACAGTTATATAAGAGTTATATAACTTATTTTACATTCGTTTCAGATGGAAGCTCTTGGTATTCGTAATTAGGCGCATCATCTTCTTCTACATCATCTTTCAGTTTAAAATTAAGAAAGAAAACCTGCTCTTTTTCAATAACAAGTTCTTCACCTTTCTCAACATAAGAAAGGGGAGAATCATTATAAACATTAGTTACACTTGATTTAAAACGATTATCTTGCTCGTTTTTAATAGCTCCTTCTACAGCGCTATAACCAAGTGAAAGCCCTTTTACAAAGAAACTGCCAACTCCTAACCCAACACTTTTAGCAAGTTCTCCTTTGTTTATTTTTGTCGTATATTTTGCAGGGCAATAAGCCTTAATTTGCGAAGCTTTTCCGTTTTTATCTTTATAACTAATTGGAACAAACGTAAATGTAGCATTACGCTTTAGTCTTTTAGGATCTGTTACATCAACAATTTTCCCATCAAGAATGTAATCTGCAGCCAAAGTCGTATTATCATCAAGCACAATATCTTCAAGCAATTTTACACTCATTTCTCTCGGAGGATTTTCTGTTGTAAAACCACTCATAGCTTCCACAGCAACAGTTTTAGCAAAAACCGGTGAAGCTAATAATAACAACGACAACAGAGAAAAGTTTAAAAATTTCTTCATATTACCTACTTTCTGCATTAATAAAAAGATAAATTATTTTAAGCCGTTTGTCAACATGGGTTTAAGATATTGTCCGGTGTAAGAATTTTTACACTTTGCAACCTCAAAAGGTGTTCCTTGTGCAATCACTTGTCCACCACCAATTCCACCTTCCGGTCCTAAATCTATTATGTGGTCTGCAATTTTGATAAAATCCAAATTGTGCTCAATGACTAAAACTGTATTTCCCTGATCCGCAAGCTTTTGCAAAATTTTAATAAGCTTATCCAAATCATACCAATGCAACCCAACAGACGGTTCATCAAGCAAATACAGCGTTTTCCCCGTCGATCGTTTGTTTAATTCCGCAGCAAGCTTAATTCTTTGAGCTTCCCCACCGGAAAGTGTCGTCGCACTTTGCCCGAGCTTCATATAATCAAGCCCGACATCGTTCAAAGTCTGTAATCTCGACTTAATCGACGGAATACTGTCAAAGAATTCCAACGCTTCTTTAACACTCATTTCCAAAACGTCAGAAATAGTTTTACCTTTATATTTAACCTCTAATGTTTCTCTATTATAACGCTTCCCTTTACAGACATCACATTTAACATAGACATCTGACAAGAAGTTCATCTCAATTTTAATTACGCCATCACCCTTACAAGCCTCACAGCGACCACCTTTCACGTTAAAGCTAAACCTTCCGGGTTTGTATCCTCTGAGTTTTGCCTCATTCGTTTTAGAAAACAATTCACGAATATGCGTAAACAAATCCGTATAAGTTGCAGGATTAGACCTTGGAGTTCTTCCGATTGGAGATTGATCAATCGCAATAACTTTATCGATATTTTCAAAACCTAAAATTTCGTCCACTCCTTGCGGTTTCGGTTTATTTCCTCGTAATTTATGCAAAGCGTATTCATATATCAAATCTTGCATCAAAGAAGATTTTCCGGAGCCTGAAACTCCAGTCAGACAAACAATTTTACCTAACGGAATATCTACATCAATATTTTTAAGATTATTGATATGTGCATTTTTAACTCGTAAAAATTCACCATTACCTTCTCGAACCTTTTCAGGCACTGGGATAAATTTTTCGCCGCTCAAATATTTTCCGGTAATCGACTCTTTTGCCGCGATAATATCGTCAATTGTCCCGCAAGCAATCATTTTACCGCCGTTTACACCGGCTTTTGGACCGATATCAACGATATAATCAGCATTTCTGATAGTATCTTCATCGTGTTCAACAACTATCAAAGTATTTCCAAGATTTCGAAGTTTTATTAAAGTTTTTATCAATCTGTCGTTATCTCTTTGGTGCAAACCGATTGAAGGTTCGTCTAAAACATACAAAACGCCTGACAAACCACTTCCGATTTGAGTTGCAAGACGAATTCTTTGAGCCTCACCACCGGAAAGTGTTCCGGCACGACGAGCCAAATCAAGATAGCTCAAACCGACATCTTTCAAAAATCTTAAACGAGCACGAATTTCGTCCAAAATCTGTTTTGCAATATGCATCTGGAATTCATTTAATTCCAAATACAAATCCGAAATAAAATCTAATTCCTCATCAATCGGCATCTGAGTGAATTCAAAAATGTTTTTATCCTTGATTTTTACAGCAAGAGGAAACGGCTTTAATCTCGCGCCATGACACGAAGGGCAAGGAGTTGTTGTCATATATTTTTCAATTTCTTCCCGCCAATACTCGCCATTTGACTCATTATAACGCTTTTCTAAAAACGGAATTACGCCGTCAAAATTTCGATATTTCGTTTCATAACGATGTGTACCAAATCGCATTACAGTAAATTTAATAATATCGTCACTTCCGTAAAGAATGATTTTTTGTTCTTTTTCAGATAAATCTTCAAACGGCTTGTCCATATCGATATTGAAATTGTGACAAACAGATTTTAAAACATCATTATAATACTGTGTAGAAGTCTTTGACCAAGGATAAATTGCACCTTCGTTAAGCGATTTTTTCTTGTCCGGAACAACCAAATCAGGATCAACAACAAAGTCTGCCCCAAGTCCGGAACATCTTTCGCAAGCTCCATAAGGCGCGTTGAAAGAGAAAATTCTCGGTGCAAGTTCTTCGAAACTCAAATTACACTTCGGACATGCCAGTTTTTCGCTATAAATTATTTCTTTGCTTGGCGTTTCTTTTCCACCGACGACATCTACAATTGATACACCATCAGCTTTTTTCAACGCTATTTGAACACTATCAGCAATACGAGATTGTGCAGACTCTTTCACAACAATTCGGTCTACAACAACAGAAATGTCGTGTTTTTTCGTTTTTGCAAGCGAAATTTCATCTTCATCAAGGTTAAAAATCTCACCATCAACCTTCACGCGCACAAAACCTTCTTGTCGCAATTCCTCAAAAGTCGAAGAATACTCTCCTTTTTTACCTCGGACTACTGGTGCTAAAATTTGAATTTTTGTTCCTTCTCCGAGTTTTAAAATATTATTTACGATTTCGTCAACCGTTTGCGGCTTAATTTTTTCTCCGCAATTCGGGCAATAAGGAGTGCCGACACGGGCATATAATAGCCTTAAATAGTCATATATTTCAGTAACTGTCCCAACTGTTGAACGTGGGTTATTGCTAGTTGATTTTTGATCAATAGAGATTGCAGGCGAAAGCCCGTCGATATAGTCGACATTTGGCTTGTCCATCTGTCCTAAAAACTGACGTGCGTACGTTGAAAGGCTTTCAATATAGCGTCTTTGCCCTTCTGCAAATATTGTATCAAAGGCAAGAGATGATTTTCCGGAGCCTGAAACTCCTGTAAAAACAATCAGTTCATTCTTGGGTAATTGCAGTGAAACATCTTTTAAATTGTGCTCTTTTGCACCTTTTATAGTAATCGAGTCTAACATAACATCATTATTACACGTAAAAAATGATTTTCAAATTTACAAAATTATATATTTGTGCTAGCCTTAAATTATTGAAAATTCAATAAATTCATTATATCGATGCTGGTGCTCTGCCGAGCTGGTTGCGAGCAGAGGGCGGACGGTCAAAGCGAGGAGCTTTGCCGGTAGACCCGTTTAACGCGAGCGACCAAGAAAAACAAGACTAAATGTCACGTTTTTAGAGAGGGGGCGACAGCCCTCCACCACAAGCAGTCAGTCAGCATCGGCGAAATAGATACCAAAGTTTATGTCGATGTGGTACTCTGCCGAGCAAAAGGTGACTAAATGTCACGTTTTGTGAGAGGGTGCGAAGCACTTCCACCACAAGCAGACCTTCAACATCGACCAAGTAGCACGAACCGTTTATGTCGATGTGGTGGAATGGTAGACACGCATGCTTGAGGTGCATGTGGCGAGAGCTGTGGGGGTTCAAGTCCCCCCGTCGACAGATATAAAATAGGAGAGTGTTAATGTTTAATAATTATGCAAAATCGGAATTAGAATTAATGGTTGGTAGTAATGAAAAAATCCTTTGGAAAGGAAAACCTAATAAACGTTGTTTTATTTTAGAAGGTATTTTCAATCCAATGTTACCATTTGCTCTAGTTTGGTTTTTGTTTGATTCATTATTTATTGCTGCATTTATAGGTGGTGCTGCAACATCAGGTGCTCCTACTGTATTTTCTATATTCCCATTAATATTTTTTCTATTTCATTTAATGCCAGTTTGGATATACTTGGGTGGGGTTATATTTGTTTTTAGAAGATATCAGCACACTGAGTATATAGTTACAGATAAAGGCGTTTATATTTCTGGAGGATTATTTTCATATACCTGCAATATGAAACCATTTACGGAACTTGCAAGAGTAAATATACATAGAGGTATTATTGACCAAATTATTGGTGTTGGTGATGTTGTTTTAACAAGTAACAATGTTGCTGATTTATATAGTTCAAATATTAGAGTAAACGGTAGACCTTTAGATGTTGGTACTACTATTGCAGATATTAAAGACTATAGAAAAGTGTTTGAAATTATAAAGAAATTGCAAGAAGATATATATACTGATACCATGTACCCAAATGCTTTAAGACCAGAAGAAAATCAAGGTTATAGAACAAAATATAATGGCTTAAATTAGTTAATCTCTAAACCAAGAACCATTCTCAAATTATAATACGCTTGCGTATCTAATTTTAAAAGCAAAACTAACTTCTGATAAATATTGCAATTGCCTTCTAATTTTGCTAATATTTTCTTGACGTAAGGTTCCAAAATAGTAACCTTATCGACACCATTTTAATAATGTTGGGTTTCACCCAACCTCGAGCTATGGGAGTCTAATATGAATTATAAAAAATCTGGTCACTATAAATTTGGTATAGTAGTTGGTTATATTAACATTTTTATATCCATTTGTTTAGTTGTTTTAGAGTGGCAAATGGGTCTTTTGGAGCCAGATTTTGGTGCAGGGGCTGGTCTAGCTATGGGTGCAATAAGTGTTTTAGTTCTATCAACATTGGGAATATTGAATATAATTTTAAATATTGTGCTATATAATTTAAATGATAAAGAAATAAAATGGGATAATTTTCCAAAGAATATTAGTGATTATTTTTATTTATATTTTTTCGGTTTTTTTCATGTACTAATAGAAAAAAGATTGGGTTGGTTTATTTTCTCATTACCATTTATTTTTATTTGGACTTTTATTTCACAGATACTATTATGCTTACCAATGGAATTCATTGCTAAAATCTTGTATAATTTGTAATTTTTGTAGCCTGTGCAATTTATTGCAACGTTTCATAACCAAGAATCATCCTCATATTGTAATACGCCTGTGTATCTAATTTTAAGAGAAAAACAAGCTTGCAATAAATATTGCAATTCTCACTTAATTTTGCTAATATTTTCTTGTCGTTGGGTTCCAGAATAGTAACCTCATCGACACCATAAAAAAGTAGGTTGGGGTTTCTACCCCCAACGATAATAAATTTGTTGGGCTAAAAGCCCAACCTACACGCTCACAGTAGTTATGAGCCTTTTCTATATTGTCATATGAATATGACTATACTCTTACTTTTTTAATAAGATTGGTAACATT
>OGOP01002829.1_pt1 | contig 10264 bp, 6 predicted proteins | sample 1552591 | NCBI WGS metagenome assembly OGOP01 (sample SAMEA2580120, study PRJEB22360) | human gut metagenome | biome: human gut; feature: human-associated habitat; material: faeces | place: Denmark | collected 2008/2010 | reverse complement strand
TAGTGGAAAAAGACTTACTTGTGGTGGCGGTTGTTGTTGTTGCTGCCTCCTTACCGCATTAATCAAAATGACAAATATCCTCAGTAACTTAACTTGTCTAAAACCAAATTTAAAGTTTAAAACTACTATTAAAGTTAGCCAAAATTGATTTTAAAGATTTTGCTTTTCTGGTGAAATACCTATAGACTATAACTTACACTGTAAAATAACTCTACTAGTATTTTAGTGTATAGTGTAGTATAGCATAGCATACAATTCTTGTACATTGCAGAAAATAAGATAAAAAACCACGCAATAGTTGTTGTTGTTATATGATGAACCTTTTTACCCTCACGCACACGCAAGCTTTTTGCAGTAAAATTATACGTATATATTTCATTTTACCCCTTTTGGCATTAACCATACAAAAAAAATTATCACTATTGACACTTCAACAACAACAAGAATACTCCTCCTAAACTATACGCAAATACTAAATTTTAAAAAAAAGCCTTTAAACACAAACAAAACAAAGGACTTATAGTAGGAGTAGGAACTAAACCAAGAATACACTTTGTGCATAGACATCAAATTTAAAAAAAAAAGTGGTTTGTTTTGGTTGTTAATATAGACAAGAAACAATGCACCTTAACAACCAACACACAATTGACAATCGACTAACTAACAAACTAGCATTAACTGAAACACTAAAAAAAGAGATGAACAATGGAAACATTAAAATTTTAATTCTTATTTCTGCAAAATAAGGAAGAGAGAAAGAGAGAAAGAGAGACTCACTCCATTTTAATGATTGTTATTTCTTGATTCGGCGCAGCCAAGTCAATTGTATGATACTGATATATTTCAACAGTACTTTCAAGACATATCATTACACAATTCGAATCGAGTAGTTTCAGAAATATTGATCTTTCAAAAAAGTCATATGAAACGACGACCTTGTTCTGTTCTGTTTTGGTTTGGTTTGTTTTGTTTTGTTTCGGAATGAGTTAATGTGGAAACCGTCATCTTTCCTAAGCTTAAGCTAAGGAAATCAGGATTGCGGAAAGAATAGGAAAACAAGGTCAATACTGAAAATTCCAGCAATTAATTGACTAATGTCATCCAACAATTAAACCAATTAAAGGGATCGAGTTCAGTCTTTTGGCTCGATTTCTGTTTGTTTTTTTTTCCCGAAAAGTACCGATTTCTATCCTCGGTACCACCTTTTTGCAACATGTTCATCAATGTCTCAATTTGATCTTCCTATTCTTGTTGATGACAATGATGCTGAGTAAGTTACAACCAACAAACAACAAACAAGAACAACCAACAAACTATAATATAGTATAAAAGTAAGACAGCCACAAATAAACAAAGAAATATAATGCCATTATGAGAAAGAAAGAAAAAAACACACACACGCACAATTGTGTGTCTTAGGTCGGATTTTGTTTTCCGATATAATGGCGGTGATGGTCCCGAGAGAATGTTATGTTTTTAACAATGTAGTAGTAGTAGTAAACGTATTTGTGTGTATGAAAGGAGACAATATCAAATTACAGTTATTGTTGTTAGAATTCATTCATCTATAGTTACTAGGTCATGCTTTGTCTTTTATTTCATTCTGGCGGTCCCTGCTTAATTTGAGATTTGCGTTTAGGATGAATATTTGTGACACTAGGAAGCAATAATACAATGAAATTGCAAAAAAAAAGGAAGAAAAAGGCATAGTTAAGCTTACAACTCATCTATTCCGACTTAACATATTGATGAATCCAAAAAATGCAAAAAAAAAACAACCTTAATAAACGTCTTTTATTGACTCGATCATTATTATTACAGTATTGATGAATTATATAGATTTACAATTATAGTAGTTTTTATCACCAAATTTTTTTTTGATTCTAGAAGCATCAATTTAGATTGCAACAATTTTAAAAGTTCTCCTTTTTTATTTTGCTCTTTGTAAATGTATCTGTTTTTTCCTTTCCTTCTTTTTTTTCATATGAAATTCGTGTAAAAATAAAACTAACAATAATCATTGAAATTTCTAAAATAAGTAGTAGGTCAAGGATTATCAAATATCATTCGTTTTCTTTTGCTACTTCTTCTAAGCGGGCCATTCTCTTTTTAGGATTGTTGCATTTACGAGTAATACCACCATGATCAACATTATCAACAACAACAAAATCAGCAACAACAACAACAATTGTTACTAGAATTTAAGTTTTTAAATTCAATTAGATTTGTGATATAAGTAAATGTCTCACTGTAGAATTGCTATTTGTTGGTTTTTCTGTTAGATTAATAGGCATTTGCGAGGAAAGAACTAGTCCCGAAGCCACCAACCCCTTTGGTTCTCGTCTCTACGAATTAATCGAATTTCAGGTTTAAGATTAAGTCAATGGATTTGTAATTGTTGAAAAATAGTGTAATGATTTTTTAGTAAACAGTGATTAGCTAATATTTCATCATTGTAGACTAAACAAAGAAAACTATAGAAACTAAACATGGATAAGTTGGAAGTTTACAAGTTTACAACTGGTATGAAAATACTAAATTCCGACTCGTTTAGTAACAGTAATGAATAAACAGTGTATAATATCTACAATTCTTTATACATTTGTTGATGATAAAGAAAGGAAAGACTTTAATAAATTCCGTTTTTTAGTTGCAAATCTATATGTGTTTGTATTTGTCTAATACAAAACTATAGAGACGCTAAATTTATTAATAACAATGGGGCACACCAAGAAAAAAAAAATAGCTAAAGCCCAACAAACTGTATATAAAATTGCAGTCAAAAAGAATCATAAATACAAATTCAATAATTAATTGTTTGTCATTTCAATTGCTATTATCTATAATATCTAAAAAGGGAAAAATGGCATTGACGTGGGACAGCTATTTCTTTTCTCTTTTCTTTATTATTTCTAAGCAATCCATATATTGCTTGTAAAACAATATAAGAGAAGACTATTACTATAATAATTGTCCATAATCCCCTTTTATTCTGGTTATATTTTCTAAACAAATTATTAAGCATAATAGCCTCCTTATAATATTATATTATTTTATTAATGTCCTTTATAGTTTTAATATACTTATCTATGTCTCCTCTTGGCACTCCTCTTTCCACTAATCCTTCTTTAAGATGTTTTAATTTTTTCTGGTTATCTCCAACTTCTTCAGCCATTTGGGCTAATATAATTCTTTGTTTAGATGCTCTATCTACTCCAAAATCATCTTCACTAGCTTTCATCGCCTTGATGATTAGCTTATCATCTGTAACTCCTGCTTCTCTGTATTTTTGTGCCTCTTCTTTCATTATTCTGCGTGCCTCTTTTTTAGAAACTTTAAGTTTCTCTTGATATTTTCTTATTCTCTCTGGATCTCTTAAAGCTTGTTTGTCTAGTATTCTATTTTGTCTAGCTTCACTCTCATCTTCAGTATGAGTAGCTTCATATAGACCATTTAATCCATTACTAATATTTCCTGCTATTGAATCTACTCCATCTGGTATAGCGTTAATTCCTGAACCTGCTAAACTTCCTGCTCCTATTCCCGCTGCACCATATTTAAATACATTTGAAAAGTCATCTGATACCAATCCAGCTGTCCCAGCCGCAATAGCTCCGGCTCCCATCAATGTGCCTTTTACTGCAGCTTTCGTTGCAAATCTAGCTGCTTTAGGTGCAATATATCTTATTCCCTTTCCAATGGTTTTAGCCGTATTTCTTAGCGGTTTAGGAATTTTTCTTACTACTGAACCAACCTTACTTCCAATTGCATCTCTTCTATTTCTAATCGCACCCGTAACACCTTGAATTCCATGTTCTAATTTGCTTCCTTGGTACTTATCTTTCGCCCAATCAAGTGCTACACCACCAATTCCTCTTGTATCGCTTTCTCTTATTTCTTCTAGTTTTCTTTGCTTTTCTTCATCAGATAAATCTGAATTCATTACTTCTGCTTTTTCTCTTGCAATCCTATCTCTTTCTGTTTCGTTAACTGGATTTAATACCGCTTCGTTTTCAGCTCTTTCTGCCTCTAGCCATGCTCTGTCTTCTGGAGTTGTTGCTTCATTTAACAATTCATCTGCAGCATTTATATTTCCCCTTGCATTCTGTTCTTCTCTATCTTTATCCAATAAAGCGTTTGTGTTTTTACCCTTATCTGCTGTTCTTAATTTAGGATTTGTTTTTCCATTATTGCCATTCTCTCCGCCTCCAGATTTTCCACCTTTTCCGCCTTTTCCGCCTTTACCAAGCAACTTACTCATCTGGTTAATTCCTTGCATTGCCAAAGCTCCTCCAAGTGCAGATCCTCCTGCAACTGTTGACGCTTTTTCAAATCCAAAGAATTTACGTAATATTTTTTCAGCTTGTAAGATAAATCCTAATGCAGCTAAGGCAAATACTATGTTATCTGCTATCAAGTCCATTGAAGCACCAATTAAAACCGTATATAAAATTAAATGTACTGGTTGTATTAGTAAATTAAATATATATTCTTTAAGCCATGTATTAAATCCTTGAGCACTTCCATCTTGCAACTTATCTAAAGGATATGTCATTGCCATTAAAGGTGCAATAATAGTTAAGAATGCAAGCATCATTACTCTTTTTAGATATCTAAATAAAAATAAAATTGTATACATAACTAAAGCCAAATAAATTACTGTGTATCCAAATTGCCTCATTTCTATGTCATCTTCTGTTAAATCTTCTGTTGGTTCTAACTGTAATTCTATTCTTGCTTTTCCCGTTAAGTTTGTAGGCCACATAAATATATACTTTCCATTGCAGTCTGTAATTATATTATTGTCATGTAGCGTTTTTCCTAATCCATCACTTACATTAAATATGTATTCTCCTTCACTATCTCCTGAACCTGCTTCATATTTGTAATCCTTTAATTTGCTATCAGAATCACCAAATGTAATATAATATGGATCATTTACACTATTTACTGCTTTTGTAATTTCCTCTGTCATTTTAACAGCAAATGCCATTATGTAATGCATAAAGAACAATAAACACATTGCAACTAACCAGTCCACCATCCTTTGTTTATATTTCGCTTTATCATCAGCTGAACTACTTATTAAAATTCTTATTCCAATATAAACAAGTATTGATAATAATGCTACTATAGCTAAATTTCTTAAAGCAAAATACCACTTAGATATTGTAGGTCTTAATTCTAATGCTGTAGATTTCATTTTTATTTTTTGTCCAGTTTGTGTAATTGTTTCTATATATTTATTTCCATCTGCATCAGTTATTAGTCCATCTCTTGTTTCACTAAAAAAGTTTACATCTAATAAAGGTACTTCATTAGCAAATATTGCTTCTGGTGTAAGTAAAAATATTGGGAGTTTAAAGGTAGGCGGTATTGCATTAGCAGTAACCTGAGTTACAACATATCCAGCAAAAGCTGATGTTGCAGCAATTCCTATTATTATTCCTAATGAAAGTCCTCCTGTAAAAGGTGCAGCTACAACTGCGGCAACTAATGCCACAGCAGTTGCTATTCCTGCTAAAATTCCCGCTGCCGCAGACTGCCACTCATCTTTATGTTTTATTGTTAAGAATGAAACACTTAAGTTTGTTCCATAAATCATTGCCTGTATAATGGACATTACTCCATCTGCTATTACTAGTAATATATCTTTAATTGGTTCAAATAGTATACCACCTATACTTGCAGATGAAATATTTGGACATATAAAGTTTAACAATGTTACAATTACAAGAGCAATGATTATTTTATTTGTAATCGTTTTCTCCGTATAAAATTTCATATTAGTTCCCCTTTAATATATTTCTTGTCTTCTTTTTTTGCTTTTCATCTGTGCTAATTTATTTAAGTTAGTTTCAACAAATTCAAATTCTTTTGCTGTAGGTTGTATTTGAATAATTGCACTATCTGCGCCTACTTTTAATAATCCTTCACCTTTAAAACATGTAATTAAAAAGTTTGATTCTCCTTCGCTTAATTTAAATACTTCTTTTAAATATTGAATTTCTGATTTATCTTGTGCTAAAAATAGTTTTGTATCTGATGATGTTAATACTGCTTGTGCTTCTGGTTTTTCATAAAAGTCTTGGAATCTTTGTGAAATAATTGCTAGTGATACGTTTCTTTTTCTAGCACGTCTAGCCATTGTATTTAAGAAATCAACAGCCTCCGGGTATGGTAAAAGCATCCAAGCCTCATCAACTAAAACTCTTTTCTTTGCTGCTTTGTTTCTATCTTCACTGTTTTTCTTAACATATTTTTCCCAAATCCAAGCAAGTAAAATTTGCTGTGCCAAAGGTCTTGCAAATCTTTCCTCCAACTGTGATATATCTAGGTTAATAAATAATGTACCATCTAATAAATCAAATGTAGATTGTCCATCAAAGTATGCCATTTGTCCGTCATATTCTCTTATGTATTGTTTCATAACTTTTAGCAAATAACTATAATGGAAATTATAGTCTTGATTTGTATTTTCTGACGCCTTGTTTTGTATTCTTCTATACCATGAACCAATTGTTGGCATTTTCTTTCTTTCTTTTCCTAGCATATTGCCACTTAATCCACCATTTGCTGCTTCATATAAGCTGTTTGGATCCGAATTGATTCCATGTGCTGCATATTCTTCTGCAACTGACTCTGCAATAATTTGTTTAGTAAGCTCGTTTACTTCTTGACTTCTTGTACTACCTCTTGCCATTGTAAGCAAAGCTTGTGTAACGTCTTCAACTTTATTTTCAACATTAAGTACTAATCTATCTCTACCTGTAATTTCGTCTTTAATTACCTCTGTTTCAATATCAAAAATATTAATAATTGTTTTAGATGTTGGAGAAAGAACAACATTTATTCCTCCTAAGCTTTCTGCAACTATGCTATACTCGCCTTCAGCGTCTAGTGCTAAACTTTGAATTCCCATTAATACTGCTGAACGAGATATTAAAGTTTTCATTGTAACAGACTTACCAGCACCAGACTTAGCAAATATAACCATGTTATAGTTTGTAAGTGAGCTATGGAAGTTATCAAATAAAATTGGTACTCCAGTTTGTTTATTAATACCTAAAGGAATTCCTGAAGGATGTCCAACCTCTGATGTTGTAAATGGGAATACTGTTCCCATTGATCTACGGTCAAATGTGTGAACTTTTTTAATTTTATCGTCCATTAATGGAAGATTTGATTTAAATGCATCTTCTTGTATTGCCCACGCACTTTTTATATTTACTAGAGATTTTGACATTTCTGTTGCTAATAATTTTGTATATCTGTCCAAATCTTCTAGACTGTACGCAAATAATGTTGCTACAATTGAAGCTTCATAAAGTTTGTTATATCCTGCTGCAATTTCATCTCTTAATTGTTCAGCCTCAAATCTTTTTTGTCCTAATGTACTTTCTCTGTTAATATTACCTCTATCTGCTGCTACTATTCTTTCTGTTTCTAGTTCGTTTATAACTCTGTTTAATTCGTTTTGTGACCTTGATTCTTGAATTGGATTTATATATATTGATGTATTTATATCTCCAAACAAGTACATATCTCTAAATAGTTCTGGGAAAGTACACATTCTTGGTAAGCTTGATACAAAAAAGCTTCTCGCATATCTTGTAACATTAGATATTATTTCTAAATGATCTATATTGCTTGAATCTATTCCAGATGGTGCTATTAATTCTTTTATAGTTTTTTTCTTTAATATTTTGAATTCTTCTGGTTTTGTATAATCGCTTTGTTGTCTTTGTATAAATTCGTCTTGTTTTTTGTTCTTTTTACTCATCCTCTTTTTGTACCTCCTTCTTCTACTTCTTGTTTCTTTGGTCTTCCTTTTCTTTTTGCTTTATCTTGATTTACTTTTTCTATTGCATTTTGTGCAATTTCTTTTCCAACAATATTTTTATTTTGTTCAATAATCATTTTAGCCATTTGATCAATTAAATCTTCCATAGAGTCTTGTTTTTTCTCTAAAGCTTTTTGTTTATCTGATTTTGCTTCCATAACTTTTTGATTTGCTTTATCAAAAGCTTCTTTTTCAATTTGCTCATTTAATGCTTTCATCTTTTTGTCAAGTACATCTGGTGCTGTTGAGTATAATTCATCGTAACCTGCTTGAATTGCTTTATCTACCCCGTAAACCTCAGCATCATCGCGGTTATATGCTACATATAATAAGTCAGCTAACGAATTTGAATCTAGTATTTTACCATTTACTCCACATACTCCTAATGTTCTAACAATTGATTGTGCTCTTGTATATAATTCTGAAAACGCTAAACTTGTAATTTCTTTTTTGTCAAAGTTGTTTTCTCCTAGTTCATCAGCATAATATGGAATAACTACATAGTATTTTTGATTTAATACATTTTTATTTAAGCTCATCTTTTCTGTTGTATAAATAATATCTTTTCCATATTCATATAAGTTTGTTGTTTTAGTTAATTCAAAAAAAGCTGCCTTTAATTCATCTTCTGAATAGTTGTCTGAATTTACCATTTGTTGATATTTTCTTTTTTCTTTTTCTAACTCAGCTTCTATTCCTTGTACTTTCGCGCGATATGTTTGTATACTATTTTCTAGATTAATTGTTCTTGTTTGTGTATATATTTGAACTGGATGTCTTAATGTATTTAAGAATTGAATAAATCCTTCTTCAACTGAATTTTTTTCAACTTCTGACATAAGGTCATAATTTACACCTTGGCATTCTACAACCATTATATATTTAATTCCATTTTGAGTTATTATCATATTGTCTTCGATTTTATCAAATTCCATAAAATCAAATACTGATTCAGTACTATATGATTTTGTTCCTTTGCCTTTTTTATTTCCTGTACCAGCTATTATTTCATCATTTTTTTCATCCTTCTTTTTTCCTTTTGACTTTATATATAAAATTCCAAGGACTAATAATAACATTACCATTATGCCTAAGATAACGGTCAAAATCATTGTAATCATATTTATACTATTCATCATTTTTGCCCTCCTTATATACATATATCTTCTTGCCTTTTGTTTTAAAAAGTATTGCTCTTTTTATAACATCATCTACTGCTTCTCCACCAGTCTTTTTACTAAATTCAAATTTTGCTATTTCTGGTACTTTTAATGTTCCTATTCCAAAACCAATTAAAGAAAATAATGCTACAATTATAATTCCAACCATAGTTAAGTTAAACATTTTTAGTATAAAATAGAAAGGTAATCCTATTCCTGCTGCTACAACTGAATATATTAGGCTTTTAGTCGTAAATATAAATAAGATTCTGTTTTCGCCTTTTACATTTCTGGGTAAATTATATGTTCCCATTATGTTTCCTCCTTCGTTTACATATATATTTTCACTTAATTTATATTATAGCAAAAAACCTCGAAAAATGTAAATATAAAATAAAAAAAAAGTGCATTTTATATGCACTTTTAATATAACTGTAATGTGGTTGTAATATGGTTGTAATATTAGCTAACCTAATTTAAATGAAGCTATTGCTTTTACAATTCCTGATGCTCCTAAAAGTAAAACTATACCAACAAGATATGGAATCATTGTTTTTTTGTATTCTGCTTTTTCTGAAGTACTTCCCATCATATATTTAATACCTAAAACTAATAAGACAATTACACCAACAATTATACCTATAGTAGATAGTATGTTAGCTATTTGTCCACCGATTGTAGATATACTATTTGTATCTACATTGTTTACATTGTTCATGTTACTAATTATTCCATTTGGATCAACTGCAAAAACTGTTGTAGAAATTGTAAATAACATCATAGCTGCAATTAATAATACACTAATAGCTTTAATGGTTTTGTTCATATATTTTCCTCCTTTATCTTCATATTTATTATAAATGTTCCATTTAAAATGAAACAATTTTAAAATCATGCATTATTTAATATTGTTATAACCAATTTCCAAATTCCGAATGCTCCAAATATTACTATACATCCTACAACATAAGGAATTAATGAATCTTTTATTTTAGCTTTTTGTTCTACACTTCCAACCATAAATTGTATACCAAGTACAGCTCCCACAATAACTGCAGCAACAGTACCAATTGTTAGTAATGAGTTAAATAATAAATCTGAACCCTCTTTCAATTTAGTGGCATTTATTTCGTTTGAAGACCCTTTTCCAGTGTTTACAAAGTTATCTGCTCCATCAATTATATTATCACATGCTTTAACACTAATTAAACTAGTACAGCACATAGATAAAACAATAATTGCTAAAATTAAAATTATTTTT
>OGOP01002815.1_pt1 | contig 10302 bp, 3 predicted proteins | sample 1552591 | NCBI WGS metagenome assembly OGOP01 (sample SAMEA2580120, study PRJEB22360) | human gut metagenome | biome: human gut; feature: human-associated habitat; material: faeces | place: Denmark | collected 2008/2010 | reverse complement strand
CATGGGCGATGTCGGCATCCAGGCGGTCAAAGACCGGCTCGCCAAGTCCGGCGGGTACGCCACTGGCAACGACGGTGACTTTCGCACCAATAGAGTCGCCTTCTTTTGCGTGCTGGGATCGTACTGTATGAGATAAACACTTTGAATCATTATCCGAAGTCAGAAGAAGTGCATTGACTGGTATGACCTGATTAATTCAACCCCTTATCTGACAGGGGTAGAAAAAGAAGAGAGGTTCACATGACAACTCACAGGTCATCATTCGGCAGCTGATTGGTACTGGGTAAGGAAGTTATATATATGAGCAACTATACATCTTAGATGTATGATAAAGAAAAAGATAACAGTTCTTTAGAATATGTATATTGAAGAGAATGCAATAGCATGGTTTATATAAATTACGCATAAAAATAAGCATATGTAAGCATTTTGGTTTGCTTTTTTTAACCTGCCACCGCAATGAATGCTTTTTTTATGTTAATGTGCGTTATGAAACTAAATGCAAGAAACATATTTAAAGGATTAATATCGTTCTCTCACAGACTCCGTTTACTTATTCAAGAATATAATTTAATTTATAGTGAGCTTATTATGAATATGAACAATCCATTAGAGGTTCTTGGGCATGTATCCTGGCTCTGGGCCAGTTCCCCATTACACAGAAACTGGCCAGTTTCTTTGTTTGCAATAAATGTATTACCTGCAATACGGGCTAACCAATATGCTTTATTAACCCGGGATAATTACCCTGTTGCATATTGTAGTTGGGCTAATTTAAGTTTAGAAAATGAAATTAAATATCTTAATGATGTTACCTCATTAGTCGCAGAAGACTGGACTTCAGGTGATCGTAAATGGTTCATTGACTGGATTGCTCCTTTCGGGGATAACGGTGCCCTGTACAAATATATGCGAAAAAAATTCCCTGATGAACTATTCCGAGCCATCAGGGTGGATCCCAAAACTCATGTTGGTAAAGTATCAGAATTTCACGGAGGTAAAATTGATAAACAGTTAGCGAATAAAATTTTTAAACAATATCACCACGAGTTAATAACTGAAGTAAAAAACAAGACAGATTTCAATTTTTCATTAACAGGTTAAGAGGTAATTAAATGCCAACAATAACCACTGCACAAATTAAAAGCACACTACAGTCTGCAAAGCAATCCTCTGCAAATAAATTGCACTCAGCAGGACAAAGCACGAAAGATGCATTAAAAAAAGCAGCAGAGCAAACCCGCAATGCGGGAAACAGACTCATTTTACTTATCCCTAAAGATTATAAAGGACAGGGTTCAAGCCTTAATGACCTTGTCAGGACGGCAGATGAACTGGGAATTGAAGTCCAGTATGATGAAAAGAATGGCACGGCGATTACTAAACAGGTATTCGGCACAGCAGAGAAACTCATTGGCCTCACCGAACGGGGAGTGACTATCTTTGCACCACAATTAGACAAATTACTGCAAAAGTATCAAAAAGCGGGTAATAAATTAGGCGGCAGTGCTGAAAATATAGGTGATAACTTAGGAAAGGCAGGCAGTGTACTGTCAACGTTTCAAAATTTTCTGGGTACTGCACTTTCCTCAATGAAAATAGACGAACTGATAAAGAAACAAAAATCTGGTAGCAATGTCAGTTCTTCTGAACTGGCAAAAGCGAGTATTGAGCTAATCAACCAACTCGTGGACACAGCTGCCAGCATTAATAATAATGTTAACTCATTTTCTCAACAACTCAATAAGCTGGGAAGTGTATTATCCAATACAAAGCACCTGAACGGTGTTGGTAATAAGTTACAGAATTTACCTAACCTTGATAATATCGGTGCAGGGTTAGATACTGTATCGGGTATTTTATCTGCGATTTCAGCAAGCTTCATTCTGAGCAATGCAGATGCAGATACCGGAACTAAAGCTGCAGCAGGTGTTGAATTAACAACGAAAGTACTGGGTAATGTTGGAAAAGGTATTTCTCAATATATTATCGCACAGCGCGCTGCACAGGGGTTATCTACATCTGCTGCTGCTGCCGGTTTAATTGCTTCTGTAGTGACATTAGCAATTAGTCCCCTCTCATTCCTGTCCATTGCCGATAAGTTTAAACGTGCAAATAAAATAGAGGAGTATTCACAACGATTCAAAAAACTTGGATACGATGGTGACAGTTTACTTGCTGCTTTCCACAAAGAAACAGGAGCTATTGATGCATCATTAACAACGATAAGCACTGTACTGGCTTCAGTATCTTCAGGTATTAGTGCTGCTGCAACGACATCTCTTGTTGGTGCACCGGTAAGCGCACTGGTAGGTGCTGTTACGGGGATAATTTCAGGTATCCTTGAGGCTTCAAAGCAGGCAATGTTTGAACATGTTGCCAGTAAAATGGCTGATGTTATTGCTGAATGGGAGAAAAAACACGGTAAAAATTACTTTGAAAATGGATATGATGCTCGCCATGCTGCATTTTTAGAAGATAACTTTAAAATATTATCTCAGTATAATAAAGAGTATTCTGTTGAAAGATCAGTCCTCATTACTCAACAACATTGGGATATGCTGATAGGTGAGTTAGCTAGTGTCACCAGAAATGGAGACAAGACACTCAGTGGTAAAAGTTATATTGACTATTATGAAGAGGGAAAGCGGCTGGAAAGAAGGCCAAAAGAGTTCCAGCAACAAATCTTTGATCCATTAAAAGGAAATATTGACCTTTCTGACAGCAAATCTTCTACGTTATTGAAATTTGTTACGCCATTGTTAACTCCCGGTGAGGAAATTCGTGAAAGGAGGCAGTCCGGAAAATATGAATATATTACCGAGTTATTAGTCAAGGGTGTTGATAAATGGACGGTGAAGGGGGTTCAGGACAAGGGGTCTGTATATGATTACTCTAACCTGATTCAGCATGCATCAGTCGGTAATAACCAGTATCGGGAAATTCGTATTGAGTCACACCTGGGAGACGGGGATGATAAGGTCTTTTTATCTGCCGGCTCAGCCAATATCTACGCAGGTAAAGGACATGATGTTGTTTATTATGATAAAACAGACACCGGTTATCTGACCATTGATGGCACAAAAGCAACCGAAGCGGGTAATTACACGGTAACACGTGTACTTGGTGGTGATGTTAAGGTTTTACAGGAAGTTGTGAAGGAGCAGGAGGTTTCAGTCGGAAAAAGAACTGAAAAAACGCAATATCGGAGTTATGAATTCACTCATATCAATGGTAAAAATTTAACAGAGACAGATAACTTATATTCCGTGGAAGAACTTATTGGGACCACGCGTGCCGACAAGTTTTTTGGCAGTAAATTTACTGATATCTTCCATGGCGCGGATGGTGATGACCATATAGAAGGAAATGATGGGAATGACCGCTTATATGGTGATAAAGGTAATGATACGCTGAGGGGCGGAAACGGGGATGACCAGCTCTATGGCGGTGATGGCAATGATAAGTTAATTGGGGGGACAGGTAATAATTACCTTAACGGCGGTGACGGAGATGATGAGCTTCAGGTTCAGGGGAATTCTCTTGCTAAAAATGTATTATCCGGTGGAAAAGGTAATGACAAGTTGTACGGCAGTGAGGGAGCAGACCTGCTTGATGGCGGAGAAGGGAATGATCTTCTGAAAGGTGGATATGGTAATGATATTTATCGTTATCTTTCAGGATATGGCCATCATATTATTGACGATGAAGGGGGGAAAGACGATAAACTCAGTTTAGCTGATATAGATTTCCGGGACGTTGCCTTTAAGCGAGAAGGTAATGACCTCATCATGTATAAAGCTGAAGGTAATGTTCGTTCTATTGGCCACAAAAATGGTATTACATTTAAAAACTGGTTTGAAAAAGAGTCAGATGATCTCTCTAATCATCAGATAGAGCAGATTTTTGATAAAGACGGCAGGGTAATCACACCAGATTCTCTTAAAAAAGCATTTGAATATCAGCAGAGTAATAACAAGGTAAGTTATGTGTATGGACATGATGCATCAACTTATGGGAGCCAGGACAATCTTAATCCATTAATTAATGAAATCAGCAAAATCATTTCAGCTGCAGGTAACTTCGATGTTAAGGAGGAAAGATCTGCCGCTTCTTTATTGCAGTTGTCCGGTAATGCCAGTGATTTTTCATATGGACGGAACTCAATAACTTTGACAGCATCAGCATAATATATTAATTTAAATGATAGCAATCTTACTGGGCTGTGCCACATAAGATTGCTATTTTTTTGGAGTCATAATGGATTCTTGTCATAAAATTGATTATGGGTTATACGCCCTGGAGATTTTAGCCCAATACCATAACGTCTCTGTTAACCCGGAAGAAATTAAACATAGATTTGACACAGACGGGACTGGTCTGGGATTAACGTCATGGTTGCTTGCTGCGAAATCTTTAGAACTAAAGGTAAAACAGGTAAAAAAAACAATTGACCGATTAAACTTTATTTCTCTGCCCGCATTAGTCTGGAGAGAGGATGGACGTCATTTTATTCTGACTAAAGTCAGTAAAGAAGCAAACAGATATCTTATTTTTGATCTGGAGCAGCGAAATCCCCGTGTTCTCGAACAGTCTGAGTTTGAGGCGTTATATCAGGGGCATATTATTCTTATTGCTTCCCGTTCTTCTGTTACCGGGAAACTGGCAAAATTTGACTTTACCTGGTTTATCCCTGCCATTATAAAATACAGAAAAATATTTATTGAAACCCTTGTTGTGTCTGTTTTTTTACAATTATTTGCATTAATAACCCCCCTTTTTTTTCAGGTGGTTATGGACAAAGTATTAGTGCACAGGGGATTTTCAACTCTTAATGTTATTACTGTCGCATTATCTGTTGTGGTGGTGTTTGAGATTATACTCAGCGGTTTAAGAACTTACATTTTTGCACATAGTACAAGTCGGATTGATGTTGAGTTGGGTGCCAAACTCTTCCGGCATTTACTGGCGCTACCGATCTCTTATTTTGAGAGTCGTCGTGTTGGTGATACTGTTGCCAGGGTAAGAGAATTAGACCAGATCCGTAATTTTCTGACAGGACAGGCATTAACATCTGTTCTGGACTTATTATTTTCATTCATATTTTTTGCGGTAATGTGGTATTACAGTCCAAAGCTTACTCTGGTGATCTTATTTTCGCTGCCTTGTTATGCTGCATGGTCTGTTTTTATTAGCCCCATTTTGCGACGTCGCCTTGATGATAAGTTTTCACGGAATGCGGATAATCAATCTTTCCTGGTGGAATCAGTCACGGCGATTAACACTATAAAAGCTATGGCAGTCTCACCTCAGATGACGAACATATGGGACAAACAATTGGCAGGATATGTTGCTGCAGGCTTCAAAGTGACAGTATTAGCAACCATTGGTCAACAAGGAATACAGTTAATACAAAAGACTGTTATGATCATCAACCTGTGGTTGGGAGCACACCTGGTTATTTCCGGGGATTTAAGTATTGGTCAGTTAATTGCTTTTAATATGCTTGCTGGTCAGATTGTTGCACCGGTTATTCGCCTTGCACAAATCTGGCAGGATTTCCAGCAGGTTGGTATATCAGTTACCCGCCTTGGTGATGTGCTTAACTCTCCAACTGAAAGTTATCATGGGAAACTGGCATTACCGGAAATTAATGGTGATATCACTTTTCGTAATATCCGGTTTCGCTATAAGCCTGACTCTCCGGTTATTTTAGATAATATCAATCTCAGTATTAAGCAGGGGGAGGTTATTGGTATTGTCGGACGTTCTGGTTCAGGAAAAAGCACATTAACTAAATTAATTCAACGTTTTTATATTCCTGAAAATGGCCAGGTCTTAATTGATGGACATGATCTTGCGTTGGCCGATCCTAACTGGTTACGTCGTCAGGTGGGGGTTGTGTTGCAGGACAATGTGCTGCTTAATCGCAGTATTATTGATAATATCTCACTGGCTAATCCTGGTATGTCCGTCGAAAAAGTTATTTATGCAGCGAAATTAGCAGGCGCTCATGATTTTATTTCTGAATTGCGTGAGGGGTATAACACCATTGTCGGGGAACAGGGGGCAGGATTATCCGGAGGTCAACGTCAACGCATCGCAATTGCAAGGGCGCTGGTGAACAACCCTAAAATACTTATTTTTGATGAAGCAACCAGTGCTCTGGATTATGAGTCGGAGCATATCATCATGCGCAATATGCACAAAATATGTAAGGGCAGAACGGTTATAATCATTGCTCATCGTCTGTCTACAGTAAAAAATGCAGACCGCATTATTGTCATGGAAAAAGGGAAAATTGTTGAACAGGTTAAACATAAGGAACTGCTTTCTGAACCGGAAAGTTTATACAGTTACTTATATCAGTTACAGTCAGACTAACAGAAAGAACAGAAGAATATGAAAACATGGTTAATGGGGTTCAGCGAGTTCCTGTTGCGCTATAAACTTGTCTGGAGTGAAACATGGAAAATCCGGAAGCAATTAGATACTCCGGTACGTGAAAAGGACGAAAATGAATTCTTACCCGCTCATCTGGAATTAATTGAAACGCCGGTATCCAGACGGCCGCGTCTGGTTGCTTATTTTATTATGGGGTTTCTGGTTATTGCTGTCATTTTATCTGTTTTAGGTCAGGTGGAAATTGTTGCCACTGCAAATGGGAAATTAACACTAAGTGGGCGTAGCAAAGAAATTAAACCTATTGAAAACTCAATAGTTAAAGAAATTATCGTAAAAGAAGGAGAGTCAGTCCGGAAAGGGGATGTGTTATTAAAGCTTACAGCACTGGGAGCTGAAGCTGATACGTTAAAAACACAGTCATCACTGTTACAGACCAGGCTGGAACAAACTCGGTATCAAATTCTGAGCAGGTCAATTGAATTAAATAAACTACCTGAACTGAAGCTTCCTGATGAGCCTTATTTTCAGAATGTATCTGAAGAGGAAGTACTGCGTTTAACTTCTTTGATAAAAGAACAGTTTTCCACATGGCAAAATCAGAAGTATCAAAAAGAACTGAATCTGGATAAGAAAAGAGCAGAGCGATTAACAATACTTGCCCGTATAAACCGTTATGAAAATTTATCGAGAGTTGAAAAAAGCCGTCTGGATGATTTCAGGAGTTTATTGCATAAACAGGCAATTGCAAAACATGCTGTACTTGAGCAGGAGAATAAATATGTCGAGGCAGCAAATGAATTACGGGTTTATAAATCGCAACTGGAGCAAATTGAGAGTGAGATATTGTCTGCAAAAGAAGAATATCAGCTTGTCACGCAGCTTTTTAAAAATGAAATTTTAGACAAGCTAAGACAAACAACAGACAGCATTGAGTTATTAACTCTGGAGTTAGAGAAAAATGAAGAGCGTCAACAGGCTTCAGTAATCAGGGCCCCTGTTTCGGGAAAAGTTCAGCAACTGAAGGTTCATACTGAAGGTGGGGTTGTTACAACAGCGGAAACACTGATGGTCATCGTTCCGGAAGATGACACGCTGGAGGTTACTGCTCTGGTACAAAATAAAGATATTGGTTTTATTAACGTCGGGCAGAATGCCATCATTAAAGTGGAGGCCTTTCCTTACACCCGATATGGTTATCTGGTGGGTAAGGTGAAAAATATAAATTTAGATGCAATAGAAGACCAGAAACTGGGACTCGTTTTTAATGTCATTGTTTCTGTTGAAGAGAATGATTTGTCAACCGGGAATAAGCACATTCCATTAAGCTCGGGTATGGCTGTCACTGCAGAAATAAAGACTGGAATGCGAAGCGTAATCAGCTATCTTCTTAGTCCTCTGGAAGAGTCTGTAACAGAAAGTTTACATGAGCGTTAAGTCTCAGAGCCGCGGTATCCGGCTCATATCTTCTCCTGTCATGTGTGACTGCACTGTTTTGTGGCAAACCAGTACTGACTATCCACTGGAATTCGGTAGTCATTAACTATGGCATTGATGTCCTTTATAACTGTCTTACAGGGCGTATAACACATCCCGCGACGGAAGCTTATCACAGAGGAAGAGGTAAGCTTCAGAATGGAAAGTATATGAGAAGACTGTGATTGTTTAAAAATACACAATCCGCTGTGAGGTGGAGTCAGGGGAGGTACTGGCCCGCAGAAGCGGAGAATGGTTGATGTATGAGGCGAGTGTGACATTTTTCATGAAAGTAAAACAGGTGATAACCTCCTTTGGTTAGGGGGATTCACAGGTATTATTACAGAACAATGTTGTTTCTGGCTTGTTCTTTTTTTGCAACTGGAATAGCCTCTTTTAATATGGGGCACCCCGAAATACTGTATTTCTCAGCCATCAGTACAGCACTTTCTCCGTTCTTTGCCTGGTGTTTGCGGTATCCTGATGAGGAGATTAATGAAGGTATATGGGGATATAATGCTGTTCTGTATGGCATAGCCTGTGGCATGCTTGTCCCTGTGTCAGTCTCCGGAATTGCTGTACTTATTGTCGGAACACTGGAGATGCTCCTTTTAATGGGGTTCAGATAATACTTAACCTGCTGGCCCGACCTGTCCTGGTGATGCCAGGTTTACCAGCTTTCTTTCAATGTGGAATATATTAATAGAAATCCAGTGGTTTTGCATACCGGGATGTTGTGTAGTGCAAAATTTATACTACAGGGATCGGAGTAGTGATGTTTAAGATTCATTAAATAGTTTCAAAGACGCTTTGTATACGACATGATTGCTAACCTCTCGCCCAGTGATTAGGTATTCTGATAAGGTGTAGTAAAATATTAATCTTCACAGAGGAGTTAAAAATATTATGGGTAACCAATGGCAACAAAAATATCTTCTTGAGTACAATGAGTTGGTATCAAATTTCCCTTCACCTGAAAGAGTTGTCAGCGATTACATTAAGAATTGTTTTAAAACTGACTTGCCGTGGTTTAGTCGGATTGATCCTGATAATGCTTATTTCATCTGCTTTTCTCAAAACCGGAGTAATAGCAGATCTTATACTGGATGGGATCATCTTGGGAAATATAAAACAGAAGTACTGACACTCACTCAAGCCGCTCTTATTAATATTGGTTATCGTTTTGATGTTTTTGATGATGCAAATTCAAGCACAGGAATTTATAAAACAAAGAGTGCAGATGTGTTTAACGAAGAAAATGAAGAAAAAATGCTCCCGTCGGAATACCTGCATTTTTTACAAAAGTGTGATTTTGCAGGTGTTTATGGAAAAACTCTGTCAGATTACTGGTCGAAATACTATGATAAATTTAAGCTTTTACTAAAAAATTATTATATTTCTTCTGCTTTGTATCTTTATAAAAATGGAGAGCTTGATGAGCGTGAATATAATTTCTCCATGAACGCCTTAAATCGCAGTGATAATATATCACTATTATTCTTTGATATTTATGGATATTACGCATCTGATATTTTTGTAGCCAAAAATAATGATAAGGTAATGCTTTTCATTCCTGGTGCAAAAAAACCTTTTTTATTCAAGAAGAATATCGCTGATTTGCGGCTTACCCTTAAAGAACTTATTAAGGATAGTGACAACAAACAATTACTTTCCCAACATTTTTCATTATATAGTCGTCAAGATGGAGTTTCCTATGCAGGAGTAAATTCTGTTCTACATGCAATAGAAAATGATGGTAATTTTAATGAGTCTTACTTTCTGTATTCCAATAAGACACTTAGCAATAAAGATGTTTTTGATGCTATAGCTATTTCTGTTAAGAAACGCAGTTTCAGTGATGGTGATATCGTTATAAAATCAAACAGTGAAGCTCAACGAGACTATGCTCTGACTATACTCCAGACGATTTTATCAATGACCCCTATATTTGATATCGTAGTCCCGGAGGTATCTGTTCCGCTTGGACTGGGGATTATTACTTCCAGTATGGGGATCAGTTTTGATCAACTGATTAATGGTGATACTTATGAAGAACGTCGTTCTGCTATACCTGGTTTGGCGACAAATGCAGTATTGCTTGGTCTGTCTTTTGCAATTCCACTCTTGATTAGTAAGGCAGGAATAAACCAGGAGGTACTTAGCAGCGTTATAAATAATGAGGGCAGGACTCTGAATGAAACAAATATCGATATATTTTTGAAGGAATATGGAATTGCTGAAGATAGTATATCCTCAACTAATTTGTTAGACGTTAAGCTTAAAAGTTCCGGGCAGCATGTCAATATTGTAAAGCTTAGTGATGAAGATAATCAAATTGTCGCTGTAAAAGGGAGTTCTCTGAGCGGCATCTACTATGAAGTGGACATTGAAACAGGATATGAGATTTTATCCCGAAGAATTTAT
>OGOP01002813.1_pt1 | contig 10318 bp, 8 predicted proteins | sample 1552591 | NCBI WGS metagenome assembly OGOP01 (sample SAMEA2580120, study PRJEB22360) | human gut metagenome | biome: human gut; feature: human-associated habitat; material: faeces | place: Denmark | collected 2008/2010 | reverse complement strand
AACCCCAACCGGCCAGGGACCGGGAACAACGCGAATCGCCCAGGGGGCGGTAACCTGCCTTCGCCAGATACCAGGCACAAAAAATTCCGGCAGGTCCACTTCCCACAATAACCGGCGGATATTTCAGTTCCTCTTCACCAGGAGATGGAAATGTATATTCCTTCTCTTGAGTTAACATAATATTATTATTGTGAGCTTTTCGTAAAATCTTGCTTTCCTGGTTTTTATCCTGCAAAGACACATCTACCGTATAAACAAATTTTTTATCCTCTTTATGACGGCAATCCAGTGACTGCTTCACTATTTCGTAAGTGAAGCCTTCATTTTTCAGACGAAGCTCCTTACGGATCTTTTGGCTTAACTCTTCCGGGGTATGATTAATTGAAAGTTTCAGCTGGGTAATTCGAATCATGTTATTCTCCTTTTTCAAACACGCTCTGACATTTACTGGCATTCACTCCTGCAACATAACCGCTGGACCAGGCCCACTGCAGATTGTAACCGCCACATTTCCCATCAATGTCCAATAGTTCTCCTGCGAAATATAGGCCTGAATTTCGTGTGGATTCCAAGGTCTGGGCGTTAACCTGCGTAGTATCAACGCCGCCAGAGCACACCTGTGCCTGTTCAAAAGACTGATAACCAGTCACTTTAAGCGGATAGCTGCTGATTGCTTCTTCCAGATCATTTGCTGACAAAAGCACTTTTGCAAGCTTATCCGGGAAAAGTCCGGTCAAAAAGTCTTTTTTTCCTTTATAGGGGCAGTTTTCCTTTCGTATTTTCAGAAAAGCTTTCAACTGTTCCCGGGAAAATTCTGGCAGGAAGTTTAAAATCAGAGTCACATTTTTTCCCTGTTTCAGTGCACGGATTCCGTATCGGCTGACCTGAAACACCGGAATTCCGGATACGCCATAATCAGTAAGCTGTAGTTCTCCTGTTTCCTCTGTGATTTTTTTCCCATCCACAAGCAGCATAATTCTGCCTTCTGTGCGGACACCTGCCCAACCGGAAAAGCCTGTATTCCTGCATTTCAGTGCAGTTAAAGCCGGGAGAGGCTCTATAAGTCTGTGTCCCAGTGCTGCGGCAAGCTCATAACCGCTGCCATCGGAACCGGAAATTGCAGAAGCTTTGGAACCATTGGAAAGAATAACTGCTTCACCCTCGTATATCCAGCCTTCTACCTGAACCTTCCAGATATCCTGTTCCTTAAAAACACGTTGTACTTTTTGGTTGGTCTTGATCTTTACCCCAAGATTCCGTGCTTCCATACACAATACCTCAGCAACGCTTGCTGCCTGTCCGCTATGCGGATAGAGATAGCCGCCGTTTTTATTCACAGGATAAATTCCAAGCCGGGTAAAAAATTTCACCGTGTCTTCTACCGGAAACTGATTCAGAACTGCCTGTTCAAAGCCTGGATTTTCGCTTCGATATGCATCAGACGGCACCTGGATATTGGTAAAATTACATTTGCCGTTTCCTGTAGCGCAGATCTTTTTGCCTGGTTTTTCATTTTGTTCCAATATGGTTACAGCGGCCCCGTTTTCTGCAGCTGCAATGGCTGCCATCAGCCCGGACGCCCCGCCGCCTGTAACGATAACACGTTTTTTCTCCATATAAACTCCCGTTTTTTACATCTGTTTTAAAGAACTTATGGTAACGGTTCAGCGCCTCCCTGTTACACGCCTGGCGTTGCACGAAAATTCATGTTTTTCATGATTTCACTGTAATTTTACCAAATCCTGCTCCACAAGTTTCTGCAAGGACATCATAACACCTAGTTTTGCATGCTCCCAGGTAAGTCCTCCCTGGAAATATACGGCATATGGCTCTTTCACAGGTCCATCTGCGGAAAGCTCAATAGAAGAGCCCTGTACAAATGCGCCAGCTGCCATAATGACCTGACTGTCATAACCTGGCATATCCCATGGCTCCGGATCAACATAACTGTCAACCGGGGCAGCAGCCTGAATCCCCTTACAGAATGCGATCAGACGCTCCGGACTTTTTAAAGTCACTGCCTGAATAATATCCTGCCTTGGCTCTGTGGAATTTGGAACCACGTCAAATCCAAGCTTTTCATAAATATTGGCTGCAAAAACAGCGCCCTTTAACGCACCCTTTGTCACCATCGGTGCAAGGAAAAATCCCTGATAGAAGGAACGGTTTACGCCAAGTGAAGCTCCCACCTCAGCACCAAGCCCCGGACAGGTCATACGGTAAGAAGCATTTTCCACGCACTCTTTGGTTCCCGCAATGTAACCGCCAATTGGAGCAAGTCCGCCGCCCGGGTTTTTGATCAAAGAACCAACCACCATATCTGCACCAACATCACTGGGCTCAATAGTGTCAACAAATTCGCCGTAGCAATTGTCTACCATACAGATCACATCAGGCTTAATGCTCTTTACAAATGCAATCAGCTCACCAATCTGCTTTACTGAAAAAGAGGGGCGTGTCATATAGCCTTTGGAGCGCTGAATCTCAACCAGTTTTGTCTTCTCATTGATTGCTTTGCGGATATTTTCATAATCGAAAGTTCCATCCTCAAGAAGATCCACCTGACGATAAGTTACTCCGTATTCTGCCAGGGAGCCCTTGGATGGACGGATACCGATCACCTCTTCAAGAGTATCATATGGCTTTCCGGCTGGTGCCAGCATTTCATCGCCTGGACGCAGGTTTCCAAAAAGAGCAATGGCCAGGGCATGTGTTCCACACGCAATCTGCGGACGCACCAGACATGCTTCTGTGTGGAATGTATCCGCATAAACCTTTTCCAGAGTATCACGACCGTAATCGTTGTAGCCGTAACCGGAAGAAGAGCCGAAGCACTCCTCGCTGACGCGGTTTTTCTGCATCGCAGCGATTACCTTTAACTGATTGTACTCTGCATTGGAAAAGCTCTCCACCTTGGCAAACAGGCCTCGACGCATAGCCAGAAGAACTTTCATCTGGTTATATTCTGCAGTTTTGTCAAACTGTTCAAAACGCTCCTTTAAGGATTCTTCTATTTCATGGCAAAAATCGTAAACCTGGGAAGAAATTCCCAGCTGCTCGTATAATTCTTTCATAATAAATTTTCCGTCTGTCTGACGGTATTCCTCCATTTTTTTGTTTTCAAAGCGGGCGATTACCCCCTGTGGAAAATCTGATTATCGAAATAACTACTCTCCAGTTATTCCTTTTTCATGGCAAACGCTCAGCATATATTCCAGCATTTTATTCTCGTCATACCCGAACTCATCTTTATTCACCCACACTGTTTCCGGTTCTCTGTGGAACCAGGTGAGCTGGCGTTTGGCAAAGTGCCGGGTGTCGCGCTTCAAGATCCGCACAGCCTCTTCCAGCGGCATTTCTCCATCCAGATAGGCCAGGATTTCTTTATATCCAAGACCCTGCATGGAAACCATACCTCTGTGATAGCCCATGTCCTTCAGCTTCTGGACTTCTGCCACAAGACCGCTGGTCATCATTTCATCCACCCGCTTATCAATGCGTTTATATAAAAGCTCCCGTGGTGCATTCAGCACAAAGTATGCCAGATTATAGGGGCTGGTTCGTTCCTGCTGCTCCTCATTGTGTGCGGAAATAGGGCTATGGTTCTGATGATAAAATTCCAGTGCGCGGATTACACGCTTCGTGTTGTTTTCGTGGATCACTTCGGCGCTTTTGGGATCCACCTCTGCCAGCATCTGATGAAGATATGCAGCACCTTTTTCCTGGACAATCGCCTCCAGATCGGCCCGGTATCCATCGTCCTGCTCAGCCTGGGTAAAATCAATATCTCTGGTCACCGCCTGAATATAAAAGCCGGTTCCCCCCACCAGAATGGGAATATGTCCCCTGGTGTAAATCTTTTCCATGGCATCCTTTGCCATCTGTTGAAAACGCACAATGTGAAATTCATCCTCTGGCGTCAGCTCATCCACCAGGTAATGGGGAACTCCCTGCATTTCTTCTGGCATGATCTTCGCAGAGCCAATATCCATATATTTATAAACCTGCATGGAATCTGCAGATATGATCTCGCCGCCAATGGCTTTTGCCAGAGAAATAGACAGCCTGGTTTTTCCAACTGCAGTAGGACCGGTAAGGACAATAAGAGGTTTTTTCATAATCTCTCCTGTTTATACAATTCGCTTAAATTTCTTTTCAATTTCTGTCTTTGTCATCGCAATGATAGTGGGACGGCCATGAGGACAATTATATGGATTGTCCAGAGTAAGAAGCTCGTCGATCAGCTTATCTGCCTCCAGAGCAGACATCTGATGATTTCCTTTGACAGCAGATTTGCATGCCATTGTGGCAAGTCTTGCTGTGAAAAGGTCAAAAGCATCCTTTGCACCTTCTCCTCCCAGATTGTCAAGCATTTCCAGAAAGAGTTCTTCTTCATGGAATCCGTACAAATTTGTCGGAACTGCACTGATACAGTATTCCCTTCCACCAAAGGGTTCAATCTCAAAACCGTATTTCCTGAAATATTCTTCGTTGGCTTTTAATTTCGCCTGTTCATCCATGTTCAAGGTCACCACAAGCGGAGGATTCAGATATTGCGATTCAATGGACTGTTCTTTAAAACGTTTTACAAAGCGCTCATAATTTACCTTTTCGTGAGCTGCATGCTGGTCGATAATGTAAAACTGGTTTTCAAATTCCACCAGCCAGTAGGTGTCAAACAACTGGCCAATCAGCTTATGGCGGTTTCGGGATTCTGGTGCCAGAAGTTTCTCCTGAAAAAGCTCAAGCTGCTTTCCCCCAACGGATGGATATTCTGTACCTGGATCACTCTGTCCAGGCTCAGATTTATCTGGTATCTCATAGTTTACGGATACAGCAGTCTCTGCCTGATTATCGGCTTCATTCATTCTCTCAACCGATATGTTATCTTCTGCCGCTTTTTCATCTGCACTTTTATCCGCTTTTTCTTCTGCTTTTTCTTCTGCTTTTTCATCCGCTCTTTTATCTGCCTCCGCAGCCTCTTTTAAAGTTCCTGCAAAAAGAGCTTCCTCTTCCTTGCTAAATGGCTTCACCTGATAAATTGCCTGCTCACGAAGCACACTGCTGGCCTGACAGCCAGAGCTGTTTACAAGGCTTCCAGATGAATTTATTTTTCCAGTTGGAGCTGTTTTTTCAGTTAGAGCTGTTTTTCCAGTTAGAACTGTTTTTTCAGCAGCCTGTGAATAGCAGCTTTCATTATTCCCTGCGCTGCTTCGACCAGCTTTTTCAGCAGCACCTTCACAATGAAGTTCCGTCCTGCGACTTTTCTCAAATGGCTCCGGAACTGCTCCGCGGCTTACTGCTGCCACCTTTGATTCCCGCTCCTCTTTTCCCACTGGAACAACCGGTATCAGTTCTCTGTGAAGAAGCGCATTGTGAACAGCCTCGTAAATGGCATCATACACCTCCGCCCCTCTTGCAAAACGAACCTCCAGTTTCCGGGGATGAACATTTACATCCAGATCATTTCCTGTCATCTGGATCTGCAATGACACAAAAGGAAATTTATGCTGCATGACAAAGCCCTTATATGCATCCTCAATGGCCTTCGTAATAATATTGTTTTTCACAAATCTGCCATTTACATAGTAGTTCTCAAAGCTTCGGTTTCCTCTGGAAACCTCCGGTTTGCCGGCGTATCCCTCAATTTTCATAAAATCATTTTCGTAGGAGACTTCCAGAAGTGCTTTCGCCATATCCCGGCCATATACATTATAAATAACATCCTTCACATTATAATTGCCGGAAGTATGCAGTTTCACCTGTTTGTTCTGAATATATTTAAAAGAAATCTCCGGATGGGAAAGAGCAAGCTGTTCCATCATAGTTCCAATATAATTTGCTTCTGAAGAATCAGATTTCAGGAACTTGCTCCGGGCCGGTGTGTTGTAAAAGAGATTCCGAACCAGGAAAGTAGTTCCATCTGGAGCTCCCATTTCCTCAAGGCTTTGTTCTACGCCGCCTTCGATCACGTAACGCACGCCGCTGATAGCAGAAGGAGTTTTTGTGATCAGCTCCACCTGGGAAACTGCGGCAATACTGGATAAAGCCTCACCACGAAATCCCAGTGAGGCTATGTTTTCCAGATCTTCTACTTTTTCAATTTTGCTGGTAGCATGACTTAAGAATGCCGTAGGTACCTGAGCAGCCTCGATTCCCCCTCCGTTGTCTGTAATACGGATCAGCTTCTTTCCTCCATCTGTAATCTCTACTGTTACAGCAGTAGCACCAGCATCAATGGAATTTTCTACAAGCTCCTTTACAACAGAAGAAGGGCGCTCTACCACCTCACCTGCTGCAATTTTATCAATGGTATGTTTATCTAAAACTGCTATTTTTCTCAAGTTTTTCTCTCCATATAAAAGCAGGTTGACCGCTTCGGTTCACAATACGGACATGTCGCCTGCCGGTGACAGCACCATATATGAAAGTCAGCTGTCAGTTACCATCTGTTCTTTATCTTATTCTGAAGATTGTATAACGTATTTAAGGCTTCCATGGGAGTCAGATTTCCAATGTCAATGCCTTTTAATTCTTCAATAATGTCATTGTCTTGTACAGTGTCAAATAATGACATCTGCGCCATATCCATTTCTACCTTCGGCTTCTTCTTCGGTGAAGCCAGATCTTTTACAGCAGCAGTAATGTCTGCATCGCTTAATTCCTCAACCAGCTCTTTTGCACGGTTAATAACAGAATCCGGAACACCTGCCAGCTTGGCGACCTGAATTCCATAACTCTTATCTGCGCCGCCTTTTACAATCTTGCGGAGAAAAACAATATCGTCACCTTTTTCCTTAACTGCAATGCAGTAGTTGGTAACGCCAGATAGTTTTCCTTCCAGTTCAGTCAGTTCATGATAATGTGTGGCAAATAATGTCTTGGCTCCACAAAGCTTTGTATTACTGATATGTTCAATCACTGCCCAGGCAATGGCAAGACCATCAAAGGTACTGGTTCCACGGCCAATCTCATCCAGGATCAGAAGGCTCTTGGCAGTGGCATTTCGAAGGATATTGGCCACCTCAGTCATTTCCACCATGAAAGTACTCTGTCCGCTGGCAAGGTCATCTGATGCACCTACACGAGTAAAGATTCTGTCCACAATTCCAATTACAGCCTTATCTGCCGGAACAAAGCTTCCAATCTGTGCCATAAGTACGATCAACGCAGTCTGGCGCATGTATGTGGATTTACCTGCCATATTTGGACCTGTAATAATGGAAACTCTTTTTTTAGTATTGTCAAGGTATGTATCGTTGGCAATGAACATATCATTATCGATCATCTGCTCTACAACCGGATGACGACCACCTTTGATATCTATAATTCCGCCTTCATTTACCTTCGGACGTACATAATGATTGCGCTCAGCAACAAGCGCCAGGGATGCAAACACATCCAGACCTGCAATTGCCTTGGCTGTACGCTGGATTCTTATCACTTCCTGGCCAACTTTATCACGGACATTGGAAAACAGCTCGTATTCCAGGGCATAAAGTTTATCTTCAGCGCCAAGGATCATATTTTCAAGGTTTTTCAACTCCTCGGTAATATAACGTTCTGCATTTGCAAGAGTCTGTTTACGGATGTAGTTCTCCGGCACCAGTTCTTTAAACGTATTGGTTACCTCAAGGGCATAGCCGAATACACGGTTATATTTGATCTTCAGGGATTTGATTCCGGTACGCTCACGTTCCTTTGTTTCCAGCTCTGTAAGCCATTTTTTTCCATCTGTGCGGGCACTGCGGAATTTATCCACATCTTCGTTAAAGCCTTCACGAATAATGCCTCCATCCTTCTGGGCAAGGGGCGGTTCATCTACAATGGCGTGCTTGATCAGATCTGTAATATCTTCAAGACTGTCCATGTCCTCGTAGATTTCTTTCAGAATCGGTGCCTGAAAGTCCTTGAGAACCTGTTTAATATAAGGAATCATTTCCAGAGAGGACGCAAATGCTACCATATCTCTTGGATTTGCAGACTTAAAGCTGATGCGGCTGACCAGACGCTCCAGGTCATACACTGGATTGAGATATTCCCGGATCTCATCGCGGAGCATCGGTTTCTCATTCAGCTCTTCAAGAGCTTCCAGTCTGCGATTGATCTCTTCTGCATCGATCAGTGGCTGTTCCACAAAGGAGCGAAGAGTACGGGCACCCATGGCTGTTTTAGTCTTATCCAGTACCCAGAGAAGAGAACCTCTTTTCTGCTTTTCACGGAGGGTCTCCACCAACTCCAGATTTCGTCGGCTGGAGCTGTCAATCAGCATATAACGCTCTGCCGTATAAGGACGGATGGTAGTCATCTGAGAAAGTGCAGTCTTCTGCGTTTCCTTAAGATACAAAAACAGCGCTCCGGCAGCTATGATTCCACTGTCATAATCGCTGATTCCAAGGCCTTCCAGATTGGTTACGTGAAAATGTTCCCTTAATTCTTTTCTGCAGGTATCATCATCGAAATACCAGGCATCCAGGGAAAAAATACAAATTCCAAGACGTTCTTTCAAATCGTCTGTGTCAACCCCACTCATAAAAAAGGAATCATTACATATGATTTCAGCCGGACTGAATTTGTTGATCTCATCAACCAGTTTCTGGCTATTTGGTACTTCTGTAAGGAAACAGTCACCTGTGGTAATATCCGCTATTGCACAACCAAAGCGGTCTGCTATGGAGACAATTGACATCAGATAATTGTTCTTTGACTCATCCAAAGAAGTTGCATCTAAAGTAGTTCCGGGAGTAACCACACGGATAACAGCACGCTTTACAAGTCCTTTTGCTTTTTTCGGATCCTCTACCTGTTCGCAGATTGCAACTTTATGTCCCCGTTCAATAAGACGGTTAATATAGGTATCAGCTGCATGAAAGGGAATTCCACACATAGGAGCACGTTCTTCCAGACCGCAGTCTTTACCGGTGAGCGTCAGTTCCAGCTCCTTGGATACCAGAAGTGCATCATCAAAAAACATCTCGTAGAAATCCCCGAGACGATAAAATAAGATGCAGTCTTTGTATTCTTCTTTTGTTTTGCAGTATTCCTGCATCATGGTCGACATGTTCATTCTTTTGCCAGAACCCCTTGATTTATCTACATTTGCGCCGCTTTTGGAAGTGTTACTGCACGGTTTCTGCACGGTATTTTCATTTTTTGTTTCATTTGTATTCATCTTATTCTTCTCTTACTATCATCATAAAATATCGTAGTTTTATTAAGTGTTTTGTAAATGCGGATTCGGTGTGCATGAAAATCAATGTCTTCCCACATAAGAGCTGCCAGTTCTCCAATACGCATCCCAGTGTTTAAAATAATATAAAACACCTCATAATATCTGGTTTTCATCCTTTCCCGACCAGATCACAAGTACATCAGAATATTAACACGTTCCAGAAAAATATTCAAGTCTCCTGTTTTTCCAGCCATTTCTCAAATTTTTTCTTATGAACAAGGGTTCTTCGCCCAATCCGAACGGTAAAATCATTTTCTGCCATTAAAGTTCGCACTGTCCTTTCAGACAATCCGGTAAGTCCGCAAGTTTCTTTTACTGAAAGAAGAAGTTTCTCATTTTCTTCTCGTCCGCCTCTACTTTTCAACATAACTGTTCTCCTTTCGAAATTGTGTTCTGTTTTCAACACGATCAAGACTTTCCCTTCTAAATATACTCTGTTTATCCACTTTTCCATCCTCCAGTATGCAATTTGTTTATCATATCATCTGACTGATGCTGTATTTTTATCATTTGTTTATTGTATCTGGTCTCTGACGCTTTGCATCAAAGATCTCTAGATAAAAATAATTTTTTCTTCATATAATGTGACAAATCCTCTTCTGATGTTTATAAACAGATAGGAAGCATTCGAATTCTTACAGGAAAGGAGAACTATTATGAGCGAAATCAAACAGAACATTACAAACGAATTATCTGAAGAAGAATTAGAAAATGTTGCCGGTGGTTTTGGCCGTCCTACTATGGATGATCCCAGATATAGGGAGCAGATGAGGATAAACAATATGTTAAAACGAGGCATGAATATGGAGGAAATTCAAAAAGCGTTGAAGTCCTATTCGTAAATAACTATATCAATCCTTCCGGGCAGCCTTAGGGCTGCCCCTGTTTTTCTCTGGTCACCTTATCACTTCCACGATTAGTCAGAGTTCCTGCCAGTACCACCGTTCCTGGCACCAGCACCATGATATATATGATTCCAAGCCCAAATCTGAGGAACTTGCCAAGGCTTCGGCTTATTTCTTCTATTATATATCTCTCCTGTTGATCACCGACCAGATACATCTCGTCTCCGCTGTTCCGTATTCA
>OGOP01002807.1_pt1 | contig 10329 bp, 4 predicted proteins | sample 1552591 | NCBI WGS metagenome assembly OGOP01 (sample SAMEA2580120, study PRJEB22360) | human gut metagenome | biome: human gut; feature: human-associated habitat; material: faeces | place: Denmark | collected 2008/2010 | reverse complement strand
AAGACCGTCGACGAGAGGGCGGGCAAGGTTCGCGCGGACAAGCCGATCATCGTCTACGATGTGCCGGGCCGTACCGGACTGCACATCCAGCTGGAAACCTACCGTCGTATGGCCGAGCTCGACCACGTCAAGGCCGTCAAGGACGCCACCGGCGACATCGCAGGCGCGGTGCGCAAGCGCATGGAGACCGGTCTGACCTGGTATTCGGGCGATGACGGCCTGTTCCTGCCGTTCCTGTCCGTCGGCGCCGTCGGCATCATCTCTGTGATCGCACACGCGGCCGCCGGTCCGATGCGTGACCTCGCCAACGCGTTCGATCGTGGCGATATCCACGAAGCGCAGCGCATCTCCGTGCAGCTGGCGCCGCTCGTCGAAGCGATGAACGGCAACGGCTTCCAGGCCGTGATGGCCAAGGCCTCGCTGAAGGTGCGTGGAATCCTCGACTCCACCGAAATGCGCCTGCCGAACGTCGGTCCGGGCGAAGCGGAACTCGTGCGCGCGGAAAAGGGCATGCGCGCCGCGGGACTGCTGTGAACCGAATCGCATGATGCGACTGGCCTGTCGCGCATGAACGCCGGCAGGCACCCAAATTCCTCGTTTCCGCATAGGCGGAGACAATTAGTAATAGAAATCCAACTAGGAAATGGCTACAGAAGAAACCACAAAGACAACAACACACAAGCGCGGCAGCAAGGCTGCCAAGCGCACTGAAACCGCAGTCAAGGCATCCAAGACCACCAAGGCCGCGAAGTCCGAGAAGACCGCCACCAAGAAGGCCAAGTCCTCCACCCGCAGCCGTGGCAACGGTGGCTCGCGCAACGGCGGCTCCCGTGGATCCCGTGGCGGCAACGGTTCGAACCGTCGCCCGTCGCATTCCGCTCCGCAATCCACCGCGCCCCAGCAGGACGAGGTGCTGATCGCCCCGCCGAAGTACCGCAAGGGCTCCATGCGCATCGTGCCGCTCGGCGGTCTGGGTGAGATCGGCCGCAACATGAACGTGGTCGAATACAACGGGCATATCCTGCTCATCGACTGCGGCGTGCTCTTCCCGGAAGAGGAGCAGCCGGGCGTGGACCTCATCCTGCCTGACTTCCACTACATCAAGGACCGTCTCGACAAGGTCGAGGCGCTCGTGCTCACCCACGGCCACGAAGACCACATCGGTGGCGTGCCGTACCTGCTCAAGCTCCGCCCGGACATTCCGCTGATCGGTTCCAAGCTCACCCTCGCCTTCGTTGAGGCCAAGTGCAAGGAACACCGCATCAACCCGACGCTCGTCGAGGTCAAGGGACGCGACAAGCTCAAGGTCGGCCCGTTCAACCTGGAATTCGTGAACGTCACGCACTCCATTCCGGACGCGCTCGCCGTGTTCGTGCAGACCCCCGCCGGCTCGCTTATCGACACCGGCGACATCAAGCTCGACCAGCTGCCGCTCGACCACCGTATCACCGATCTGGTGGAATTCGGCAAGCTCGGCGAAAAGGGCGTGGACCTCCTGATGATGGACTCCACCAACGCCGAGGTCCCGGGCTTCGTCAAGCCGGAGACCTCCATCGGTCCGGCGCTCGACCAGGCGTTCGCACAGGCCACTCGCAAGATCATCGTGGCCAGCTTCTCCAGCCACGTGCACCGCGTGCAGCAGGTCGTCGACGCGGCCCACAAGTACGGCCGCAAGGTCGTGTTCGTCGGACGTTCCATGGTCCGCAACATGTCCATCGCAGCAGATCTGGGCTACCTGCGTCTGCCCGAGGACACCGTCATCGACCTGAAGCAGGCCCATGACGTGCAGGACGACAAGCTCGTCTACATGTGCACCGGCTCCCAGGGCGAGCCGATGGCCGCGCTCGGCCGCATCGCCGACGGCAACCATCGTGACATCACCATCAACGAGTTCGACACGGTGATCCTCGCCAGCTCCCTGATCCCAGGCAACGAGCATGGCGTCTACAAGGTCATCAACAAGCTCGTGCAGCTCGGAGCCCGCGTGGTCAACCGAGACAACGCCGCCGTGCACGTCTCCGGCCACTGCAACGAAGGCGAGCTGCTGTACATGTACAACATCGTCAAGCCGAAGTGCGCCATGCCTATCCACGGCGAAAACCGCCACTTGGTGGCCAACGGCATGATCGCCGTCAAGACCGGCGTCGATCCGCAGAACGTCGTGCTGGCCGAAGACGGCGACGTCGTCGACCTGTACCACGGCCAGGCCGCGGTCGTCGGCTCCGTGCCGTGCGGCTACGTCTACGTCGATGGCGATTCCGTCGGCGAACTGACCGACGAAGAACTCGAGAAGCGCCGCATCCTCGGCACCGAAGGCTTCGTGTCCAGCTTCGTGGTCGTCGACACCGAAACCGCGGATGTCATCACCGGCCCGAAGATCTACCTCAACGCGGTCGCGGAAGACGAAAGCGAGTTCGACAAGGTCCGTCACCAGATCGTCGAGCAGCTGCAGGACGCGATGATGCAGGGCACGCGCGACACCTACAAGCTGCAGCAGATCATGCGACGCACGCTCGGCGGCTGGGTGGCACGACAGCTGCACCGCAAGCCGATGATCGTCCCCGTCGTCGCCGACATCGCGCAGGACGTGGATGACGCGATGGGACTGAACGCCGCGAAATAAGCCGTAAATTTACCATAAATTGAATCAAGGCGACGTGATCGGCACAACTGATCGCGCCGCCTTCTGTTACCAGAAAGAAGGAGTGACATGCCAGGAGCAAACCTCACCCGAATCGAAGCGGAAGAACGCAAAAGCATCATCGCCGCGCCAATCCATTACACGGTCAAGCTTGACCTGACCCGCGGAGCCAAGGATTTCGGCTCCGAAACCACCATCACCTTCGACGCGAAGCCGGGGGAGTCAAGCTTCCTTGACCTCATCGCCAACGAAGTCAGCGAGATCACCCTCAACGGCGAAACCCTCGACCCGGCCGAAGCATACGCGGACAGCCGCATCGAGCTGAAGGGCCTCAAGGAGCACAACGAGGTTACCGTCAAGGCGATGTGCCAGTACTCCAACACCGGCGAAGGCCTGCACCGCAGCGTCGACCCGTCCGACGGCAACGTCTACCTGTACACCCAGTTCGAAGTGCCGGACGCCCGTCGCGTCTACGCCGTGTTCGACCAGCCTGATCTGAAGGCCGTGTTCGACTTCTCCGTGCTCGCAGCCAAATCCTGGATCGTCACGTCCAACATGCCCACCGCCTCCGTGACCGACAACGAAACCGTCACCGAGGAAGGCACGCTCGGCGATCACGCCGCCGAAACCACCAAGCTGTGGGTGTTCGAACCGACCCCGACCATGAGCTCCTACCTCACCGCCATCTGCGCCGGACCGTACGCCGAATGGCACACCGAATACGCCAATGAGGACGGCCGCACCGTGCCGATGGCCATGTACTGCCGCCAGGCGCTCGCTAAGGCCTTCAGCAAGGACGTCGACTACCTGTTCGACATCACCAAGAAGGGCTTCGCCTTCTACGCCAAGACCTGGGGCGTGCCGTACCCGTACGCCAAGTTCGACCAGATCTACGTGCCGGAGTACAACGCCGGCGCCATGGAGAACATCGGCATGGTCACCATCCGCGACCAGTATGTGTTCGAATCCAAGGTCACCGACGCCTACGCGGAACGCCGTGTGGTCACCGTGCTGCACGAGCTCGCCCACATGTGGTTCGGCGACTACGTGACCATGAAGTGGTGGAACGACCTGTGGCTCAACGAATCCTTCGCCGAGTTCACGTCCACCCTCGCCATCGCCGAAGCCACCGAATGGAAGGACGCCTGGGCAACCTTCAGCTCCGGCGAAAAGAGCTGGGCGCTGCGTCAGGACCAGCTGAGCACCACCCACCCGATCGTCGCCCCGATCAACGACCTCAACGACACCTACGTCAACTTCGACGGCATCACCTACGCCAAGGGCGCCTCCGTGCTGAAGCAGCTCGTGTACTACGTGGGCCGTGAGAAGTTCTTCAAGGGCATCAACAACTACCTCAACAAGCACGCCTACTCCAACGCCACCCTCGCCGACCTGCTCGCCGAACTGGAACTCACTTCCGGCCGCGACCTGAAGGCGTGGAGCGCCCAGTGGCTTGAGGAATCCGGCATCAACACCATCGCCACCGAAGTCGAAGAGAACGAGGACGGCACCATCAAGCGTCTCGCCCTGCGCCAGACCGCTCCGGCCGAGCATCCCGTGCTGCGCGCCCACCGTCTCGCCGTCGGCTTCTACAACGAGGATCCGGAAACCGGCAAGATCGTGCGCACCGACCGTTTCGAACTGGACGTCGACGGCGAACTGACGGTCGTCGATGCTGCCGCCGGCAAGGCACGTCCGTCGCTGATTCTGGTGAACGACGACGACTTGACCTACACGAAGCTGCGTTTCGACGACAAGAGCCTCGCATTCGCGACAAGCAACCTGTACCGCTTCGACGATGCGCTCGCCCGTTCCGTGCTCTGGCTCGCCCTGTGGGACATGACCCGCGACGGCGAACTGCCGGCACGACAGTTCATCGACACCTCGCTGGCCGCGCTCGCCACCGAACACGAGTCCACCACCTTCCGTTACGCGCTGGCACAGGTCAGCACCACCGCATGGCATTACACCGCTCCGGCAGAGCGTGCCGAGATCGTGAAGCATGTGGCCGCCGAACTGTTCAAGCTGGCGGGTCAGGCCAAGGCCGGCTCCGACGAACAGTTCCAGCTCGTCACCGCCTACCTGGGCTACGGCGAGCCGGGCGACGAGGCGTTCGTTGCCAACGCGAAGGGCCTGCTCGACGGTTCCGTGGCATTCGACGGTCTGGAAATCGACAACAACTTCCGCTGGACCATCATCAACGCGCTGAGCACCGTCAACGCAATCGACCAGGCGGGAATCGACGCCGAACTGGCCAAGCGCGAAACCACTGAGAACCGTGAGTTCGCCTATGGCGCACGCGCCGTGGCCGGTACCGCCGAAGCGAAGGCATGGGCTTGGAACGAGGCCCTGCACAACGACGAGCTGACCAACATGCAGCTCGAGGCTGTGGCCGGTGGCTTTGCGGCCACCCCGCGCGCCGATTTGGCCGAACCGTACGCCGAGAAGTATTTCGAGGTCGCCGACTGGATTTGGGAGCACAAGACCTTCCACATGGCGGAAGCGCTGCTCGAAGGCCTGTATCCGGGCTATGCCGATCCGGCGAAGCTCGTGGAGCTGGGTGACGCCTGGCTCGCCTCCCATAAGGACGCGGACAACGCCTTGCAGCGCATTGTGCGTGGCAACGTCGAGGCTTCTCACCGCACGCTGAAAGTGCGCGACTTCAACGCCGCGCTCTGATAGCGCTTTTCTGATGGCGCTTGGAGTATGTGGGGCGATTCGAACGATCTGAACGTTCCGCACACTCCAAGCCGGCATGATTCCGTTTAAGAGTCGGAATGATTCCGTCTGGAAACCGGAACGACCGGAGTGTTCATGCTTAGAGTCCGTCATGTCGTCGCACGACTTTGATTTTGGGTGCGATTTTCAAAGTCATGCGACGGGTATATCGGCATTTATGCCCCCTAATCCTCGGTTTTCGCTTGAAAATAAGGATTAGGGGGCATTTTGCGTCGAAGGCTGTCGCGCGAATTTGATTTTGGAGGCATTTTTCAAAGTTGTGCGACAAGCGTGCTGGCTTTCATAACCTCTAACTCTTATTTTTCGCTGATTTTCAACGGAAAATGATAGTTAGGGGGTATTTCTTTATCAAGTGTTGTCGCACGACTTGATTTTCCGCCTTGAAATCAAAGTCGTGCGACACGAAAAGGGCATTGCGCGCCGTGAAATGCTTTGAATTGTGAAGTGTTATGCGATTGCGTCGTCACCTGCTGGTTTCGGCGGCACAGTTGAGTACGATAGGTCACGGAAATATCGTTTGCAGATAGCGAGGATTTGAGACTCATGCCACGTATGTTCGGAACCGACGGCGTTCGAGGATTGGCGAATAGGGATTTGACGGCACAGCTGGCGCTCGATTTGGGTGACGCCGCGGTGCGTGTGCTGGGCGATGACGAGCGGAGCGAATTCGAAAGCCGTCGCCGTGCGCTGGTCGGTCGTGATACACGAGTTTCCGGCGATTTCCTCGCCGCCGCACTGTCCGCTGGCATGTCCGCCGGCGGCTTCGACGTGATCGACGCCGGCATCATCCCGACGCCGGGCGTCGCATACCTGACGTCCGTGCTCAACGTGGAAATGGGCGCGGTGATCTCCGCATCCCACAATCCGATGCCCGACAACGGCATCAAGTTCTTCGCCCGCGGCGGCTTCAAGCTGCCCGACACCAAGGAAGACGAGATCGAAGCGGTGCTCGGCCAGGATTGGGATCGTCCTACCGGCGCCGGCGTGGGTCGTGTCAGCCATGATACCGCCACCGCAACCAACCTGTACATCGACCATCTGGTTTCCGCCATCGCGCCGGTCGGTCCGGACAAGTCGCAGCCGACGCCGCTGAAGGGCCTGAAGATCGTGGCCGATTGCGCGAACGGCGCCACGTCCGTGGTCGCTCCGGAAGCCTTGCGCCGCGCCGGCGCCGACGTGACCGTCATCAACGCGTCGCCGGACGGCTACAACATCAACAAGAACGCCGGCTCCACCCATCCTGAGCAGCTGCAGGCCATGGTCAAGGCCTCCGGCGCCGTCATGGGCGTTGCCTTCGATGGCGATGCCGACCGTTGCCTTGCCGTGGATGAGGACGGCAACATGGTCAACGGCGATCAGATCATGGGCATTCTGGCGCGCGCCAAGAAGAACGCGGGCAAGCTCAACCATGACACCCTCGTCGTGACGGTGATGAGCAACCTCGGTCTGAAGTTGGCCCTGCGTTCCATGGGCATCAAGACCGTGCAGACCAACGTGGGCGACCGTTACGTGCTCGAAGAGATGCTGCGAGGCGATTATTCGCTCGGCGGCGAGCAGTCCGGCCACGTGATCAACCGCGAATTCGCCACCACCGGCGACGGCACCCTGACCGCGCTCACCCTGTGCAACGAGGTCGTCAAATCCGGTAAGAGCCTGAAGGAACTGGCCGCCGACTTCCCGCAGCTGCCGCAGACGCTCATCAACGTGCCGAACGTGGACAAGATGGCCGCCAAGACCAACGCCAAGGTGCAGGCCGCGGTGGAACGCGAAGAGAAGCTGCTGGGCGACACCGGCCGCGTGCTGCTGCGTCCGTCCGGCACCGAGCCGCTCGTGCGCGTCATGGCCGAAGCCGAAACCCAGCAGCAGGCAGACGAAGTGTGCGATCGCCTCGCCAAGGTCGTCGCCGACGAACTCACCCTGTAAGAGCCCGCAAGGAGATATGCCCCATGTTCGGACACAACTCGAAAGTGGACCTCGAACTCAACCGCGAGGTCGAAAAGCTCATCAAAACCGGCGGCAAAGAGAAAATCATGCCGATCGTGCAGGCCGGCGAACCGGTATTACGCCAGCAGACCATCGCCTATGACGGCCAGTTGAGCCGCAAAACGCTTGACAAGCTCATCGACACCATGCGCACCACCATGCTGGAAGCGCCGGGCGTGGGCCTCGCAGCCACCCAGATCGGTCTCGGTCTGGCTTTGGCCGTCGTCGAAGACCACGTATGCGAAGGCGACGATGGCGATCCGCGCGAAGCCGCGGAATTCCCCTTCCACGCCATCATCAACCCCAGCTACGAGCCGATCGGCACCGAAACCCGCAGCTTCTACGAAGGCTGCCTGAGCTTCGACGGTTACCAGGCCGTACGCAAGCGTTGGCTTGACATCACCGCCCGTTGGCAGGATGAGGACGGCAACAAGCATGAGGAACATCTGCACGGCTGGCCAGCCCGCATCTTCCAGCATGAAACCGACCATTTGAGCGGTGAACTGTACATCGACCAGGCCGAAATCCGAAGCCTGACCACCAATGAGAACCTTGAGGATTTCTGGTGCGAGGATCCGGTACCGACCGAAGCGGCGTCCGAACTCGGCTTCGAACTGTAACCGAATAGTAGCCTCAAATCGCGCGGATTACGGTCATGGTTTTGCGCGGACGAAAAGCGAAAAGCCGAATGACTGAATAGCCGGATAGCCGTGCGTCAGAACAAATGGAAGCGTCTCTCAAGCAAACGCCTGAGAGACGCTTCCCGTATTTTGCGGGCCGCTACGAATCATCGACAGATTGGATTCGCCAGCGAATTCCGCGAATTGAAGGTGGACATCGGCTACGATGTGCAGGTATGAGCAAATCGACGACGAATCAACCCTGGCTTGACGATGCGAAACAGGACATCGGGCAATGGTCGGCATCGATGCCGAAAGACGCCGACGAACAGCCGATCGACTGGCAGTGGATAGCGTCCCTCGACTTACGGCACGGCATCGGCGTCGCCGCGCAGCAGCATATCGATTTGCTGTCGGCGCTTCGTACCGCGTCAGCCGGCAATGTTACGTCAGAATCGTCCTCGACATCGCAGCCGTCTGCCCGACCGTCCGCGCAGCAGCTGCACGACCTGCTGAAAGATGATCTTGCGATTCGCGACCGGCTCGAACCTGTCATCGCGCAGTGCAACAGCACTTTCATGACGGATTTCGACCGACTCATCGCCTCGTACCGTCTGCCACGCGCGCTCGCCTATGCGAACCGTCGGTTGTGCGACGAAATCGCGGTGTTGCGCCAAATCGGCGTTGCCATGGGACTGTGGACGATTACCGAAGAACGACGTGAGCGGGTGACGGTCCCGGTGCTGCAATCGGGGTCATCCGCAGCTGCCGGGGGAGTGGTGCTGGATGATATCCAGGATTGCACCGCAGACATCGTCAACGCTCGTGCGGCCCGTCGCGCCGCGGAGAAAAGGCAGAAGCACGCCAGCGACCGTTCCGTGTCTCGCGCGAATCTGGGTGGCGTCACCAGTCCTGGCGGTTCCACATTGTTCGATTACGGTTCTGGTTCGACCGGTTCGGCGAATGGCACGCAGGAAAACGCCGTCGAACCAAAGCAGACCAGCCGCCTGTCCGAATACCGCAAGTCCGATTGGCGTGACGCTTACCTGCCCGGGCGTGACGTGGACAACGTCATGGGCATCGACATCGAAACCACGGGCACGGATCCGGCGCGCGTGTACATCATCGACGTCGGATTCGAATACATGAACATGATTTCCCCACGGCCTGCGGATGCTCCGGCTGGCTACCAATACGAGCAAGGCTATTACGAGGCGGGCGACGCTTACGGCCAGTCGCGGTTGGCTTTCGGCGTCCCCGCGGAAAACGCTGCGCTTGGCAATCCGCTGATTCGCGACTTGACCGGTATCGACGTACGCACACGTTCCGTTGCCGAAGCCGCTTCCTCGTTCCGCTTGTTCGATGAGTGGCCGGCGGCGCAGATCGGATTGCTGCAGCGATTGGAGCAGCAGCCTTACGTGGCGCACAACGCACGATTCGAACATAGCTTCTTCATGCTGAACGTGGCCGGATATGCGGAAAGCTATCGTGCCGGCAAAATCACGATCATCGACACGTTGCCGATGAGCCGCCGTTGGGATGAGGGGTCGATTCCCGACGATGAGCACCCATACGGCAACAACACGTTGGACGCGTACGCCAAACGCCAGGGGGCGCTTGACGAGAGCAAGTCGGAACGTCACCTCGGTTTGGAAGATACGCACATCATGTTGGTCGCCATGAAACATCACTTGGGTGTGCTTCGTGCCGAAGGTCGTGGTCCGTGGGGCGTAGATGGCAAATTTGGCATCGGCGGCAAACACTGTGGACGCCGTCGGTAGGTATTTGCCTCTCGGTTTGTCAAGTTTCGACACGCCGATGGAACGTTGGATTTCCAACGGTTCACGCGTTGTTCATGCGGCCCGGGTTGCGCGGATCGCGATCGTGCTGTAAGTTTATCTCTTGCTGCCGCTCAGCGAGTGGTCCGGATGGTTCCGGATTGCGAGGTGGGTGAGTGGTGGTGGTTTGAGAACTCAAGAGCGTATTTGTACTACTTCTTTATAGTCAATGATTGCCAGTTCGTTGCCGGCCACGCTGACGCGTGGTGCCGAGGGATCGGTCAAACGGCGGCGAGGTTTTTGTGCGATGCGCCTTTCCTTATAAGGCGATCGTCAATTTTCTTAGATGAGAGTCACATGTTGGCTTTCCGCATAAGTTTTTTTGTGGAGGGTTCGATTCTGGCTCAGGATGAACGCTGGCGGCGTGCTTAACACATGCAAGTCGAACGGGATCCCAGGAGCTTGCTCCTGGGTGAGAGTGGCGAACGGGTGAGTAATGCGTGACCGACCTGCCCCATACACCGGAATAGCTCCTGGAAACGGGTGGTAATGCCGGATGCTCCAGTTG
>OGOP01002804.1_pt1 | contig 10333 bp, 7 predicted proteins | sample 1552591 | NCBI WGS metagenome assembly OGOP01 (sample SAMEA2580120, study PRJEB22360) | human gut metagenome | biome: human gut; feature: human-associated habitat; material: faeces | place: Denmark | collected 2008/2010 | reverse complement strand
TGAACAGCTCGTAGGAGTAGATGCCGATGGAGGGCATCCCCATGCCGCTGCCCATCACGCTGATGGGGTGGCCCTCATAGGTGCCGGTAAAGCCCAGCATCCCGCGGACGCCCGTGACCTGACGGACATCCTTGAGGAAGGTGTCTGCAATGAATTTTGCCCGCAGCGGATCGCCGGGCATCAGAACGGTTTTTGCGAAGTCGCCTTTTTCAGCGCTGATGTGAGGGGTTGCCATAGTCTTGATCTCCTTTGTTTTAATTTTATTTCTTACCGGGGAAGAAATTCTGTGGGGCCAGATAGGAACCGCTGCGGCGGATCTCAAAGTGGCAGTGGTTGCCGCTGGAACGGCCGGTGCTGCCCACATAGCCGATGAGCTGGCCTTGGCGGACGCTCTGGCCCGCACTGACGGTCAGGGACAGGCAGTGCGCATAGACCGTGGTGTAGCCGCCGGAGTGGCTGATGATGACCGAGTAGCCGTAACCGGTGCCCGCGCCCGCCTTATTGTAGCCCGCCTTGGTGACGGTGCCGCCGGCGGAGGCGTAGATGGGCGTGCCCGCCGGGGCGCAGATATCCACACCCTTGTGGCCGCTGCCGTACCAGCGTGAGCAGTAGCGGTAGTTGGGTACAGGCCAGATGAACTGGCCGCTGCCGGTGATGTACTGGGTTTTGTTGGTCACCTTCTTGGTGCCGACGACGACCTTCTTGTTCACGGCCTCCTTGATGGTCTGGGTCGAGAGGACCGTCTGCTCCAGCAGGGTGCCGTTGGTATCGTAAACATTCTGCAGCGTCACGAGGCGGATGCCGTTCTCGCCCTCCTGCAGGGTCTTGGTGGTGCCCTTGGTGTAATCGCTAGACTTGGTGGTCTCGGTGCTGAAGGGGATCTCCTCCTGCCGAGCCTCCACCTTGGTGATCCGTACCTCCAGCGTCGCTTCCTCCTTGGTCACGATGAGGGTATCGCCTTCCTGAATGTTCGATGTCTCGGTCAGGGGTGCCCCCTTGAAGTTGGTGTTCAGGGCGCACAGTTCGCGGAAGGTCAGGTCATTTTTCTGGGCGATGGACCACAGGGTGTCGCCGGTCTGGACCGTGTAGGTCTGTTCCTGCTGGCGGACACCGGAGATCAGATCCTCGATGGAGTTGTCGTCCTCGAAGCTGTCGTTGAAGTAGATGCCGTCTTCCAGCGTGACGGTCTTGTTGAAGCTGACCGTCACGTTCTCGTCGTCCTTGTACTCCTCTTCGTAGGGGCTGAGCATATTGTTCAGGTAGGTGCGCAGCGCGTCGCCATCGGAGCAGACTGCGGTGAGCTCGCCGTCCAGATACAGGGCCGTGCCCTCGCTGATCTCGTCGCTGGCGCTCTTCAGAATGGCGTCGGCGGTCTCGCTCTCGTCCATCACCTGATGGGCGATGGAGATGGTGTAGGTCGGCTCAATGGTCCAATCGGTCTTATCGGTGCCCGCGTAATTGATACGCTGCATCACGTCGTCGCGGGCGAGGTTGAAGACCGTTTCGTTGGCCACATAGCCGACGGTCTGGCCGTTGACCTGCACCGCCAGCGCATAGGGCTGGCGGATGGTGTGGTTGAAGACGGACAAGAACACCGCCAGCATACAGACCGGCAGGATGTACATAGCCATCCGGGGCAGCAATTCGCGGTTGCGCCGGATGCCGCTGGCAAAGTAGTGGGCGCTGGCCTTGAGCGCCGCGCCGAAGCCCTGCTTTTTCCGGACATCGTAGGCGTGCACCAGCAAAGAGCCGATGCCCCGGAAGAAGAGCAGGATGGGGCCGAACAGCTCCCGGAACATCTGGGCCGCGCCGGGGAAAGCGGTGACGGCCACCTCATGCAGCACATCGCAGATGCCGTGCCACAGCCACAGCCACCCGGCGGCAAGGCCGCGGCCCACACGCACCAGCGTATATTCGGCAGCAAAGCCCAGTGCGTAAAGCTCTTCGCCCACCGTCAGCACCATGGCGCTCCCCCGCAGTTTCTGCGACAGGTTGTTCATGCGGTGCTGTGTCTTGCGGCGGAAGTGGTGTCTCCGCAGCAGCCGGCTGCACTGGAGCTGGGCCCACAACGAGCGCAGCGTCCGCTTGTGCTTCACCGGCGGCGCTGACGGGGTCTCCTGCCGCGGTTCATTTGTCTTTTCGTCGATCAAAAGGGGTTGCTCCTTCCTGACAAGGATCAGAAATCAAGTCCAAAAATGACTCATTCAGTCTTATTATACACTCTGTCCGCACCGAAACAAGGTTCCTCACAGAATTTGGGCAGACCTTTCACGGACTTTTCACTTCCTTTTCATATTTGAAAAGGATCTTCATCCCAGAAGTGCCTTCATATCCGGCGGCAGCGGGCTTTCGACGGTGACGGTCTGCCACGCCTCGTCCCGGCCGGGCACCTGCACCCGGATGCCCTCCGGCGTCACGGTATGCCGCGGCACCCGGAAGGTCTGGCTTGCGCAGTGGAGCGCCTGACGCCCGATCTTCTCCCGGCTGCCGCCGTAGAGATCATCCCCGGCCAGCGGGTGCCCGATGGAGGCGAAGTGGACCCGAATTTGATGGGTCCGGCCCGTCACCGGTACACAGGCGGCAAGGCTGAGGCCGTGATCTGCTTCTAATATGGTGTACTCCGTGCGGCTGGGCTTGCCCTCCGGCGTCACGCACCGGCCGATGATGCTCTCCGCCTGTCGGCCGATGGGGGCGTCGATGACCCCTTCGCCGAGGGGAAGCTCCCCTTCTGCGATGGCGTCGTAGCGCTTTTCCACATTCCGGGCCAGCAGCGGGGCCGCGTAGGCATTCTTCGCCGCCAGCACAAGGCCGCTGGTGTCTTTGTCGATCCGGTTCACCGGGCGGAAGACCGGGCTTTCGCCCCGCGCTTCCATCAAGGCGGCATAGCCGTTGGCCAGCGTACCCAGCGGGTAGTTCAGCGTGGGGTGCACCGCGAGGTGGGGCGGCTTTTCCAGCACAATGGCAAACGCATCCTCGTAGACGACCTTCACCGGGATCTCTGGCTGGGGGGACACGCCCGCGCCGTCTTCGGGCAGCTCGAAGGAGATGTCCTGCCCGGCGGCCACCCGGCGATTGGCAAGGATGGGTTCCCCCTCCGCAAAAAAGCCGCTGCCGTGGAATTTCACCGCGCGGGCAAGCTCGGTGGAGACGGCGCACATCCGCAGAAAATTGCGCAGCAGCGCGCCATCCGCTTCGGGTGGGACGGAAAAGATCAGCTTCATCCGTTCTTCCCTCCCCCAAAAATCGCACGCGATAGATAAGTTTATTATATCAAATTTCGGCTGTACTTGCAATTCTTGTTTTTTTATGGTATCATGAGGAACGGAAAACGAGTGGAACATACGGCGGCGGGGCGGCTTTGACCGCCCTGAGGAAAGTCCGGGCCTCACAGAGCACGGTAACTGCTAACGGCAGCCGAGGGTGACCTCAGGGAAAGTGCAACAGAAAGGAAACCGCCGCAGCAATGCGGTAAGGATGAAAGGGCGAGGTAAGAGCTCACCAGCGCACCGGTGACGATGCGGCTTTGTAAACCCTACCGGAAGCAACACCTATATGGGACGGATAGCGCTGCTCGCGTGTCCCGATGGTGGCATGAGCCTGTCAGCAATGGCAGGTCGAGACAGATCGTCGTTTAATACAGAACCCGGCTTACGGTCTATCTCGTTTTCCATTTTGTGTTCGTCCGGAGCTGCCGCAGCCTGTCTGCGGCGGCTCTTTTTGTTTGCTCCCGCTTTATTCACGCAATTTTTACCGCTCTGTCACTTTTCGTTTGGCGCAGAGTGTGGTATACTATGTGCACCACAGCGGCCCATCTGTCCGCCGTGGCCAAACACAACAGACAGGATGTGAAATCCTCCGATGAAAGATGGATTTTTGAAAGCAGCAGCCCTCTCGCCCGCGCTGCGGGTGGCGGACTGCACCTATAACACCGCCCAGATCATCCAGCAGCTGCGCGAGGCTGCCGGGCGCGGGGTCAAGCTCGCGGTCTTCCCGGAGTTCTGCCTGACCGGCTACACCTGCGGCGACCTGTTTTTGCAGCGCACCTTGCAGCAGGGCGCGCTGACCGGCCTGCAGGCGATCTTGGGCGCCAGCCGGGAGCTGGACGTGGTGGCGCTGGTGGGGCTGCCGCTGCTGGTGCGGGGCAAGCTGTACAACTGCGCTGCCGTCCTCTGCCGCGGGCAGCTGCTGGGTCTTGTGCCCAAGACCTACCTGCCCAACTACGGCGAGTTCTACGAAAAGCGCCAGTTCACCCCCGGCTCCACCGAGGTGGAGACCATCACGGTCTGCGGCCAGCAGGTGCCCTTCGGCACCTCGCTGCTCTTCCGCTGCCGGGAGATGCCGAGCTTCGTGTTGGGCGTCGAGATCTGCGAGGATCTGTGGAGCGCCCTGCCGCCCTCCACCTTCCACGCCCTCGCCGGGGCCACCGTCATCGCGAACCTTTCGGCCAGCGACGAGACCGTCGGCAAGGCGGAATACCGCCGGGCATTGGTGGAGAACCAGTCCGCCCGTCTGCTCTGCGGTTACCTGTACGCTTCCGCCGGGCACGGCGAGAGCACGCAGGACATGGTCTTTGCGGGCCACGACCTCATTGCCGAAAACGGCACCCTGCTGGCCGAGGCGGCTCCCTTCGCGGACGGCCGCGCCGAGACCGAGCTGGATTGTCAGCGGCTGGAGGCCGAGCGGGCCCGCAACACCAGCTTTGAACCCTCCGCCGACGGTTATGTGACGGTGGAGTTCAGCCTGACCCCCGCCGACGCCGTGCTGACCCGCTGGGTGGACCCCACCCCCTTCGTTCCCGGCGACCCCAAGCGCCGCGCCGAGCGCTGCGAACTGATCCTGAAGATGCAGGCCGACGGCCTTGCCAAGCGGCTGGAACACGCCCACGCCAAAACGGCGGTCATCGGCATCTCCGGCGGGCTGGACAGCTGCCTTGCTTTGCTGGTGGCCGTCCGCGCCATGAAGCAGCTGGGCCGCCCCACCACCGATGTGCTGGCCGTGACCATGCCCTGCTTCGGCACCACCAAGCGCACCCGCAGCAATGCGGAAATTTTGTGCGACGAACTGCACGTCAGCTTCACCGAGATCGACATCGCCAACACCGTCCACAGCCATTTTGCCGACATCGGGCAGGATGAAAGTGTGCTGGACGTGACGTTCGAGAACGGTCAGGCCCGCGTCCGGACGCTGGAGCTGATGGACACCGCCAACCGCACCGGCGGCCTCGTGGTGGGCACCGGCGACCTTTCCGAACTGGCGCTGGGCTGGGCCACCTACAACGGCGACCACATGAGCATGTACGGCGTGAACGCGGGCGTGCCCAAAACGCTGGTGCGCCATCTCGTCCGGTACGAAGCCGACATTGCCGTCACGGCAGAGCTCAAGAACGTTCTGCTGGACATCCTCGACACCCCCGTTTCCCCCGAACTGCTCCCCGCCAAAGACGGCGAGATCGCGCAGAAGACGGAGGACCTCGTGGGCCCCTATGAGCTGCACGACTTTTATCTTTACTATGTGCTCCGCTTCGGCTTCGGCCCGGCGAAGATCTTCCGCTTGGCCAAGGCGGCCTTTGCGGGCCGTGCCGAGTACCCGGACGAAGTGCTGTACAAGTGGCTGCGCAACTTCTACTGGCGGTTCTTCGCCCAGCAGTTCAAGCGCAGCTGCCTCCCCGACGGCCCCAAGATCGGCAGCGTGACCCTCTCCCCCCGCGGCGACTGGCGGATGCCCAGCGACGCGGCGGCGGCGCTCTGGCTGGCCGAGCTGGAACAACTTTTCCCCCACGAAGGATGACCCATGAAACAACATTCCAAACTTTTCGTCAACCTGATCTTTGCCGCGGTGATTCTGGCCGCTGCGGGCGTTCTGTTCGCCCTGCGTGCCACCCACACCACCCCCGGCAGCACCTTGGAGGCGGAGCTGATCTACGGCGACACCAACACCGTGCAGAAGTTTTCTCTGGACAAGGATGCGACGTATGACGTGGACACCGGTGTCTATACCGTCCACATCGAGGTCAAGGACGGCGCGGCCCGCTTTGTAGACTCGCCCTGCCCCGACCACATCTGCGAAGGCTACGGCTGGCTCTCGGCAGAGGATCAGTCGGCCACCTGTCTGCCCGCCCGCGCGGTGCTGACCATCGTCCCGCTGTCCTGAGGGACCAGTCGAAAGGAGTTTTTCGATGTTCGATGAAAAAGATACTTCCCGGCATGTGCACCGGGGTGCCCGGAACGACCCGGACAAAACGGTGGTGGTAGACAGCTCGGCGTTCTTTGCGCCCGAAACGGCCCAGCCGACGCCGCCTCCGCCCGCCAAGAAGCCCCCGAAAAAGAGCAGCGCCCCGGCCCCGCAGCCGCCCCGCCGCTCTTCCGGAAATGACTACAAGCCCCCGAAGCGAGGTTCCGTTTTGCTGATCGTACAAGCCATCCTCAGCGTGGCGGCGTTCATCCAACTCTGCCGCACCCAGATGCTGCCCACCCTCTACCTCGTCATCATTGCGGCGCTGCTGGTGCTGTTCTGGCTGCTGGTCAAGCGCTGTCAGGAATACAAGGCCCCCGGCACCGTTTCCCGCGTGTTCTCGGTCTTTCTGTGCGCCATGCTGGCCGTCGGCTGCGTCTGGGCGCAGCAGGGCCTTGCCGCGTTGGATAACGTCACCTCCGGCCTGATCTCCGGCGCAGAGGCCAACAAGATCACCAAGGAGCCTTTTGTGCTCTACCTCAGCGGCGTGGACAACCGCGGTGAGCTGACCGAAAAAGCCCGCAGTGACGTGAACATCCTCGCTGTGGTCAACCCCACCACCAAGCGGGTCGCCCTCATCAACACTCCCCGCGATTACTACGTGGATCTGGCGGGCACTGACAGCAAGGATAAGCTGACCCATGCCGGCCTGTACGGTGTGGAGACCAGCATGGCCACGCTGGGCAACCTGTACGGCATCCAAGTGGACCATTACATCCGCATCGACTTTTCGGGCTTCATCAGCATCATCGATGCCGTAGGCGGCGTGGACGTCTACTCCGATCAGGCCTTTACCTCGGTGGGCAGCCCCGGCTACTATGACCCCACCACCTTCGCCGAGGGCTGGAACCATCTGGACGGCAAGAGCGCGCTGGCCTTTGCGCGGGAGCGCCACGCTTTCGCTTCCGGCGACATCCAGCGCGGCATCAACCAGATGAAGGTCATCGACGCCATGGCGAACAAGCTCAAGTCCCCCACCGTTCTGATGAGTTTTTCCAAGCTGATGGACGCCGTTTCCAACTGCTTCGTGACCAGCCTTTCGCAGGAGCAGATCTCCGCGCTGGTCCGGATGCAGCTGGGTGACCTCGCCAACTGGGACATCGAGAGCTGCTCCGTGACCGGTTCCAGCGGCAAGAGCAGCCAGTGCTACTCCGCCAAGGGCCAGAGCCTCTACGTCATGAAGCCCGATGAAAGCTCCGTCAGCAAGGCCAAGGAGCTGATCGCCTCTGTTCTGGGCGGCGAGGGCACCGTCAGCGACACCCAGCAGACCCCGGAGAAGACCGACGTCCACACCCCGACCGCCGACCCCAACGCCGCCGTTTCCGTGCCGGAGACCCCGGCTGACAGCGTGATCGTGGAGGAACCGGCGGAGAGCATCCCGGAGGAGGAAGTGCCCGCCGACGAGCCCCCCGCGGAAACGACCCCGGAACCCCCGGCTGACGGTGAGCAATCCGCTTCCACCGAAGCCCCGGCGGAGGAGGCCCCCGCCGAGAGCGATTCCGGCGACGGTTCCACCGAGGCACCGTCCATCTCCCTGCCTACGCAGGAGCAGGTGGAACAGGCGGCTTCCTCCCTCCATCAGGCCGCTTCCACCGTGCTGGATGCCCTGTTTGGTTCCAGCTCCGGGCAGTAAATAGCCGCAACAAAAAATTCCCGAACCGTTTGGTTCGGGAATTTTTTCGCTTTAGATCCGTTTATTCCGCGTCGCCCAGCTCGAAGGTCTTGACGGAAGCGGTGCCGTTGCGGCCGGCCTTGTCGGCACGCAGATACTGGCGGGTGGTCTCGCCGTTGGAGGTCACATCTGCCACATACACGGTGTTCTCCTCAGCCTCGATGGGGAACTCCTCGACCATGCCCTTCATGGGCTCAGCGCTCAGGTCCTCGTAAGCGCCATTCAGCTTCCACAGCTTCATGGTATCGCCGTTGGAGAGGGTGAACTCGCCGTAGCAGTCGGCGTCGTAGGTCTTGCCGTTCACTTCCATCTGCTCGGTGCTGACCACGCTGGCCGCAGCGGCTTCGCTGGAAGCGCTCTCGGAAGCGGCCACAGAAGAGGCAGCCTCGGAGGATGCAGCAGTGGAAGAAGCAGTGGTAGAGGAGGCGCTGCCGGAGCAGCCCGCCATGGACAGGGCCAGCACAGCAGCAGCCAGTGCAACGCCCATCGCACGATTCAGTTTCATTGTATGAACTCCTTTGTTTGTTCCAATCCTACATTTGCCCGCCCTCAAAGAGCTGATCTGCTCTTTCCTCACGGACAGGCAAGAATCAGTCTACCACAATAGAGGCCACACTTCAAGCATTTTCGTGGATTTTGTTGCCATTCTGTGACTTTTACTTCAGGATTTCCGGCAGAATGCTCTGGCCGTCGAGGGTGGAGGCATCCACGCCGAGGTAATCGCAGATGGTGTGGGCGATGGTGCCGAAGCAGAGCTTGGTGCCGAGGTCCACGCCGGGCTTGACGCCCTTGCCGCAGATCAGGTAAGGCACATACTCACGGGTGTGGTCGGTGGTCTTGGTATAGGAGGGGTCGCAGCCGTGGTCGGCAGTGATCATCAGCAGATCGCCCTCCCGCATACCGGGGACGAAGTCGGCGAGGAAGCGGTCGAACTCGGTGGCGGCGGCGGCATAGCCCGCCACGTCGCGGCGGTGGCCGTAGAGCATGTCGAAATCCACGAGGTTCACAAAGGCGAGGCCCTCAAAATCGCGGGTCTGCAGCGCCTTGGTGAAGGCGATGCCGTTGGTGTTGCCGGTGGTTTTGATCTTTTCCGTCACACCCTCGCCGTCGAAGATGTCGAAGATCTTGCCCACGGCGATGACGTCCCTGCCCGCATCTTTCAGCAGGTCCAGCATGGTGGCGCGGGGCGGCTTCAGGCTCAGGTCGTGGCGGTTGGTGGTGCGGTAGAAGGTATCCGCCGTGCGGCCGAGGAAGGGCCGGGCGATGACGCGGCCCACGCCGTACTCGCCTTTCAGCATCTCGCGGGCGATCTCGCAGTAGCGGTACAGCTCGTGTACCGGCACCAGCTCCTCGTTGGCCGCCACTTGGAAGACGCTGTCGGCGCTGGTGTAGACGATGAGGGCGTTCTCCTGCATCGCCTGTTCACCGTAGTCCTTGAGCACCTGCGTGCCGGAATAGGGCTTGTTGCAGAGCACCTTGTGGCCGGTCTTTTCCTCGAACGCATGGATCAGCTCCTCCGGGAAGCCGTTGGGGAAGGTGGGCAGCGGTTTCGGGCTGACGACACCGGCGATCTCCCAATGGCCGATGGTGGTATCCTTGCCCATGCTCTGCTCCTGCAGCCGGGCAAAGGCACCCACCGGAGCGTCGGACTTTTCCCCCGCCGTCACGCCGTCGATGTTGAACAGGCCCAGCTTTTGCAGGTTGGGGCAGTTGAAATTCGGGTGCTTCGCGATTGCGCCGAGGGTGTTGGTGCCCGCATCGCCAAAGGCGGGGGCGTCCGGCTCTGCGCCGATGCCAAAGCTGTCCAGAACGATCAGAAAGACACGTTTTTCCATAGATGGTTCTCCATTTCGTCTTTGTCGGTGTCCCACGGGAAAGTGAGACTTATTTCTGGCTCCATTATAAGCAAATCTTCCCCCGGATGCAAGGGCTTTCCCCGCGCTGCAACACCTTACGAAATTTTAACCAAATCTTTGCAATCTTCCTCTTGCCCTATTGTATCCAACCGTTTATAATATAAAGTGGTGTGATTTTGAACCAAAACCACCAAGGCGTCTTTCGCCGCGGCAAAAGGCCGGGGATTCCGCCCTTTGCCAAATGCAGCCGTTTGGGCTGCTGCGTTAAGATAGAGAGTAGTATTGAGAAAGTTGGAGGTACTGAAATGAGAAAAACGAAGATCATCTGCACCCTTGGCCCTTCCACCGACAAAGGCGACGTCCTGCGCGACCTGATCGCCAACGGCATGAACGTGGCCCGTTTTAACTTTTCCCACGGCTCTTACGAGGAGCACGGCGGCCGTCTGGCCAAGCTGAAGGCTCTGCGCGAGGAGCTGGGCAAGCCCGTCGCCGCCCTGCTGGACACCAAGGGCCCGGAGATCCGCCTGAAGGAGTTCAAGAACGGCGTCGAGATGCTGGAAGCCGGCCAGACCTT
>OGOP01002799.1_pt1 | contig 10339 bp, 9 predicted proteins | sample 1552591 | NCBI WGS metagenome assembly OGOP01 (sample SAMEA2580120, study PRJEB22360) | human gut metagenome | biome: human gut; feature: human-associated habitat; material: faeces | place: Denmark | collected 2008/2010 | reverse complement strand
GACTTTAGGGGTTCCCAAATGGGTCGAGATTCTGTCAATTGGTTATGGGTATAGTTTTGACACAAAAACAGAGAGGAAAAAAAATTGATTTCCTAATTAGGCAACTCATTTATTACCACGAATATACTTGATTAGGTTAAAAGATTGGCCGAATAGATGAGGATGAGATCCGTAGCGGTTATGTAAGATTGGTGGGGCAATAAAGGTGTAAACAAAACTATGTTGTTGTGTAGAAAAAAAAAAAAAACATCAACAAAAAAAAATTCCACGATAACTCATTCACCAACGAAATGGATTCGCCGACGTATGACCCCACGACACATCTAAATAAAATATTTAGTTCTCCCGATACGTTGAATGAGCTACCTCAATTGTTGAACCATGTGTCGCAGTACAAGAGACAGTTGACAGAGGAGATTAATATATCGACAGCCAAGTATGAGAGGGTTGATTTGTCGGAAGATATTTCCCATCTTGCCACTAGCATTGGCGAAATCAAACGCGATTCCAGTATGACCAAACAATCGATTTCCCAAATGACAGGCTCGATACAGAGATTGGATTGCACAAAGAAGAATTTGGTTGCGTCGATGACCTTGCTAAAGAGATTACAGATGTTGGTTAATGTGAACAACACGTTGAGTTCGATATTGCCGAGCCACGACTATAAGGAGATATATCAGTTGTTGGGTGTTTTGAAGGAGTTGCTACAGTTTTTCCAGCCGTACAAGTCGATTGACGAGATAAACCAAATCAATCTTATGGTTGTCCACACCCAGAACAAGTTGATTGATGATATTTTTATGGATTTTGAAGAGTACAAGAACAAGGATGAAGAGCAGTTGTTGTTTGGCGCCAGAATTTTGGAATTGATTGATGTAAAGTATAAGGACAAGCTACTTGCGTGGTTCTACAATTTACAGTTGCAAGATTTGCAGGAGATTTTTAGTGGCGAGGCTGGGTCGTTAGACAATTTGAATCGGAGGTTCATTTATTTCAAAAACATACTCAAACAGGTTCAGCAGTATAAGATTTTCCCGTGGGACATTTCTAATGCCATAACACAAGAGTTTTGCCAGATTACTCGACAGGATATATCAAAGTTGTTGTACAACTCCAAAATCGAGTCAAAGACGCTTTTGGATAATTTGACGAAAACGTTGGAGTTTGAAAAGTCTTTGGGTTTGCACAACGAGATTTCGCTGGTGTTTGAGCCGTACTTGTCGATCTGGGTGCATGAGCAGGATAAGTATTTGAATTCAAAGATGTTGGAGTTTTCGGCCGTACCGCAGTTACCGCCTGACGTGCCCAATATTGCTGTGTCGTCGACCGAGTTGTTTAAGATCTTTAATCGGTTATTGTCGCACATCACTAAGCTTACCAATGGCGATACCATTGTTGATTTGGCAAGGGTGTTTAACAAGTACTTGCTTGAGTATAATCGGAGGATTTTGGCTCCTATTTTGTCGACCGACGATTTTGGTGCTGAGTCGTTGAAATACTTTACCATGTTGTTGAACACAGGCGACTATATTATCAACAATATTGAAGAGCTTGCCGACAAGATCCAGAAAACGACAACGCACACTATTGCGCCGTTCAACACCGACGCGTTTTACCAGTTGATCAATAAGAGCATTTCCAGTTTATTGCTTAAAATGTCGATTGATTATAAGCCGTGCTGGCGGGAATTTTTTAATTTGGATTGGGGGCAGTTGGATTCGGTGAACGATATTTCGTCGTACATGAACGATTTGAAGAGCAAGACCGCAGAGAACTTGAGGGTGATTCTTCCGCTCATTATCAGGGATAGCTATGTGCGTAATTTTAACGACAAGTTGGTCGAGATGTTGGTGACCACTATAGCTAACAACCTCAAGTTTGTCAAGCCAATGACTGCGACGAGTGTTGAGCAGATACTTATGGATGTGTCGTCGTTGAAGGAGGATGCGTTGAGGTTTCCGTTGTTTTCGGTTAAAGATGTCTCCAAGTCGTACCAGAATTTTGTTAACCACCAGTTTGGGGATTTGCAGAGCTTGCTTAAGTTGTTGATGGTGCCGTCAATTCCCGTTGAAAATCTTATTGAGAGCTATTTTGCGTTGATTGGCGACAAGTCGGTTAGCAATTTTGTCAAGGTATTGAAATTGAAGGGGGTCGACAAGGCGCAGCACCATAAGTATGTTGACAACTTTAAGTTGCAATTGAGTGTAGATGATGGGTCGGTTACAAGCTGTTTGTTGTTGCAGAATTTGGAGGAGGAGGAAGAGGCGTCACGTGCCGCGACCCCGGATGTGAAGTTGAATGAAAAATTTGATGTGAGCAAGATAAACGAGAATTTTAAAAATTTTGGTAAATTTTTCCGTAAAGATATAGGTAATGAAAGTAGTTAAGATTTGTGGTATCAAGACGGTGGAGGCAGCGAGTGTTGCTATAGACAATGGAGCGAATCTCTTAGGGTGTATACTAGTTCCTAATCGTGCCCGTACGATTGATTTGGAGGTGGCAAAGCAGATTGCTCGCATGGTAAAGAGAGATAGGAACCCACCGCCAAAGTTTGCGGGTGGTACCTCAACACAACACTTTGAACAGGTTGCACAATGGATTATTGAGAATGGGCCGTTTTTAGTTGGGGTGTTTAGGAACCAGCCAAAGGAAGAAGTGTTTCGTATTGCGAGGGAGGTGGGGCTAGACTTTATCCAGCTCCATGGACTGGAAGATAAGCTAGAGTTTTTGGGTACAGAATTTGGGTTAATTCCCAGGTATGTTGTTCCTGACGAGCTAGACCTTTTGGAAGAGCAGAGCTTGCTGTTAACGCAATGTGTGAGTTTGCCGTTGCTTGATTCGGAAGTTGGGGGTGAAGGGAAGTTACTTGATTGGACGTTTATTGAGAAGTTACCTACAAAAGCTATACTTGCTGGTGGGCTAACCCCTGAGAATTTGCCTACATTTGACAACATTTTGGGCTACGATGTTAGTGGCGGTGTTGAAACCAATGGGGTAAAAGATTCATTGAAAATTATAAAGTTTATACAAAAGGGACACGCTCAGTCGTCTTGATCCCAGTTGCCCGGTCTTGGCTGTTGTGGCATAACTGGGCCTCCAGCTCTTTTAGCCATGATTATTTGATCTATAGATAAGATAGTGTTTGTAGCATCAACAGCTAAATCTATAGCGGATTTCTTTGTAGCCAAGATATCCAACACGGCAGTATCAGCCACCTCTCCTGAATCTATATCGATACCAGCTCTGAGACCAGTGTCTTCAGCGTGGGCAGCATGGAGTTTACTTAATATTTCTGAAGAGTCGTGACCAGAAGTTTCGGCCAACACTCTTGGGATCACCTCAAATGCCTTGGCAAAACTCTTTATAGCTAATTGCAAGAGCCCAGGAGTGGATTCGCCATAGGCGGTGATACGCTTCATCAACTCTATTTCAACTGCACCGGCACCAGGCAATAATCTGTTATCTTTGATCAATCCTTTGATGGAGTTTACACCGTCGTCAATAGCTCTTTCGATATCGTCCAAGTTGTTCTGGGTTGCCCCTCTTACGACTATGGTGGCAGTTCTTGAGCTCGACTCGTCCTGTCTAAAGATTGTAACTCTGTCGCCACCAATTTCTTTGGTTTCGATGATATCGATTTCGCCCATTTCGTCTGGTGTTGGTGCGCCCAAACGAGGCAAGGGGGTGGCGCCACACACCTGGCAGATTCTTCTTAAATCGAATTTCGATGGCACTCTCAACACCAAGATGCCGTACTTGTTGAGGTAATGTAACGCCAACTCGCCCACACTAGAACCAGCAACAACCACCTTAACCTCTGAATCGTGGATTTCCTTGCACAACTGGTCCAACTGTTGTTCTTCGCCCTTGGTGAAATCAAGCATTTCCTGGGCATTGTGGAGGAGCACTGTACCTTTGGTTTCGGTGGTGGAAATATCGATGGGGTTGGTAAACACGACAACTTTGGATTTGGCGGCGTTTTTGACGGTACCTTCAGGTTCTCTTGGGAAGACCATACCCTTGACCACTTGCGATTGGGAGAGCGATGCACCCATGACCTTGACCACTCTTATGTTGTCGACATTGAAAGACCCGTTCTTCATAACTAGGGCAACGGCATCAACGACGAGTTTGGCGATGGTATCTTCTACGCCGTACTGTTTAGCGGCGATCACTGGCTTCACTGCTTTTAATAGGTCAGTTTCGAACGACTCGACCTTTTCAACGACCAACTCGTCCAATGTTTTCATAACAAACTTGTTTGCCAAGTTGAACCCCTGGATGATTTCACTGACATTCAAGCCCAATGTTAACAATTTTTCAGCAACGTTGAGGAACTCGCCAGCAAGGATGATTACTAGGTTAGTGTTGTCGCCCATTTCGAATTCCTGCTGCTTTGATGCCTGGATCAAGATTTTCACTACGGGGTGGACAATTTCCAATTCGTTAAGCATGGTGGCGGCATCGTTGGTGATGAATTTTTTGCCCAACTTGTTGACGATGATCTTGTTTCTTCCACTTGGACCCATGGAGGTGAGTAAGATAGAGGCGATTTCACGAACTGCTTCAACATTTCTGATAATGGCTCCGTCGGCATTGGAGAAGGAGGAGTATCCTTGTTTGAATAAGCCTGAGTTTGGTGCTTGTGGTAACTTCAACGACATTGGTGGGCAATGAAAAAGAAAAAAAAATTTTTTGCGTGTAATTTTTTTTTTCTTTGTTGTTCCACACTCATGATTAGACTTTATCCAGGCATAAGACCTTTGCGTACAGGGGTTGTTCACTTTTCCACCAAACAGGCTATACGGTCATCGTTGTGGACTATACCGAATGTGTTGACATATACACGTATTATTACTACACCGTTTATTGGGTACTATATAACTACTGGCCAGTCTACTGCCGCGTTGCTGTTGTTCACGTACTCGTGTGTCACCGACTTTGTTGACGGGTACATTGCTAGAAAGTACAACATGAAGTCGATTGTGGGGTCGATTGTTGATCCGTTGGCCGATAAGTTGCTTATGACGGTGTGTACGGTGTCGTTGGGGTATGTTCATGCGATTCCTCCGGTGATAGCAAGCATAATAATTGGCCGCGATGTGATGTTGAGCTTTATGTCGTTCTACTATAGGTACAAGAGCTTGCCGGCGCCCAAGACGTTTGATAAGTTTATTAGCATTGGCCAGATTCCGACTATAAGTGTGCACCCCAATATGTTGGGCAAGATCAATACGGCGTTGCAGATGGTGTACATTGGGAGTTTGGTGTACCGCCCGTTGGTTGAGTCGGTTGTTTCTGGGGCCGTTTATGATGGGTTGGGGTTGGTTGTGGGGGCGACCACATTGGCGAGTGGGGCCAACTACTTGTTTAGCAAAAGTTCATGGAGATATGTAAAATGACGGGGTTGTTGTGGGCGATGAGGATGGTTTTGACTTGCTGGGGGGAGTAGTTGATGGTGGTGAGGACTTTGAGGTAGAAGAGCACTAGCAAGTTGGTGTTGTTGTACATGTTTTTTATACAGAACCGGCCCACTTGGGTGTGGTTGAACTTTAATAGAAAATGATAGAACCATAAGAGTTTGGGAGCGGAGTGGGGAGTGGATTGTAGGATGGAGAGGCAGTCTAGTGTGAACTGTTGTAGATACGGTGTGAATTCGCCTGGTCTGATACGGTTGAGGAGGGCGTGGGTGATGTGGGAGTGGTGGTCTGTAGAACCACGAACCAAAAAGTATTTAATGATGTGGATAATAGTGGTTAGGTTGTAGTGTGAGTAGGCGTAGTAGTCGATGCCAAGGTCAGCCAACCTGGCAATTATCTCTGGGTCGATATTGTCTAGCAATACTGTCTTGCCGGTGCTTTGTTTGTGCCTCACAATTGCTAGGGCTAGGGGGAGCATTTCTTCCTTAGTCTTATCCAGACTCTCTTTCTTACTGTGTTGCCAAAATAGTATTTACCCTTCCACTTGGCGCACTGGAAAAACACGTTTGAGTACATCCACCCGTGCGGGTCGACGTCGTTGAACATAAAGACGTACCAGCGGTCCCATTGCCATTGCCAATCAAAGTCTGGTAGGGGGTAGTTTTCAAGGGATATGGGGATCGACAATTTCTTGCCGTTGATGCTTTGGTAATGCGATGGGTCGATTATGGGCCATAATGATTTGTGCGAAAACAACGGGATACCAAAGAGTTTTATTCCACGTTCGTGCTCGATGATAAAGTCGAACTGGTAAGGGTGGATAGAGGAGTTGAAGGATGCAAGGGAAGAAAGGTCTGTGTGTTGGGCTAGTTGTCGTACTAGCTCGTCCTCGGTAGATGACATGACCACACCACTTTTTTTGCATCGTAAAAAGATTGAAGGAATTTTTTTTTTTCTTTCTGTCTCACAACTTTCTTTACCAGCCATGAACTTTCCACCATTTGAACAACCACTCTTTGACCCCAACCAAGCGGAGTTGCTTGAAGAGGCAGAGAGGGCCAAGAACTCCAGTATCCCATTTCATAATCCATTTGATGTGAACTCGTATCCGATTACTAATCCGCCTATATTTGATTCGACAATGACAGTTCCGTATACTACAGATGGGGTTCCACGTCGAAGAAGAATATCGATATCGAATGGTCAGATTGGCCAGATAGTGAGCCACGAAGCGTACTTTGCCGAGGATTTGGATGTGCCACCCGAGTTTGAGAGCAGACCGCAGACGTCAGTGATTGAGCCACCACCACCGCCGCCACCACAACCACAACCACAACTACCAGTAGAAATTGCTGGCGTTCCACCACCAAACCATCAACTAATCTACAACAACGAAGTGATTTACAACCCCGAGAATGGGCCTATACCCGGGACAGCTGCATGGAAGAAGGAGCGGTTATTGGAGAGAAACCGGATTGCTGCGTCAAAGTGTAGGCAGAGGAAGAAACAAGAGCAGGTGCAGATCCAGAACAATATTGCCAAGATGGAGAAAGAGTTGAAGAGGAAAGACGCAAAGATTGCTGAGTTGGAGTATACGGTGGAATTACTAAAAGCAAGTATAAAAAGCTGTATAGAAGATGGCAACACCGACAGGTTGAAGCAATTTATTTAGTTAATGATTCACTAGTTTCTTGAGGCCCCGGGCCAATAGACGTTTGAATGATACGCGAAACACCAGCAACAGGAGTTTCAGCAGTGTAGTGGGTTTTCCAACCTGGGACGTGACCGAAATGTTTGTAGAGCAAGGACAAGACCTTGTCCTGGTTGGCCTCGTCGTAGTAAATGACCGCATTCGGACCGGCGTCAAAAGTGTATGCAGCAACGACTTCTTGCTGGTTGATGGTTTCTACCATTTTTATAATCTTTTTGGACGTATCGTTGAGATAGAAGATTGGGGGGTAGGAGTCTAAACAAACGGCATGGAAGGAGCTGGAATCTTTCATGGTGAGCTCAGCGAACTTTGGAAAGTCTTTGTCGAGGATAGCCTTTTTCATGGCCTCGAACCTTTGGGGGACGACCTCAGCAATACGGTGGGCAAACAAGTCGGAGGTTGCGACAGTCGACTGCATTCCTGTGGTGCTGGGTGTATCTTTCTTGTCGTCGCTGACCACCAAAATGACCGCTCTGAGAGATGGCCAGTGCTCTAATGGGGCGATTTCCACGGCCTTTGAGTCTTGTCCGTCAGGTAAAGTACCCATTTCCCAGGCCACAAACCCACCAAAGAGCGATCTGCATGCTGAGCCGGAGCCTTTACGGGCGATTTTCGACAATTCCGACATGTCTTGGGGCAACTCGTATAACTTTGCGATTGCTGAAACCAATGCTGCAAAGCCAGCAGCGGACGATGCCAAACCAGCGGCAGTAGGGAAATTGTTTTCCGAGACGATGTGCAATTTCATTTGTGATAACTTGGGGGTGTCGGGGGATTGTTCGATAGAGGCACGTAACTTTCTCAAGTCTGCTAAACACGCTTGAGTACGTGGAGTATCTAATGATTCCAACTTTCCATTGAGCCACAATTGGTCTTTTTCGAATGATTCAGATGCAGAAGCGGTTGTCAAGGTTCGCAAATCGTCTTGGGATAAGGTGACGGAGATGGACGAGTTGGTGGGCAAGTTCAACGACTTGTCTCGTTTCCCCCAATACTTAAGGGTCTAAGTACGTTAGTAGACATTCAATTGATGGTTGGTCTTGTTTTTACTTACGGCGATGTTGACGGGTGCTGTGACAGAAGCAGAGTACATTGATGGTGGGTTGTTACGAAAAAATTTTTTTTTTTGGTGGTATTTTTTTTCTCACATATATATATATACTACACACTTATTTTTTGGTCCATTTCCAAATTCTGGCTTTACAATCGCCACTACCTGTAGCGAAGATACCTTCGGTTCCCTTTGAGTTTAGGGATACAGCGACTGAGATGACCGAGTTGCGGTGGCCCTGCAACATCAACAATGGGTTACCTGAAGCTTGGTCCCAGAAAATGACACCACGGTCCTTTGAGCCCGACAAAATGTACTCGTTGTCGGGGGTACAGCAGACCGACAAAACAAAGTCCTTGTGGCCAATGTAGGTTACCTCGCAGGTCGACTTTTTGTCGGACTTGCCTTCCAAGTGCCACAACTTGACGGTTCTGTCTAAGGACCCGGAAGCGATTTGTTCGCCGTTGTTGGAGAAGGCGACAGAGTAGACTGAATCTTCGTGGCCATTGCCGTTTTCGTTGCCGGAGTCTAAGCGTTCGACCAAGAACCCGGTAGTTGAGTCCCACACTCTAACGGTTCTATCTAATGAGCCGGCAGCAATGAGTTTGCCGTCGGGGGAGACGGCCACGGTGGTGACGCCGTCTTCGATCGACAAAGTCAAGGAACACTGGGAGGTTCTCAAGTCCCAGATTCTGACTGACCTATCGCCGGAGCCTGAAACCAACCTATCGCCATCAGGGAAAAAGTCTAACGAGTAAATGTCTTGTTCGTGGCCCCTCAAGATTTTGATAATTCTCTTTGTGCTCAAATCCCAGATTCTAATCAACTTGTCTTCTGCACCTGTCGCCAAGAGTTTTCCGTCAGGGGAGAAACACACAGATCTGATGTACAAGTCGCCTGAGGCGGTGGTGTTGTCGTCTTTGTTTTCGTTGGAGGACTCGTCAATCAATTTGGCGACCAACTCTCCGGTGGTGACATTGAACACTTGGGTGGTTTTGTTGCAACCGGTGGCGATGAACTTGCCGTCTCTGGAAAATCTCACGCAGCAAACAACTGACGAGTGGTCTAAGGAGTGGACCATGTCGATATCCAAGTCTTTGGAGAACGCTGGGTTGTACAACACATAGTATTCGAGGTGCTGTTTCTTGAACTCGGGGTTGGCTTTGGCAATGTCTAAATCTTGCAAGAATGGTGGGATTTCCTTGACGTGGTTAGCTCTTTGGGTGGGGTTGACAATGTATTGTGACTTGTCGATAACCGATAATGATGTGACCGGGGTTGGTGGAGCAGGTGGGGCGGCAGGTGGTGCCACAATCTGTTGTTGCTGCTGTTGCTGTTGTTGTTGCTGTTGCTGTTGTTGCTGTTGTTGTTGGAAGCCATTCTTCATTTGCCTGTCTCTGGTGTCCAACTCGTTCTTTAACCTCAATATCTCTTCCTCGTATGCCTCTTTGATTTTTCTATGGGCCAACTCCAAGTCATACACTGTTTGGCGGATTTGTTGCATTTCGGCAGCTTGTTGTTGGTACTTTGAGTCATAATCTTCCTGGACCTTTTTGAAACTGCTTGCTTCGTTTGAGGCGTAGTCGAATTCAGTTTTGATTGCATCCAACAACTCTGTCAAACGTTGTTGGTGCTGGGTGCGTTGGGGATACATGGACATTGCTGGTGGGGATGGAAGAAGTTGTGTTGTTTTTTCGTTGGTTTTTTTGAACAGGGGGTGCGCTTTTTTCAAATGGCAGATTTTTTACGAATTGGAATAGTCGTGTGGTGCACAATTTCTTGCAAACTCTAATCAGGAGTGTAGTTAGACACACAACTGTCATGGGGTATATTCGAGTGATCTATTATACAGGTCCCCTCTTTGTTTTTATTTACTCTACATATAGTTTTTGCATAGTAACTTGCAATCTAATTAATAAGAATGTAGTGACGATGCCTAGAAGAGGGGTTTTGACTGTTAGCTACACTAAGAGTAATAAAGCTGTCACTGCCCAAGATCTTACTTTTACGCTGGGTATCACAAGAGTGTTTTGTAAAAGTTTTAAACTGATCAAACGATTGAAGACTTTTTGCTTAAGAATTTGGTCAAAATTTCCACCAAAAAATAATCACCTCAGGATAGTTGTTGTAGAGTCGACTGACTCAAGTAAAGAA
>OGOP01002797.1_pt1 | contig 10343 bp, 5 predicted proteins | sample 1552591 | NCBI WGS metagenome assembly OGOP01 (sample SAMEA2580120, study PRJEB22360) | human gut metagenome | biome: human gut; feature: human-associated habitat; material: faeces | place: Denmark | collected 2008/2010 | reverse complement strand
TTTGGCGGCTGCCGGGCTGGGAACCCTTAAGCCTCTGAAAATTCTCAAGACTGCCGGAACGTTCAAAAGTCCCGTTAATGTAAAAGTTGAAGATTTTACCGCCTGTCCGGTATATGTCGGCCGTTATATCAAAAACGTCAACAACAAGGCCGAAACGCCGAAGTGGATGAAAGACCGTCTGACGGCAATCGGGCTGCGTCCGATTTCGCCGTTGGTTGATATTACCAACTATATCAACTATGACATGGCGCGGCCGCTGTATGTGTTTGACGCCGACAAACTGAGAGGAGACATTACGGTCAGAATGGCAAAAGACGGCGAAAAGTTCGTTTCGCTGGAAGACAAGGAATATATGCTGGACGATAAGTCTCTTGGCATTTGTGACGAAGAGGGCGTGCAGTGTCTGGGCGGTATTATGGGCGGCGCGGCAAAAGGCTGCTGTGACGAAACCCAAAACGTTTTTCTGGAATGCGCCCTGTTTACGCCGGAATGCATTGCCCGCACCGGACGAAAGTTCGGCATTGATTCCGACTCCCGTTATCGTTATGAGCGCTGGGTTGATCCGAAGTCGAATATTCTCGGTTCCGACTATGCAACGCAGATGATTTTGGACATCTGCGGCGGCGAGGCGTCGGAGGTTGTCATTGCCGGCAGCGAGCCGGAGGACGAGCGGGTTGCCTATATTCGTCCCGGCCGGATTAAAGATTTAATCGGGATTGAGGTCAGCAGGGAAAAAATTGTCGAAATTCTGAATAATCTCGGTTTCAAAACCAGTGAAGAAGACGGCAAAATCAAGGCGGTTTCGCCGACGTGGCGCGGCGACATTGAAGGCGAACATGATTTGGTCGAAGAAGTCGTGCGCATGATCGGACTGGATTCAATTCCGGCGGAATCCCTGCCGCACGGAAAGTTTCCGAAACAGGTTCTGTCCCCGGCGCAGCGCCGGGCGGTAACGCTTAAACATGAGCTTGCCTCCCGCGGAATGTATGAAACGGTAACCTGGAGCTTTACGGATTCAAATCTGGCCAAGGATTTTCGCAAGGGCAGAGAACCGGTTTTGCTTTTTAATCCGATTGCTGCAGATTTGGATGAGATGCGTCCGTCGGTTTTGCCGAATTTGCTGCTGGCGGTTAAGAATAATACGGCGCGCGGATATGGCAATGTTGCTTTGTTTGAGGTCGGACCGGAATTTTACGGACGCAAGCCGGGCGAACAGAATCAGGTCGCGGCAGGCGTTCGCTGCGGCATGACGGCAAGAAAAGATTGGAACGGTTCGGCGCGCGCTTATGACGTATTTGACGCCAAGGCCGATGCGCTGGCTGCGATTGCCGCAGCCAACGGGCCGTTTGAAAACGCGCAGATTACCCTTGACGCGCCGGCCTATTATCATCCCGGCCGTTCGGGAACGCTGCGTCTGGGCAAAAACGTGCTGGCTTATTTCGGCGAGATACATCCCGGCGTGCTGAAAAAATTCGGCATTAAGCAGCGCGTAATGGCTTTTGAGGTTATTCTGAGCAATATTCCGTTGCCGCGGTCAAGCAATGACAAAGCCAAGAAAAAACTTGAACTGTCGGCATTCCAGCCGGTGGACAAGGATTTGGCTTTTGTCGTCGATAAGACGGTGCCGGCCGTTAACCTGATGACGGCTGCCAAAACCGCAGACCGGGAGTTTATTGCCGATGTCCGCGTCTTTGACGTTTACGAAGGCGAAAACCTGCCTGAAGGCAAAAAGTCGATTGCTCTGGCGTTGACTTTCCAGCCTAAAGACAAAACCTTTACCGATCAGGATATTGAAAATCTGATGAATAAGGTTATTCAGGAAATGAAGAAAAAGTGCAACGCCGAACTCCGGCAGTAATTTTTTCGGTTTGAAAAAAGCCCCTCACAGGAGGGGCTTTTTTTTGCCAAAAATAAAAGAAGTTTCAAGAATGGTTGACTTTTATTCTAATCCGCGTTATATTATCTACAGGTGTGGATGTTATGCCGCGGCGGAGAACCGCCTGCGGGTATGTGCAGATATTTAAGGATAAGCGCGGAGATTAGCCGTCTTCCGTTTTAGCTGTCCCCGTTTCGTCTTGTCTTGCCCGTCTTTCCCATATCTCCTCACCTGTCCGCCCTGCGGGCTTTGGTTCTAACTGTCGTGAGGTAATATGATGAAGAAATCTGTTTTACTGTTCTCTTTGCTCTCCGGAACTGCGTTTATGTATCCGGAGTTTACCATTGCCTCCGGCTTTCCTCTAACACACACAAGCACGCCGGAACCAAAGCCCGCCTTTCAGTTTGAACAACTTGACAAAGCCTATAAGACTGCCGGCGTCTGTTTCCTCGGCGTCGGCGACTGCGGCAGCGAAAGCAACTATGCGACCGGCGGCAGCGGCGAAAGTTATGACATGGACACCGTCCGCCAGTGTCAAAACGAAGGTTTCGTTTCCTCATGCGCTTCCGGTTGGCGCCCTTTGGTCGGCGGCGACTGTCCCTATAACCCCAATTACAAAACCTGCTGCCAATCCGCCTGTCCTGCGAACTCATCCCCCGACTGTACGGGAGAGGACGTCGGCGAAGACGGATGCGGCTATACCTGCAAAAAGTGCTGTTCCGACACGTGTCCTTCGGGTTCTAAAAACTATACCGGTTCCGTTGCCTCAACCACGGAATGCGGCACAATCTGTTACAACTGCAACAGTGCCTGTCCGAGCGGCAGCAGCACGTCTTATTCCGGCACGGCGGTCGGCACCAACGAGTGCGGCCAAAGCTGCAGAAAATGCGACAGTTCATGTCCGTCGGGCTATACCTCATCGGCAACATCCGAATGTTATGACACCACGACGAACGAATGCGGCAACACCTGTTACAAGGCCAAGGACTGTGATCCGTGCCCGGGATATTATGACTGCGGCGGCAGCTGGCAGTATTGTGAAGGAAGCGTTTGTTCGGCGGACAGTTCCCGTTGCAGCACATACTGCGAAAGCGACCACTTTCCGTATTCCTGCGGCAGCGATTACGGTCCCTGTTACGGCGACTACCGCAACGGTTACTGTTCGGTTTCCTGCGACAAGATTGAAACCGATCCGTGTGCCGGCACCAGCTGTCCGAGCGGTGTAAGCTGCGGTTCCCTCGGCTGCGCGAGTTATTCGTCGTCGACGTCCTGCTGTTCTTCCGTCTGCACTTCCTGCAATCAGGAGCCAGATGACCCTTGCGCCGGCGTTACCGGGCTCAGCTGCGGATCGCTGGGGTGTGCTTCCTACGGATCCTGCGGTCAATGTACAGAGTGCAAGGCAAATCCTGACTGCAATGTAACGTCAATGAGCTGTCAGTACGGCTGCGCCAGCACCAACAGCTGCGGAAAGTGTACGGAATGTAAGGGTAATCCGGATTGTGATGTTGTGTCAAAATCGTGCAAATGTGCATGTTCTCAAACGAACTCCTGCGGCAAGTGTGTCAAATGTGCTTTTATAACGAGTACACCGGTATATAATTCTAACGGCATGTATCTGTATTCAAAAGAGTGTCAGGATTATAATGCACTTTAGTGCACAAGCGGCAGGCCGTTCCATGAAGTGGTGTAAGAGGCGCTTTTGAATTCGCATTTGATGTAGTGTCTGACGCCGGCGTCTTGGGTGCCGAAGTAGAGGGTCTTGCGGCCGAGTTTACGGTTGACGGCGTCGACGGCTTTCATCAGTTTCGTATCTTTGGCGCGTTCGGTTTCTGAAACCAGAAAATCTTTCTGCGGCGTGTCGGCACTTTCAATTTCTATCAGCATGATGCCGGCACGTTTATAGTAAAATTCGGGGCGATAGATGTTCTTAAGGCCTTCAATCATGGCTTTGGTAAATTTGGCGGTGTGACAGGTGGCTTCTTTCAGGCTGACCAGCCTTGAATTGCTGTAGCGTTGCTCGCGAAAGCGGTTGGTGGCGATGAAGACGACGATGCCTCTGGCCAGACCGTTTTGTTCGCGGAGGCGCAGGCAGGCGCTGTCAACAAATTCGGAAATGATTTTTTTGAGGTTTTCAAAACTGTTGATTTCGGTTTCAAAACTGCGGGAACAGAGAATGCTTTTCTGAATTTTGGCATCTTCAAGTTCAATGCAGGAAATGCCGTTCAGCTCCTGCAGAGTCTTTTCGGTCAGAATACCAAAACTCTGGCGAATCAGCGCGCGCGGCGCGGCAGCCAGTTCGGCAGCGGTAAAAATGCCCATGAAATTGAGCTTTTTGACCAGTTTACGGCCGATGCCCCAGACATCGCCGACGTCAAGCTTCTGACGCGCGGCGGCGATATCTCCCGGTTCGGTCAAAATGCAGATTTTGCCGGCAGTTTGCTTTTTGGCGATTTCGCCGGCAATTTTGCAGAGGGTTTTGGTGGCTGCGGCGCCGACAGAAACCGAAATGCCGGTCTGTTTCATGACGGCATTGCGAATCATCAGGGTTATGTGCTGCAGGTTTTCCCGGTCGTCAACTTCGGTAAAAGCTTCGTCAATCGAATAAATTTCAATTTTGCCGAAGTAGCTTTCAATCAGCCGCATAACGCGTTTGGACATGTCGGCGTAGAGTTCGTAGTTGGAAGACAACGCTATGCCGCCGGCTGCTTTGAACATTTTTTCGATTTTGAAATAGGGTGCGCACATCGGGATACCGAGTGCCTTGGCTTCATATGAACGGGAGACGACGCAGCCGTCGTTGTTGGACAATACGACGACCGGGCGGTTTTTCAGCCGTGGCTGGAACGCTTTTTCGCAGGAGACGAAAAAGTTGTCGCAGTCGATGAGCAGATACATGGTCAGATTTTCCGGATTACCGAAGTTACGACGCCCCAAACCGAAAAGCGGTCTTTGCGGCTGAGACGGTAGGGCGGGGTGCGGCCGTCCTCGCCGAGCAGAAAAGTGCTGCCTTCGTGTGAGCGAAAACGCCGGGCGGTAAGTTCGCCGTTAAGTTCGGCGACGATCAGGCGGCGGTCGGCGGCGGGCAGAGAACGGTCGACGACCAGAATGTCGCCGTTGAAAATGCCGGCGTTTTTGAGGGCGTCGCCCTGCATTTTCATAAAATAGGTGGCGACGGGATGACTGATCAGAAAGCGGTTAAGGTCAAGGCTGTTTTCAACGTAATCGCAAGCGGGGGAACCGAAAGACATGGCAGACTCCTAAATGTTTGTTCTTATTTTGTTCTTATATTACGGCGCCGTTTTAAGATTGCAACAAAAATTTCTTAGCAAAATGCAATTTTTGAATTATATTGGGTGCAGTGTTTGAAATAAGGAGATTTTGACATGCAGAAAATTGTTCCGGCTAAATTAGCCGCCGGCGATGAAATCAGAGTGGTTGCGCCGGCGCGCGGCATCAGGATTATCGGTCAGGAGTCCCGCGAAATTGCGGCGCAGCGCTTTGCAGCGCTGGGGCTGAAAGTCAGTTTTGGCAGCAATACGACCGATGAAAACTGGGATATGACCGGTTCTTCGCCGATTGAAGACCGAATCGCCGATATTCATGAGGCGTTTGCCGATAAAAACGTGAAAGCGGTGTTTACAATTATCGGCGGCGCAAATTCGAATCAGCTGCTGCCGTATCTGGACTATGAGCTGATTAAGGCCAATCCGAAAATTTTTTGCGGCTTTTCGGATATTACCGCGCTGCTGAACGGCATTTATGCCATGACCGGGCTGGAAACCTATTCCGGTCCGCATTACAGTTCTTTCGGCATGAAGCACGGTTTTGACTATACGCTGGAAAATATGCGCAAAATGCTGATGGGCAGCGGTGTCAATGAAGTGGAGCCTTCCGAAGAGTGGAGCGATGATCCGTGGTTTATCAATCAGGAGAAGCGCGAGTTTATCAAAAACGAGGGCTATTGGAATATCCATAACGGCGAAGCCGAGGGAACGATTGTCGGCGGCAATCTCGGAACTTTTGACCTGTTGCTCGGCACCAAATACCGTCCGGCGTTCGTCAAAGATACGATTTTGTTTGCCGAAGACACCGAAGGTTCGGATTTGCTGCAGTTTGAACGCAATTTGCAGGCGCTGATTTATCAGCCGGATTTTGCAAATGTCAAGGGACTGGTTTTCGGGCGGTTTCAGAAAGGTTCCAAAATCAGCCGCGAGCAGCTGGAGTTTATTGTCAGTACCAAACGTGAATTGAAAAACCTGCCGATTATCGGCAATGTCGACTTCGGCCACAGTACGCCGCTGTTGACTATTCCGATCGGCGGCACGGCTAAACTCGGCAACGGCCGGCTGACGTTGAAAGATTAAATGCTAAAAAGCCCTCTCAAAAGAGAGGGCTTTTTTTTAAGCGGAGGTTTTTCTGCTCCGGCTGTAGGCTTTCTCCCGCCAGGTTTGGAAGAGAATGTACAACAGCGGAATAATAATCAAACCGGCCGCGGTACCCAAAAGCATTCCGTAAAATACCGGCACACCGATGGCAACACGGCTTCCGGCACCGGCGCCGGTGGCAACAATCAACGGAACCACACCCAAAATAAAGGTAAACGCCGTCATTAATACCGCGCGGAACCTTTCTTTAGTGCCGATAACCGCCGCTTTATCAATTGATACGCCTTTGGCACGCTCATCGCGGGCAAATTCCACAATCAAAATGGCGTTTTTACTTGCCAAACCAACCAGCAAAATCAAACCGAGTTGAGCGTAAATGCTAAGCGACATGCTCATCACAAACATACCGACAAAAGCACCGAGCATAGCAACCGTAACCGAGGTCAAAACCGAAACCGGCAACATCCAGCTTTCATACTGAGCAACCAAGAACAAATAGCCGAACAAAATGGCAAGAGCGATTAATCCGCCGACCTGTCCGCTGTTTTTCTTTTCTTGCAAGCTCATACCTGACCATTCATAGCTGTAACCTGAAGGCAAAACTTTACGCGCCAACTCTTCCATTGCCTGCATTGCCTGTCCGCTGCTGACAGAAGGCGCTGCCATTGCCGTGATTGAGGCGCTCGGATACTGGTTATAACGATCCATACTGCGCGGAGCCTGAATAGTTTTAATATTAATCAAACTGCCAAGCGGAACCATTTTACCGTCAGAGCTTTGAACATAAAGCTTTTTAATGCTCTCAACATCTTTACGATATTTCCAGTCTGCCTGAATCATAACCTTATTTACTTGCGTGCCGATGTTAATATCGTTAATATACCCCGAACCCAGATAATTTTGCAAAACGCCGTATATTTTACTGATGGCAACTTTCATCACCTCAGCTTTATCCTTGTCTATTTCAATATACAAGTGCGGCGTTTGCGCCGTGTAAGTTGAAAACGCGTACATAACTTCCGGCAACTGATTAACTCTGCCCAAAAAGCTCTTGAGCACTGCTTCAAGCTTTTTCGGATCGGTATCATCTAAGGCCTGAAGTCTGAAATCCATACCGCCGGTAGCACCAAGCCCCGGAATAGCCGGAAATTCAAACAAGTTAATATCCGCATCGGGAATCTGCGAAAGTTTTGCCTTAATACGGTTCAAAATATTGGTAGAATATTGCGAACTGTCTTTACGTTCGCCCCATGGCAGTAAGTTTACAATCGCAATACCAACATTTTCGCCCTGTCCTGAAAGCATACTGAAACCGGCGATGTTCATAATCGAATGAACGCTCGGCTCGGCCTTGATAATCGGCATAATTTCAGCAATAACTTTATCCATACGCGGTTGCGTTGCGCCTTCCGGCAACTGAATATTGGTTAAAATAACACCCTGATCTTCAGCCGGAATAAAGGTTGTATTGCTCATTTTCAAAAACGCTAAGTTAAAGCAAATCAAAATACCGAGCAGCAACGCAATTACGCTGACTTTGCGGGCAAAATAAGCCACAATTGCCAAATAGCGATTTCGACATTTATCCAAAAGGCGGTTAAACACTTTAAGCGGACCTTTGGTAACCGGTTTCAACGGGCGCAAAATAGTTGCACACAAGGCCGGCGAAAGGGTTAAAGCATTAATTGATGAAAACACCACCGCAAACGAAATTGAAATTGCAAATTGCTGATAAATTTTACCGGTAATACCGCCCAAAAATCCAATCGGCACAAAAATTGCGAGCAACACCAACGTGGTTGCCACAACCGCGCTTGAAACTTGCGACATTGCTTTAATTGCCGCGTCTTTCGGCGATAAATTTTCTTGTTCCATAAGGGTAAGCACGCGTTCAACCACCACAATCGCGTCATCAACCACCAAACCGATGGCGAGCACCAAACCGAACAAAGTTAAAATATTTAAGCTGTACCCTAAAGCCAACATTACGGCAAAAGTTGCAAACAATGAAACCGGAATGGTAATCGACGGAATAAGAGTTGAGCGCCAATCTTGCAAAAAGATATAGCAAACCGCAACCACCAATACAAAGGTTAAAACCAAAGTCCAAACCACTTCTTCAATTGAAGTTTTAATATATTCGGTCGCGTCATAAAACACTTCAATCGTAAAGTCATCGGGATAAAACTGTGACAAACGATTAAGTTCTGCTCTTACCGCCTTCATGGCTTGAATTGCATTGGCGCCCGATAAAGTGTTTAATGAAATGGCAACCGACGGCACTCCGTCAAGTTGTGATTTAAACATATAAGTTTCTGAACCTATTTCAACACGGGCAACATCTTTCAAACGCACCAAACCGCCGTCTTCTTCCGTGCGGATAATAATGTTTTCAAAATCTGCCGCCTCATTTAAACGACCTTTGGTTTGTAATGAATATGTCATTTGCTGACTGCCGTCGCCGGGCATACCCCCGACCGAACCCAGTGAAGGTTGGTAGTTTTGGCTTTCAATCGCGGCTCTGACAGTTGCAAGCGGAATGTTTAAGGCCGTAATTTTATCAGCGTCAAGCCAAACACGCATGCTGAGCGGCGAAGCATGCACACTGACGTCACCGACACCATACACACGGCTCAAACTGTTTTTAATGTTGTTTTCAACATAGTTGCTCAAAAATTCAACATCGTGAGTACCTTTTGGCGAGCGAACATTCAAAAAGCCCAAAATATCGGAAGAACGGCGCTTAACGCTGATGCCGTATTGCTGAACTTCTGCCGGCAATTTGCTCATTGCCTGTTGCACGCGGTTTTGCACCTTAACTTGCGCCATATCCGGATCAGTGCCGACCTCAAAGCTGACCGACAAACTGTATTTACCTGAATTGGAAGACGTTGAACTCATATAAAGCATATCTTCCACACCGTTTACTTCCTGTTCAATCGGAATACCGATGGTATTGGCGACAACCTCAGCGCTGGCGCCGGTATAGCTTGCCGAAACATTAACTTCCGGCGGTGTAATTTGCGGATATAATGAAATCGGCAATGAAAATACCGAAATCACGCCTGCAATCGTCATTACGATGGCGATAACCATCGCAAAACGAGGTCTTTCAATAAAAATTCTTGAAAACATTTTTATTTATTCTCCTCTGCTTCAGCGGCGACATTAATCAAAGCGGCTTTAACTTTAACTCCGTCTTTAACCTTTTGCAAACCCTGAACAATTACTTTATCACCGGCATTAATACCTTTTTTAACCACTTGTGTTGAGCCGATAACATCACCCAAAACCAAGCGGCGTTCTTCAGCCACATTATCGGCATTAACCACAAAAGTGTAAAAGCCGTGCTCATCTTGTGCCAATGATGCCTGCGGAATAACCACACTCATATCCGGCTTATTTTCCATTAAAGCAATCTGCACATAGTTTCCGGGGAGCAATTTTTCATTAGCATTATCTAAATCGCTGTAAATTGAAACGGTTGCCGTATCAGTGCTGACTTCATTATCGGCAAAGTGCGACTTGAAATTTTCAACCAAATCTGTTCCGTTCGGTAGCGTAATTCTAACCTTAACGTCGACGGAAGCATTACGCTCAAACTTTTTCTTTAAGTTCAAAAATTCTTTATCTGTCAATGAAAAGGTTATACGTACCGGACTTACCTGTACAATTTTAGCCAATACCTGAGCCGACGCAGTCACATAGTTTCCTTTAGTAACCAAAGCTTTGCCGATATATCCGCTGATAGGCGCGGTAACGGTGGTATAATCCAAATCGATTTTAGCAAGTTCCAAACTGGCTTCCGCTTGAGCAACAGCGGCTTTACCGCGCAAATATGCGCTTTCGGCGGCATCAAAAGTTGCTTTGGAGGCAATATTTTGCTTACTTAAAGTAATTTGACGCTTATAGTTACGCTCCGCCTCGGTCAAATTAGCTTTCGCGCTTGCCAACTCCGCCTCGCGTAATTTAAAGGTGGCTTTATAACGGTCTTGGTCAATAATAAACAATTTATCGCCGGCATTAACAAAGCTGCCTTCGCTGAATAAAACCTTGTCAACCGTACCGCTTACCTGCGGCTG
>OGOP01002793.1_pt1 | contig 10356 bp, 7 predicted proteins | sample 1552591 | NCBI WGS metagenome assembly OGOP01 (sample SAMEA2580120, study PRJEB22360) | human gut metagenome | biome: human gut; feature: human-associated habitat; material: faeces | place: Denmark | collected 2008/2010 | reverse complement strand
GAAAGAGAGAAGGATCTCCATCATTATTATTAAAACAATTAGCTTATTGGAAGGAAGGAAGGAAGGAAGGAACAAGAAAAGAATGATAACACAAAAAATTGAGTACTAAAGCAAATTTTTAGTTTCGTTTTTGGGTTATGATACGTTCTATTCAAATGAAAGTTAAATTGGAAATGAAAATCATCAAAGAAGTAGGGATAAATCATTAAATGGCCTTCTTTCAAGAAGTTATGATAGTAGTATTAGCTTATGAATGTAAAAACTATAACAGTTGAATCTATGATTTATCCACTAAAGCTACCAATCGAGAATAATTCAAGCAATGACTACCAAGGTCAGTCAAGTGACATACAGAGATGATCAGATTGATTTTGATCAATATATTTTTTTGTAAATGGGGAGTCTTTTTCTTGTTTTATTTTGATAGTTTTGCCGAAGAATTAATACCAATTCTTGGCGATACAAAATATCTACCAAATTATTCTTCCTAAAGTTTATTGATTTCTAAATTGTGATTCTGGAATTCATTGGAGAACATTAAAGCCCAGTCTCATATAATATTAGACTACGTCATTAGTGTCAAAGATAAAGCTGCAAAAATGCAATTTATTTGTTTGTATAAACGTTTAAGGGATGCAAAATATGGATGCATCGGAATAAATCAAAAACTAATGGCTCGGCTCAGAATCTTGGCGAGTGAAACATGATTAGGGGAGTAAAAAGTGAGATTTTAAAAAACACATTCGATTTGAAACTCTCTGGTATCTTATTATTGGTAAATGATTTAGCTAGTTTTGCAATTTCTAATCGATTCCGCAAATGGGAATGGGAATTTAACTTTACATGTCTCATTGCTCTAGAAGTAGATATTGTTTCTAGAAGCTCCATTAGTTTTTTAATACCTCTGTAAACTGATGGGGATACATTAATATCTTAAAACTTCTCCAGTACGGCATGGCTTAGTACATCTTTTCTTGGAATATCTTGTATTCGGATAATCTGGCATAATTATCTCGCTGTCACCGTTATAATTCATAGTGCTATGGAAACTTCTTTTCAAGCCACATGCAATGGTCATGGATCAAGGAAAATAAGGGAGATACGAAATTAAGCTGCAAAAAGATTATTTCATGACTAATACCATAACTTATAGCTCCTCCATCATATATAAACCCAGCAAAATCATCTGTTTCCATAAAGCTAGTCAAGAAACCATACCAATATTGATACCCACAAAAAACTATGCTTAAACGAAAACTTTTATATGCTTTAGGATTGTTGGTGAACTCTTCATTATCATTGACAATTCATTCTACTTCTTCAAGCTCAATTGCTTCTCCGTCTGTTGCTCATCCACTAGATGATAACACCTATTTTTATCCTCGTCCAACCCCAATTTCAAATTGTGAATTAACTTTTTCAACTGATGAATATACTACTACTGTGACTTTTTCCGATGGTTGTCCAACTGGATCGGTTGCACCACCACCAAATTTCCCACCAACGGTTCCATATGGTTGTACTTATTTTGCCTCCAAAACTTATTGTCCTTACAATTGTGACACATCTACGGTTCATTATTATGATTACATTTATCCAGTGACTAGTTGTCCAGAACAACTGTGTATTTTTGACAAGTCTGGTGGAAGACCAACTTTTAAATGTGAACCTACAACCCTGAGTGAACCATGGAGTTCGTATATTTTATCTGATGTATCATCTGATGTATCATCTGAGGTATCATCTGAGGTATCAGTAACCTCCATTGTTGATAGTGTATCCCAGGATAATAGTACTTGGCACGATAATAATTCTAATCAAAATGCTGAAGTAACTGAATCAAATAATGATGACACAACAGAGCATCATCCAGAACCAACTCATCCAATGACTACACAAATGCCAGTTACTTGTGAAGTTACTCAAACACATTCCCATGGCCATTCATGGAACGATGTTTCATGTAATTATTTGCCAATTGAATGTACCAAAACAACTACATTCAATGTCCATAACCAAACTTTAACATACATTTGGTGTCCTTCAACAACAATTGAATTATTCCCATCTGGAGAAACTACAACTACATTCTGTCCTTATGATACTTGTTATGACTACCTACACCACACTGAAAACAATAGAAATACTAGAGTTGACCAAGGTGGGCTTGAGGGTAATATGGGTACTGGTACCACTGTCGCTCCTGCTGCTCCTGCTTCTACTACAAATGCTGGTACCGCCATCATTACGAAAGTTGCTACCTTTATTGATACCAATTGTGATGAAACTAAAACTTTGAATGATAAAGCTGAGGGAGGACATGGTCATGCCGGCAGTACTGCTAATGGTGATCAGAAAACGATAGCCACGGAAAACATTCCAATTTATAAAACTATAGATGGTACTAATACTGATTGTATTATAATCACCACCTGTCCTACTCCTGTCACATTGACAGTGACTCAAGAAATTACGAAAACAGAAACAGTGACTGCTTACAATACAATTACTATTAATGATGATGGAGATATTTGTATTGTTACCACAACTACAAATGAGGCAAAAACAACTGAACCTTCGTATGAAAATCAAGTTACAATTACAACACATGCTATTGAAGATGGATTCAATCAAGAGTATTCTTCTAAACCAAATCAACCTAATACTACGAGTGAGCACGGTACTGAAAAGGCCACTACCACGGAAACACCTGAATCTTCGAATCAAAAGTCTGATGACAAATCAGAAACTTCAAATGATGAGCCTGTTGATGAATCTGTCGACAAACCAGGTGATGAAGTCACTGACAAGCCAAAGGACAAACCAATTTATAAACCAACTGGTAAACCAGATAAGGAGTCAGTCGACAAACCAACTGATAAACCTACTCATTCATTTGAGCCTATAACTTCCACAATTGGAAATTATTCAATTGATTATAGTAGTACAATGTGGAGAAACTCGTCAACTTTAGCAACTACAGTAGTAAAGTAAGGTTCTGTTAAACTTCTGTCAATTGAAGAATTTATCTAGTTATATAGTTTGATATTCACTATAAGTATTATAAAAATCAAAATAAATACCTTTCGATCTGTTAATGGCAGTAATGGAAATAGCACATCAACACCAATTTCAAGAAGTTTGATAAGAAATGGAATCACCAAAAATATTTCTTCTCACATAAAAAGAAAGAAAGAACGAAAAAAAAAAATTACACATACAATCCCAAAAGTCATCTCAAAATATGCAAACCATTACAATATAAAACCATGAAAGTACTAACGGAAAGAGATTCATTTTTATCAAACTATGAAGTATTACAACATTTACAAAATATTAAAAAGAAATACAATTGGTCGTTTAACCCAAATGATGAAAAATTCATGAAGAATAAAAAAAATAAACATCATTTCACAGGATGTGGAATCAATTTAGAAATCATAACTAGAGATGTATTATCATGTTTAGAAAATAATGAAAGTAGTTTAATACAATCAACTAAAAGTTTTAAACAATTGATGGAATTTTTAAATCAATTTGAATTAATGAAAGTTGAAAAATTACAAATTGTTAATAGTTTACCAAGATCATTAGTGGTGTTATATGCTTTAGTTGAAGAATGTGAAGATCGATTTGGTGAAGAAACTTCAGAAAGTATAATAGAGAAAATAAATGAATTATTCCCCATACAAGAAGAAGAAGAAGAAGAAGAAGCAGGAGAAGGAGAAGAAGGAGAAGAAGATGCAGAAATTAACGAATAGAATCTATAGTTTTCATAGAATGTATGTATGTATTTCAAAATATTCGTTACACATGGTTTGGGAGGTACCTATATAAAATCATTCATTATTCCATTAGACAATTTCAAGTCTTTATTTAATTCTTCTTCAGATTTTGTATTGCCATTATTGGTATCAGTTGGTGCCATTAAAGCGGCAGGAAATGGAATCTCTCCAATGATTGGTAAAGATGGAGGATTTAAACTGTATTTTGTAATTTGATCTCTAAATCCTCCAACCATATCAGCAACTTCTCCTAATAATCCTGTCACTCCCACAGCAAACACCGAATCACCATTATGTTCAGAATTAATCCATTCATGTGGATATTCTTCGGGTCGTTGTTCTTCACTGACATTATCATCAATCTCTTTATTCTGCCTACTAATCAAATCTCTTGATATGATTCTTGTCAACCCATTTTCTTCATCTAATGAATCGGTACTCACCAGATCCACAATGGCACTGTCAATCATCTTGGAATCAACAGTTCTGTTTGGGCCAAAATGATTCTCCACTAAATGTTGAATAACTGGCCATCCATAAGCATTAGCAAATCTCCTACGCACTATTATATTATTGTGAGCATCCGGCTTAATCTTGACAACCACTTTTCTCCACCCCATATTTTTATGATATTCTCGAGCAATTTCCTCTTCGAGCCATTCAAAGGAATCCAATTCAACATCAAGATCCCTTTCTGGTAAATCTTTTTCATAGTAAACTTTATCGTGAATTATGACATTTTCTCTAGTTGAGGGATCCACAATATATTTCATTGAAGGAAGCGGTGGTAAAATCAAAGAAGCGGCAGAATCAAGAAAAGTAGAATTTGGGATAGCCTTCCCATCTGACTTATGGTCCTCCACTACTTTATCATCTTGAGTTTGAAATCGTCTATACTCTTGACTTGTTTGTTTTTGAGGCATTAAATAACTTAGAAAAGTTTGCACTGCCAGGAATTTATTTGCCAGTTCAACTGATTCAGGTATTTTCCCTGTTTCATCACTCTGAGCTAATTCTTCTGAATTAATAATTTCTGCCAACCCTTTATAATCCAAAAACATTAATGAAGAAGTTCGTAAGGGAACAATGCCATCATTAATGGCATTGGCATACACGGTTCTTCTTATAAATTTTTTAAGAACCTCGTGAGTAGGGCCAGCTGGTAACAATAACAATAATGGTTTTGCTCCATTTTCCAAATATTTCAATCCTAATTCCTGACCAGTATTACCAACAAATCCTGCCAGTAGCACCCATTTTACCACTAATGGGTTTTCATTAACGACACCTAATAATGGTGACGCCAATGTTATAAAATTGATGGGTTTAATTACATCAAAAAACCAAGGGAAATTTACTTTTAAATAAGCAATAGCAAATGTCTGCACACAGCCACCCAATGAGTGACCAACAAAAGAGATTTTTTTAACTTTACCATTATTGAACAGTTCATTTTCAGTTACTAAATCAATAATAAATTCTGCCACTCTACTACCCAAATATTTGATTCCTCGTTCTGTCTTGCCAATGTTTCCAAAATAACCCTTCACAACAATTTCCTCATTGTCATTTCTTAATTCTGCTATTCGATCAATCTGTTCCTTCAAGTACAACATATCCGAGCTTGCATTCGAATGTAGTCCATGAGTTAATATCACTAAATGTTTTGGCTTGTCAGGGCTCATGACGGGCAAATTCCAAAGGTCTAATGTGTCCCAGTTATATACATGTAATAATTCATTAAAACACCCTATTTTATCTGACAATGGAACTGATTTTTCTGGGAACGATGCTTCATGTAAGATTTGTTTGGATGTCCCAATCATAATTTCAAAATCAATCGATATAGTATTATTAAATATTATTTGTGGCACAACGTCTACTATCCATGAGTAATCTTTTTTCAAAGTATGACATGATAATTGTATGTAAAACGATTGTCCAGCAAGTAATTGAGGTTCAAAAACTGGTTGGTCTGCAGTCACAAAATACTTCACATTTGGGTCATAATCCAGCAGTCGACAATCAACGTATAATATATAGGGTCCAGCTAAATATATTGCTCTTTTCGATACTGGCTCGGTATTTCTAATTTTCACCCATAATGTAGGTGGAATAATTACCTCATCTCCTTCAGCATGTGGTGTGAAATGGATTTTAAATCGCTCAATATCTCCAGCTTTGACTGACTTGACTTGACGATACAAAATCTTGTGTTCAATATTATCCAATTGTTCCTTCGTCATGACTAATGGAATTTTGGAAATTTCAGTTTCCAGTGAACTTTCCAGCATGATTTAGTGTTGTATTTAAGTAGTTGTAGAAAATTTCTTCCCCCAAAAACTAAAATATGAAGTTGACGAAAACGATAATTCCTTCGCTTATATGCAGCTGATTAAGTATTGTGAATAACAATGGTAATTATTAAAAGAAATAGTGTGATTTGGAATTTGAAAGTTGAATGTCTTTGGTTGAAATTAAAGTTGAATGTCAACTCCGTTACAATCAATGGAAGAGCGATTGAGTTAAATTTAGCATGTGAAGTTTTTTTCTTTTTTCTCCATTGCTTCAATCCAACTTTAAACGAGGGACACAACAATAAAGATAGACAAAAGACAATACAGCAAAAGGATTTCAACGCGTACTTTCTAATTCCATTATCTACGATACTACCATGAGTGGCGATCTTCATAACGATCTTCATCAGATAGAATTAACGGCACATGCTTTACTAAGCGGGTCGCTAGACAATCTCAATGAGAATTTTGAACTGTTGAATCAATCACAACTCATTTTATTAACAAGATTGAAAATTATAGAAGAGAGATTAAGTAAATTCAAATCCATAATAAATGATAATACCATCAATGAAAAGGAATTGGAAGAACAATTTAACAAAATTAAGCAACTACGGAAACGATTGGATAGATGTTTGAAAATGACTGAAAGTATAGAGATGAGAGTCGACAAGCTAGAGGATCAAGTATAACGGAATCATTGCCTCCTTTTTTTTTCATTTATATGTGTATATTTTTGTTTTGTTTATAAAGGAGCGTGGCTCTTACAGTGGTTATAAGAAATTGATAAATCTATATGGGAACCCAACACCTTTAACACCGAAAATGGATAAGAGCAAACTGAACAGAACAAAGATCAATGAACTGATAGTTGCAACAAGGAACAAATTTGCTGATTGGTTTTTAATTTCCGGTGCACGTTTGACTAAAACAATCACTAAAATACTTAAAAATCCATACAAAAACGACATTATTTGTGTTTCCACTCCAAATTGTGATTGTTGGCCTGGGGCAAAATATTCTGTTCTACCGTCACGATGTTCCATGACATATGGAGTTCCTCTGATTTGGTTAAACATGTATCCAGTAGTAAATAATATAACACTGATAATTGAAGCAGCGCACCAAATAACTCTTGAAGTAATTACTTGAATAACCTGTTTTGAAAAAATTCTTAACAATAACACTACTATAAACGTTCCAATGGCATTAATGGCAATTTTAGTTTTGTTAACAGGAATGTACAAATTGAATCTATGATCAGTCACTTCAATTAACCAATTTTTCAACAATTCTTTATGGTCACCATGGAAAAATTGATATTCCACTTTTTCTCTCAAGTAATTGTTTGGTCCCAAATGTTTTGTAGGTGGGAAATAAAACATTTTCGGAATGTTTTGTAATTGTAATACTGAAAACAATTTTTTAGAATCTTTAAACTCTGATTTGAAAAAGTAGATGTTCTTAGGTTGCTTTTTCCCATCTTTTTCTTCTTGTTCAGTCAATTCAACTTCAGCTACACCATTTGGATGATCTTGAAACCAAGAATTGGCAACAATAGTATATTCAGGAGCCAATTCACGACATAAAACACAATTGAGATTGGGAGCTTCTGAAGTTAATAATGCAATCAAGTGATAATCTCTTTGACCATTCAATATGTTTTCGAAATTTTCATCATTCAATTCTAACACTTTGGTCTTTCTATTTTTAACAAGTTTTAACAATTCATTGTTTGTAAGACCACCAAGTACTAATGACCACAATGTGACCATAAAAAGTATGATTGAGGTTTTCATTGTAGTTGGGAAAGTGTTGATCAAAGTAAGAGGCACAGTCTGAGTTGAGTTTGATTGAAAAAAAATCCTAACAACCAACCTGTCAATAAAAAAAGGGAGCCGTCGACAGAACGCGGGAAAATCAAAAGTGACAAATTGGACACTGGGACACGCCCAAATATACAACTTTTTTGCAATTCTATACACGACCATATACAAAACTTAATTACTATTTTAATATCACTTTATTATTGCAGCCAATCTCAACCACACATCTTCCGTATCCAATTTCAAATCTTTCAATTAGTAAAATATACTCTTCTGGAAGTGGTAAAATCTCATGTAAAAACACCCCATATAAGGAATCATTAAATTGTTCATTGATTTGGATTGGTTGTTTAGTTTGGGAGTTGAATAAGGAAGCTCTCATTGCTGGTCGATAACTTGTTTGTAATTCAAAGTCTGACTCTCCATTGAAATAAGCGATCTTTATCTTTACTTTTGAATTATAACCTGTAGTTTCGAATTTTAGTTTGAATCTATTAGTGTTATCCCAATTGAATGATTTTGAGATGTTATACAACCCCAAGAATGGTGGAATTTTTGTGATTGTGATTGGCTCACTGGAATTAAGAACTAGTTGATAAGTCCCTATGCTTCTATCGTATTCTGAAACAACTAATTTATAGTGTCCTGGAGTTAACCTATATGACAGTGATTGGTACGAAGCGTTATAATTTTGATAATTGATCAATTTTGTCTTGTCAAAATTTTGTATTCGTTCTCCCATACTATCACTACTACTATGGAATAAATGGAAATTGATTTGGCCTTGGCCATGCATACCCATAATTAATTCAGTCGTTTGCTTGGCAATGATATCGTATTGTGGGTTATTTATGTAGGTGGACATAGCCCAGTTCCCACCATTGATATCTGAGTTCCATTCTCCATTCACAGTCTCAGTATAGTCATACTTGTATTTCAGTTTGCTGAACATAGCATTAAATGAACTTAGTGTGAATCTGCAAGGTTTATTTGAAGAAATCACAATAGTAAAAACTCCTGGTTTCAATTTAATCAATTGTAAACGATTATTTGTTTCCACAGACAAGTACTTTTTGTATTGCAGAGGGGTAATAATCTTATATTCGGTCTCATAAACATTCATATCCATCCAATGCAGCAGCAGCAGCAGCAGCAGTGTTTCGGGGAAGTGCCGTTCCAGGAGTATCCACGTCTCCTCCATACACTTTATTGTAAATTGTGGTTGGTTGTACGTATTGGGTTTTGCTTGATATAAAAAATGGTGTTGGTAAGGTTTATGGTCTGGTTTCCAATTGACATAGAGATACTTGAAATGATTAAAATTCTTGATTTCCACAACTCTATCCTTAGGGTCGAGCCAAGGATTTTTAACTGTAATTACACCATCTTTTATATTATCTATAACATAATCGTGGCCACTCACCAAATGCAATTGTGAACTTAATTGTTTACTTAATGTTCCAGTTCCAATACCCATGGTGACTTTACCTTGAGTTCTCAAACGCCACAAGTCATCTATGTTGCTTGGTAATTGTCCATTACTCAATTTTATAATTTGTGGCAACCAACCAGACAAAACATAAGCATCATTTGCCATATTTGAGCCTGAGAAATTGTAACCATTCCCCATTATCGTCAAATATGCTTTCTCTATTAGTGCTGGCCAATAAAGTTCTGTATCGCTATATGATTTTATGATCAAATTACGCAGATTCGGCATTATTGGGAATTTGCTATCAACAATTACGTTTCTTAATGCCCCATTAAATCGTAGTGAAACTTTGTACTTTTGGGATGATTTTTGTGGTGTGATTGTGTCAATTATTGGAATATTGGCATCGATTATGGCAAGGAAAGATGAGACAAACGAACAGTTGGGCAAAATATCCTGATACAAGTTTTTCAAGTGAGTGATATCATTGTCCCAATTCAGAATTTCAATATATTCGAATTTGGCTAATTTATTCGGTAGTTTTTCGAATATTTTATTATCATTATCTTGGATTGGGGATATGGTATCGACAAACAATTCATTGTGGGAAGTGAAATTCTCGTTAAACTGTATAACAGGTGGAAAGAAAGTTTCCTGTGTCAATTTTGAAGAAATCCATTCAAGTTTATCGGAAATTGTTCTTGGTTTATCTAATGACTCGTAATGGTTTAATGTGTATTGTGAAAGAACTTTGATCTCGGGTAATGGAGTTGTTTTGGCTATTGAGTTTAATATCTTTATCGATTCGAGGCATTCCTTTTTAGCTTGTTTAGTGTTATCGATAGACAAGTACAAATGACTTTTCTCAAGATGGTGTAGAAACTGCTCTAGACATGGTGTGGGCATGTTAACTTAATGTGAAGCCACTAAGTTTATTGAAACGACCACGCTAAGGTTTTTTTTTTTTTCTCAACTAATTTACATTTTCCCGTTGGATTCTATTTTCATTGCCAATG
>OGOP01002791.1_pt1 | contig 10362 bp, 15 predicted proteins | sample 1552591 | NCBI WGS metagenome assembly OGOP01 (sample SAMEA2580120, study PRJEB22360) | human gut metagenome | biome: human gut; feature: human-associated habitat; material: faeces | place: Denmark | collected 2008/2010 | reverse complement strand
ATTCATAAATAACAGGTGTTACATAACAAGCATATTGTGAATGAGATATGAAAAACTATTTAGCGAAAATTTTTTACATTTACTTTTATATGATTGCTTACATTTCTATACGGTGGTATACTATATATGCGGACGGGAGAACCGAACGACAAAAAAAGAAAGACAGAAATAGGAAAATGAAAAAAGAGCAGTATTACAGAAGTTTAGACCACGCGCTATCAATTGCAAATCTTTATGATTTTACCCCGCATGAATTTTACCATATGTTAGACGGGATTATGTTGTGCGCACAACATGATTGTGGCATTACACAGGAAAATTACGTAGAAATTCTCACATATAAAGAGAAAATAGCGGAGGAAATAGGAAAATGACAAAATTAAAAATCACTTACACCAACAAAGGAAAAGAGGGGACAATAATAGTCCCCCTCAATCGCTACAAGCTGATTCAAGCGATTGTTGCACGATTCGGTGAAGAAATCATCAAAACCGAATCTTTCGAAGAAATCGACGAACTCGACAAGAAAGGTTGACAAGATGGAAAGAAAGGTCGACAAGAAGGAAAGAAATAAATATATTGAAGTTATCGACCGTTATAACCGATTATTGAAGGAAGGCACAATAACTTACGAAACAGCGTGGTGGGCAATACAAGCCGTTATATTGTGCGCGATGAAAGATGGCATAACCACGGCTGACGATTATTGTTACATTTGCGAATACCGCGACAGATTATTCGAATAAACACCCCCGATGAGTCGTTGAAAATTACGACGAAACCCCGAACGGGGTCGGGTGTAACCGCGAACACTCAAAAATAATAACAGCGGAGAAAGCAAACAAATGTTTAACACAAAGCACGCAAAGTCACAGTATTCGGAATGGGAAGGAGTAAAGGCGCGTGAAGTTGCAGGCCGCCTGCTTACGCTGAAGGATTTCGAAATTTATCAGCTGAACGGCAACGCCGCCGCAATCGCGATTTTCGAAGAACTGAAAGCCGAAAAGAAAAAAGTGTACCTTACCCCCAACATGATAGGACAACTTCACGGGCTTTCGAGAGATGACGAGAACATCATAAAAACGGACGGCGTTCGTGTTATGCTTACTTTCACAAAGTCGAAATACGGGCGCGAATACGGCACGATTGTTGACGCGCCGACAGAGGAATAAAGCATGACAAAACAAGAGTTATTGAACCTCTACCGTTCACAAAAACAAGAAATCGACGCGGCGGCAAGAACTCTTGAAAATTGGGCGAAGGCGGGCAAATACACCCGCCAGAGCCTTGATTATGGATTCTATGCGGCGCAACGAAATTACAAACAGATTATTGCTAACACGAAACGCGCGAGAATAAACACAAAAACTTTGAAAAAGGACATCGAGCGCGAAATAGAAGAACAGAATTATATTCTTTCCTTTTCGACGATAAACCCGCGAGTTGTGCAAGAGCGATACAAAGAGCGCGTCGACACGGCAAACAGAACGCTTGCAAGCTACGGTTTTGAGTGGTACGACGTTGTTCACATGACGAATAAACAACGCGCGAACATTTTCAAATTAGCGCAAAGAATTGCAGAGGCATACGGCTACGATTCCGACACGGCATTAGAAAAAGCAAACGAGGCTATTTTTCAAACGGGAAAAACGGCGGGGCAGTTGCTCCGAACTTTTGATAGTAAAGGTTTTAACTTTGAAGAATTCGATGAAATGTACTTATGACGAATTTTTCGTCATGGACATAGAAACAAATACAGTTTACGACGTGGAAAAAAAGCCCGTTGCAACGTGGCTATATTTGGGAAATATCATGAGTTCGAAAGACGAAAAGCCGATATTTTTTCACACATGGGAAGAATATGCGGCGATTCTTGACGAACTGAGATCATCTATAATATACGTGCATAATTTGGCGTATGAATTTGAGTTCCTCTGCCGTAACGGCTTTCATTTTTCGGACATAATCGCTAACACGACGCATAAGCCCATAAAAGTCACGGACAGCGAGCGCAATATTGAATACCGTTGTAGCTATATGCTCCTTGATAAATCCGTTCGAAAACTTGGCGAGTTGTTCAACCTTCCGAAACTTGAATACCAATATGACGGCATACGAAACCGCGAAAACCTTACCCCAAGAGACTATGAATACAACGCACGCGATTGTCAAATCGTTATAAAGGCGTTAAAAAATGAAATTAAGCAAAGCGGTGGTTTGGACAAATTACCGTTGACGAAAACGGGCAAAGTTCGAATTTTGAACATCAAAAACGACGAGAGCCGCGAACTACGGTCAAAAGCTGGTAAGGCTTTCCCTCCGAAAAACGTTTACGATATGCTTGAAATGGCATTTAATGGCGGGTATTCCGGTGGAAACGCGGAATATTTCGGAAAAATCGTCGAAAATGTGTATAGCTTTGACAAAAAAAGTTCATACCCCGCAACAATGCTTGAACATCAATTCCCGATGAAATTCGGAAAGATACGCGAAAACGCTACACCGCAATTTGAAAAAGCAGTTAAAGAAAAACAACACTTTGTTGCATATTTGCATATTGACGAAATGTTATCGAAAGATAGGCGGTTTTGTGTATACTCCGAAAGCAAAATAAATCTTCACGCGGAAGATGTCACAACATTTAACGGAAAAATATATCACGCATACGATGTATATTGTTGCGTTGATTCGGTAACGTGGGAAATGCTGAACAAATGTTATTATTTTACAAATGTTTCCGCGCTGATGTTTTGCCCTGTAATGTCAATGGGTCGATTGCCCATTCCGCTATTACGGACTATTGCAGAATTAGCAAAGGAAAAAGAGCGAATAGGTAAAATTGTGAAAAGCGGTCACGAAGAACTCGAACAAGAATATATGCACAACAAGGAAATGTTAAATTCCGAATACGGCGCGAACGTTCAAAAATTCCGTGATTTCGTCTATTCTGTAAACGATTCGGGAGAGTGGGAAACGGAAATAATGCCGTACAAAAAACCGAAAAATCTTTCGCGGGTGTTCGCGTGGGGGGTATGGATTACCGCATACAGCAAAAAAGACTTGATTGATTCAATTCTTGAAATCGGGGTGCACAATTGGGTGTATTCCGACACGGACAGCGACAAAACACGGATAAAATTACCGAAAAAAGAATACTTTTCACCCGAAACGGTGGATTTTCTGAAAGCGATACTGGCACCGGAACAATGGGATGCTGTAAAGAATTTCGGAAAATTCGAAGAAGAAACAAAGAATTTCGCGGAAAAGTTTATGCATTTAGGAGCAAAAAAGTATTTCACGGAGAAAAAAGGGAAATTCGGTTTTACGATTGCAGGTTTTCCGAAATCCGAAAACGCGCCGAAATCATGGGATGATATCGAAATAGGGCGCGAATATTACCCCGTAAAACTTGCGAAAAAATTCGTAAACAATCAAATTTCCGATACGATGTATTACAAAAGCGGTGACAAATATATACCGTACATCGGAAATGTATACGGAAAAGGCGGTGTTGCGCTTTATGATTGCGGTTATACTTTGAATGTTACCGCAAACGATATGTATTATTGTGAAGAATACGGGTACAATTTAGGATACCACGAAACACTGAATAATACAGCCGATTTCAATATCACAGAATTTTTATACAAACAAAAAGGGAGATTATGTAAATGAAACGTTGTGAAAATTGTGGCTTTTGTCAAAAAATACCATTCGGAAACGGGTGTTTGTATTTATGCAAAAGCATAAAATGGTACGTTGATGAATTTTACGTTTGTATGTGGTGGAAACCTATATCTAAAAAGGAGATAAAGAAAAAATAATGGTTCAATTATTCTTTATAATGTGCATAATGTGCATACTTGTCGCGTGTTTGGCTCTGTCAATATTGTTGTTATGGTGCTATAAAGAGGTGAAAGCATGGAAAACAAAAAAATAAACTATTATGACATAATGCCGTTAAAAAATGAGGCCGACAGAGTGGGCGCGAAAATTCGGATGATTTTCGGACAGAAAACGAATGGAAAGTCATGGCAGGTTGACAAACTTATTCTTGACGGAATAGAACGCGGCGAACAATTCGCGTACATTCGGCGGTGGAAAGAGGATATAAAAACCGCGCCGATGAACCGACATTTTTCAAAACAAAAGCCGGATTTTTTGACATTCCGCAACGGCGAATTCAAATTAAAAGAAACGGGTGACGTTGTAGGGTATGTCTATTGCCTATCCGGTACTGAACACGTCAGTGGCGAACAGTTGCCCGTAGCACTCAAAACAATATTTTTTGACGAATGTTTCACAAGATTCCCCGAACTGCCGCGAGAGTTCGAAACATGGCAAATACTTTTGTCAACGATTATTCGCGAACGCGACGATGTAAATATATACATGGTCGGAAACACCGTTAAAAGAACGTCAACATATTTTCAACATTACGGAATCGACCCGTTGAAGATGAAGAAAGGAAGTATAAACACCTTTACAATTCATCAAAAAACGGGTGATTTCAAAATCACCTGTGAATATTGCAAAGCGAACGGTGACGTGTCGCGGAACAGAAATTCATATTTTGTTGACCTTGTAGACGGCGGCAACATGATTTCTGACGGTGATTTCGAAAGCGATTTCCGGCACACAAGCGGTATAAACGGCGTGACCTTTGAAGATTTCAAACGGGCGAAAAAATTGCCGTTTTCCTTCCGCTACAACGGGGCGGATTTTGAACTCCGTGTATACAACGGGGTAATATTATGCGGCAGAGGTAAACCCGCTAAATTCGTTATTTGTAAACCGGCAGAACAAAAAGGCAATAGCACATTTAAAAATGTGTTTCCGTTTTCTATAATTCCGAAAAATGAAATATTAACGGCTCTACAAAATTCCGTTATAATGGCTGTATCTGAAAACGATTTTATACCCGAAAATATAGAGGTTGGCGAAATGTTGAACGAATTTGTAAAATCCACGTTCAAAAAAGGCTTGACAATGTAAAAAAATCGTGTATAATATATTGTAAAAGGTGGTGAAGATATGGCGCGTTATACGATAAGTTACGAAGAAATGCACAATTTAATGACACCTGCACAGAAAGCGCAGGAAACAAGCATTTTCGCATTGATAACAAATACCGCGTTGCGCGACAGTTTCCGAAAATACTACGAACTTTATTACCGCGAATGTGAGATAGAAACGGGAACGCCTGCGGGCTACTTGCTCGATTTCAACCGTTGCATGATAGGCGCGGCAGGGTATATTAACAACATATTTGCACAGCTTGATAAAGACGGGTATTTATCACATCAAAACGGATCCGAAACGAAAACAGGAACAGCGACAAAAACGGACACTCCCGGCATAACGACCACGACCGAAACGGACAATATTTTTTCCGACACTCCGCAAAGTGCAGGAGCGATTGATAATAACTACGCGACGAACACATCAAAGGCAAAGAGCAAATCAAGCGCGACCGGAAAAGACACACATAACGATGAATATTCGGAAACAATTATATCAACGACGGATGAGGGGACTCTTTACCGCGTATTGATGAATCCGAAAATAGTGACAGCTTTCGACTATTGTATAAAGTTATTCACACCTTGCTTTATCGGGCTTTATTAGTTGTATAGGCGGGAAAGCTGTATTTGCACGGTGTACACTCCCCACCGACAGCGCGGGACGCAACCCGACCGCCTTTACATATATTAACATTATGAAAGGATTTTACCGATGGATGAAAATATCAAAATTTACGAGAGCCCCGAAGGAGATGAACGGGAAGAAGTTTCGGAAGAAGTCGAAACGGAAAACGCGGTTTCTGAAAGTTCTGATTTTGATTTTGAAAGCGCGATTGCTGAAATTAAGGCAAAACTGGAAGAAATCGAAAACAAAATAACAACGTATGACCTTGAACCGATAATTGCAAGTCTCCGAACGCTTGTAAATATCACAGACACAAAAACAGAAAAAGAAGATTATAACGGAAGGATGTATTAACAATGGGCAATTATTCGAACAGTGCCGAAAGGGGCATGAAAGCAATTAACGAAATCGTGAAAATGGCGGGGCTTGAAAACGTCGTACCCGTCGCAACGGAAAACAATATTTCCGAAGTCGCCGCGGCTCTCGGATTTACAGCAGAAAGGAAGGTTGAATAATGGCTTATACAGCAACAGCAAACGCATTTCTTAATACTCTTTTTAACAAATTCATATTGCAGGAAGTGCGAACAAAAACGTATGAAAACCCGCTTGCGGGATTCAAGAAAGAAACGCTACCGATGGGCTACGACGCGGAATTTATCCACGTTAACCCCGTCACCCTAACGGACTATGCACAGCCCGCCGCACCCGCATATACTGACCCGTTCAAAACGGCAATTCCCGTAACGTTTGGCGAGTATCTGTCGGTAAACATCAACAAAATAGCCGAAGCAACTATTTATGAAGATACACTTCTCGACGCTTTCACAAGTTATGAAAAGTTCGATGTGATGGTGCAGTCTATCATAAATTCGCTTTATTCCGGCAATAATATATGGGAATACAACGAGATCCGTAAACTTGCCGCGTCAAACGTTACCGCAAAAAAGGTGAAGGCAACACAGATTTCCCCCGTGACCGACCTTGCGACGGGACAGACGGCTATAATTGCGCTCCTTGATACCGTAAACGCACTCACTTATCCGTCAAGCAATTATAACTACGCGAAAAACGGCAATACACCCGCAATAAGTTTTTGCGACGTGGAAAATCAGCGCATCATGATGACTTATGCGATGTGGGACCGACTGCTAACGTATAATTACAGTTCCGCTTTCCATGATGAGCTTATAAGGCTTAAGCCGCGTGTGGTACTTGTCGACAAAATTGATGATGCAGGGAAAATCGCCGCTATCGTTATGGACGAAGGATATTTGCAGTTCCGCGACAGAAAGTTCTCCGTGGAAAGTATCATAAATCCCGCTGACCTTAGTATAAATTACTGGTTGCGCCGCCGCGTTCTTTCCGGCTGTGTCGGTTTTGCGAACGCACACGCGCTTATCACCGAAACGCTTTAATTTGCTTTTAAGGAGATATTAACAATGTCAACGAATAGCACCGTAAAATTGTATAATGTTTCCTTTGCCGAATCGGGGGCGGATTTCTTGTCGTCTGCCCCCGTCCCTCCTACAAATGCGTTGACTTTTTCGACGTTAACGCCCGTTAAGCTGTCGGACAAGTTTTTTAAGATTGATATAACAAATTTCAATTACAACGACATCTACACGAAAAACTATGTACAAATAACGAACCCCGACGGCACATATTACGCATATATCAAGGGTGTCGAATGGCTTTCGTATAATTGCGTTCGTGTAGATTTTTCTCTCGACCAGTGGCATACATATATCAACAAATGTACAATAAAAAGCGGGTTTCTTGAACGGTCGAATGATAAAACAATACCGATTACAAACAGAGGGGATATATCGCCCGCCGCGCATACAACATATACCCTTGGTCAACGGGTATTTACATCCGACAACGCTTTACTTGTCTATGTTTCATCGTTTCCCAACGCGGAAAAAACGACATACAAGTATTACCGTTCCCCGGTGCCGTCACTGGGGTACGTGGTATATTGTCATACGGAAGCCGCTGTTATATCTTTGTTGAATGCGTTGGATTCACAGCTTGAGCGAATTATTTCAATTGTTTCAATTCCTACAACATTATTCGGGGTAGATATCGGCGGTCTGTTCACTCTGACTCCCGTTGGAGAGACTCAATTATGGCTTATGCCATCAAATTCGTCCGTTATTAACAATGAATACAATTATACACTCCCATATAAAAATTCGGAATTTTTCGGGGCGATGAGTTCTCCCGCTGTGAAAGTTCGTTTGCGCGTTGGTGCTGTAATACAAGAATACAATATTGAGGATTTGGAAATAAACGAATCAAATCAAATCGGGTATTATGTTTCGTTTGCTCTGAATTGTCCGAATCCGTCGATATCTGTTAAAATGAAGTTAAATACAACGGCGGTTGCTGGCGGAAAAATGGCAATATTACCGCCTATCACTTTATCCGGCTTCCCCACTGTTCCGATTACCCAATCAGCCGCGCAAGCGTGGGTGGATAATAAACTCGGTCCTGCGATTATTTCGGGGTTGCTGTCGATTCCGGGAAAAACCCCCGGAGCGGCGGCAGTGTCGGCGGGGCTGAATATTGCGGGACAAGGGCTTGCGACGCTTTTTGAGCCGCCGCAAACAGGTGGAGCAACGAGCGCAGACACGCTATTCTCTGTAAACGATTTCGGGATATATCTTGATGTTATGATTCCCACCGTTTCAGAGCGCACACGGATTGTAAACCTTTATAATTATATCGGTTTTCCTTTTAATAAAGCTATTACTGAATTGAATATATTCCCGAAAGACGGCGAAGATTATAGGCAAACAACGTTGAAAAATGCTGTAATCGCGGGGAATATTCCGGACGAAGCGCGGGAGTTTATAACGGGTAAACTGTCAAGCGGTGTTCGCGTTTGGAGGTCTTTATAATGCAAGCAAGAAATATAATATATCGTAACAATCGCAACATGATTTTTGATATTGTGTTCGGTCTTTTCGAATGGAAACTGCCCAAAGGTTGCAACGCGAAAAAACTTGAATATGACCTCTTGACAACGGGTCAAGCGGCGATTTTTTGGGAAGAAAAATTTGATTCTTTCATAAATACGCAAATAACGGGGCAGAGTAGCCTTGACATATACGGATTCCCATTTATATATAATTGTATCGGTGTTGGATATAACCGAACTATGCATAGGGATAAAATAGCGTATATGTTGAACACCGTTAATATTTACGGCGAAAACAGAATAATCTGTCAAAATTCCCCGTTATCCGTAATTGACTATTACGCGAACAAATTGACGGATATTGACATAGCGATACAGAATAATATAAACAGCAACAAACGACCGTATATAATTGGCGTGGGTGACCCGAAACAGGTTAAAGCCGTGCGGGAAGCCTTGCGCCAGTCTTGCGACGGTGAACCGCTTGTAATTGTGGACGGAGACAAGTTCACGGGTGTAAACACTTCTGTGATGAAAATCGACGTTCCCCTTCAAATTGAAGCGTTGCAAGCCGCGCGACGTAATACAATACACGAGTGTTTATCGCGTTTCGGCATAAATTCGCTTGAATATGACAAAGGCGAACGAATGATTACGGCAGAAGCGGAAAGCAATCTCGACAGCCTTGCTATTACGTTGCGTTCAATGCTCGACGCACGTCTTGAAGGTTGCGAACGTTTTTATAAACTCTACGGCGAAATAATAGATTGTAAACCGCGATTCTTAAAGAAAGAGGAGATATATACTTATGTCGAAAACAATTCAAATTCCGGTACAGATGCCGCTGACACTGCCCGATAATTGGCAGGATTGTACCACGGCGCAACAGCTTGCATATTGGATTCTTGCAGATTTTGAAGAGTTCAAAGCGGGTCAAGCGACAAAGGAAGAAATTGCGGAACTTTCGAACGCAATAAATCAGCTTTCGAAAGTCGTTGACACGAAAGCAGACAAAATTACCGTTGCACCGAACACCGGAACGGCTCTCTATGCAGTTTCAAGCGACGGGAGCGCCGATACACAAACAAAAATGTATATTGACAACTCAGCGTCCGTCAACAGTATAATACCCGTTCGGTTGGTTACGGGTGATATAGAAGTTCCCGACACGCCCATATCAACGAACAGTGCAACGTCACAAAAATACGTTGACAAAGAAGTAAAAGAAGTTTCGGACGCTTGTCACGCGAACACCGTCGCCATCGGAAATATCAATACCACGATTTCGGGCATAAATGGTAATATCACCGAAATAAAAGCTGATGTCGGAGCATTACAAGCCGATGTTACACAGTTGCAAAGCACAGCGGCGGAATGGATAAACAATCCGAGCAACGTCGTTACGTCATCGGCATTGTTTCAGACTGTAAAGGCAGTTAATAATAAAGTCACGGTTAGTGATAGTTTGTTTACCACAGCAGGGCATACAATGTTCGTGATGGTAAAAGGCATTACAGCCGACATTACCACTGGCAAAGTATTTGAAAAAACGGGTGCGGTAGTTAACTACGATACGAACGTGCGGGAAATTGATGTTGTCAGCGCTCCGCAAAATCCCGTATTTCTTATCAACTGTTTTATATATAGCGGACAAAAAATACTTAATATATCCACGCTGTCGGCGTTTGTGTAATACGGTGTTAATAATAAAAGCTGTTCATAATTGGACAGCTTTTTTCATATCTCATTCACAATATGCTTGTTATGTAACACCTGTTATTTATGAAT
>OGOP01002785.1_pt1 | contig 10381 bp, 19 predicted proteins | sample 1552591 | NCBI WGS metagenome assembly OGOP01 (sample SAMEA2580120, study PRJEB22360) | human gut metagenome | biome: human gut; feature: human-associated habitat; material: faeces | place: Denmark | collected 2008/2010 | reverse complement strand
ATGATGAGGTTGCTGCACTAATGGACGCAGAACGGTAATTCTGGGCCTTTGTGGAGTCGGATACACCTCCGGCGGTAACCGGCGCAGAGACAGATGGAAAGGCATTGAGTGCTGTTTTTCCCGGCGGCGGCGAAGAAGTGGTTAGCTTGTCGGAAATCGGCAGCACCATTGATTTGTATAAGGCGCTGAAGGAGAACATCAAAGTCCTTGAAACAGATCTTTCCCGGTGTGAGCAGGAAATCAAGGCGGCCCTCGGAAACAATGAACACGGACAAGCCGGTAACTGGGTTGTAACTTGGAAGACTCAAAAACGGCGCACCTTCGATGCGAAGGCGTACGCAGAAGATCACAAAGAAGAAGATCTCTCTCCATACTACCATGAGAGTAGTTTCAGGAAATTTGAGATCAAAGAAGCAAGATAAAAAGGAGGAAGAGCTATGCAGAACACTATTCAGAAAGCATCTACCGGGAAGCCGTCTCCGGCTGCACGCAGCGTAAACCAGGTCATCAATGGCCTTTTGGACGGCGAGGCTATGCGGAAACGATTTGATGACTTGCTTGGGAAAAGGGCACCGCAGTTTATCAGCAGCCTGGTTACACTGGTAAACGCCACCCCGCAGCTCCAGCAGGCCATCTACGAAGCGCCTATGACCGTGATCCAGGCAGCACTTAAAGCAGCGTCATATGACCTTCCAATCGATCCCTCTTTGGGCTACGCATATATTGTACCCTTCAACAATACCGTCAAGGATGCCGACGGATCCATGCATAAACGCATGGAAGCGGCGTTTGTGATGGGGTACAAGGGAATGAACCAGCTCGCGATGCGCACCGGCGCCTACAAGACAATCAATGTGATGGATGTCCGTGATGGCGAGTTGAAGAGCTACAACCGCCTTACTGAAGATATTAAACTTGAATTCATCGAGGACGAGGACGAGAGGGAGAAGGCGCCGGTGGTTGGGTATGTTGGTTATTTCAAGCTGATCAATGGGACTGAAAAGACCATTTACATGACTCGCAAACAGGTGGAAGCCCACGAAAAGAAGAACCGCAAGGGCCAGTACATGAGCAAGGGCTGGAAGGATGATTTTGAGGCAATGGCGCTCAAGACCGTCTACCGCCGCTTGATCGGTAAGTGGGGGCTTATGAGTATCAACTACCAGACTGCCGATGCCGCTACAATCGCAGCAGCGGAAGCAATTGCTACCGGGAATTTTGATGACGAAGAAGTCAACGGGGCCTATGTCAACACCGACACGGGAGAGGTTATTGATGTAACCGACAGCATCAAGGAGGTGGAGGAGAAACCATGAAGACAATGATGAGTACTGACGAATTCGCATCCCACATCCCTTATGGTAAAGATAAGGCGGTGACAAGAGAGTTCCTGTGTCTGCTTTTCGGGATGTCAGATAGAGAGTTGCGCAGGATGATCCAGGCAGCAAGAAACGATGGTCATATCATTATCAACAACCAGTCCGGCTGCGGTTATTATCGCAGCGAGGATCTTGATGATATCAAAACACAGTACCTCCAAAACCGCCGCCGGGCCCTGTCCATTCTTGTGCAGCAGAAACACCTTCGGCGCCGGCTGAAAGATGCCGGGGTGGAGGTGTGAACGGAGGGGTATAGAGATGCCGAACAGGATAATCAAGGACAGTTTTCAGACAAGTGACAAAATAGCTTCCTTGACAGACTTCGAGTTCCGGCTTTGGGTTAGCCTTATTGTTTCGGTAGACGATGCTGGCCGGGGCGACGCACGCCCCGCCATCATCAAAGGCCACGCATTTCCGCTGCGGGAGTCAGCGTTAAGGATGTCGAGAGTGCCCTTCACGGTTTGGCGGCCAAAGGCTGCGTTTCTCTCTACGAAGTGGACGGGAAGCCCTACTTTTGGTTCCCAACTTGGACTGATCATCAAAGGGTACGTGAATGCAAACCTAAATATCCTGCGCCGCCGGAGAACAGCGAGTTTGCTCCGTCCGCGGCAACTTGCCGCAACTTGCCGCCTGAATCCAATCCGAATACAACTAATACCCCCCTTACCCCCCAAGGGGGGCGTGTAGAGGTACCGGAAACCATTGCCGAAAGCTGGAACGGTTTTTGTGAAATGCGAGAGAAAATCAAAAAGCCTCTTACCGACCGGGCCGCAAAGATGATCCTGAATGAGCTGGAACGGCTTGCGCCGGAGGACATAACTACCCAAGGACTTATTCTAGACCAGAGTGTTAAGCGCTGCTGGCAAGATGTTTATCCCCTCAAAACTCCGGATAACACGTCTGTGGACGCTCCAAGTTTTGATTTGGATGAAGCCAAGCGGCAGATGGAGGCGAATTTGCGGGGGTGAAATAGTGAATGACAGAATGACATATGGCGAGTATCTTGCTATGCAGCGAGCTGAAGCGCAGAAAAGCAAATATCATGCCAAGCCGGTAACAGTAGACAGCATCAGGTTTGATAGTAAGCGCGAGGCGGAGCGATGGCAACAGCTGTTGCTGCTGTATAGAGCAGGGGAGATTTCAAATCTCCGGCGGCAGGTTCCCTATGTTCTAATCCCCAAAAGCGATTATGGAAGGGACATTGTTTACAGGGCAGATTTTGTCTATGTGGACAAGTCCGGTATCGAAATTGTGGAGGATGCAAAGGGGTTCAAGACAGACATATATCGTCTAAAAAAGCGGCTTATGGCGGAAAAGTACGGAATCATTATCAAGGAAGTTTGAAAAGGAAGCAGGAAACAAACGAAGGAGGAGCACAATGAACGAAAGAAATGGAGCCGGTATGTTAACATACATACCAACCAGTGAGCTTTATGCTCACCCGGATAACCCGCGTAAAGATCTCGGTGACCTTACCGAGCTTGCGGAGAGCATCAAGGCAAACGGTATACTGCAAAACCTGACCGTTGTTCCAGGACATATCATGACGATGGACGAATATATTGCCGCTGCAAAAGCTGAAGGTGTCACAAAGTCTGTAGCAAAAGAAATGTATGGACGCGATAATGCCAGCGTATCAACAGGATACACGGTTATCATTGGTCACCGGCGCATGGCGGCAGCGAAGCAGGCGGGTCTAAAGGAATTGCCTTGCGTTGTGGTCAATATGACAACCCGAGAGCAGTTGTCCACTATGCTGACAGAGAATATGCAGCGTTCCGATTTGACTGTCTATGAGCAGGCACAGGGATTTCAAATGATGCTCGATATGGGTGATACTGTAGAAAGCATTGCCGAACAATCTGGCTTTTCTACCAGCACCGTTCGCCGTCGTGTGAAACTGTTGGATCTGGATAAGGACAAATTTATCAAAGCAGAAAATCGCGGCGCAACGCTGAAGGATTACATGGAGCTGGATAAAATCGAGGACCCGGCATTGAAAAACCGTGTTCTTGACGCCATCGGGACAGCAAATTTCAAAAACGAACTGCGGTCAGCGATTGATGAAGAAAAACGTCAGAAGCAATTTGACGAATGGAAAGCAGTACTTGCGGAGTTTGCGACACAAATCGAAAGAGCCGGATATATATCCGGAAGTGATGGCGAAGAAGAATTCCATGAGATGGACTTTGTGCGCGGATATGGAACCTGGGGTTACCATAGCAACACTGATATTATTCGACCGGATGATGCGGATAATGTTGATTACTTTTTCGTGGTTGGTAGGTGGCAGATTGACCTGTACAAAGACCACCAGGAGCGTGTAGAGACTGAGGAGGATCAGCGCCGTAAAGAGGCAACGGAAAAATCCGATCGTCTGGCGGCAGAACTGGAGAAAATCACCGAACGACACTTCTCCTTGCGGCTTGAGTTTATCTCAGAGTACAAAAAGGCAACGAAGCACATTCAGGAGATTTGTCGGTATGCTGCAGCATCAATAGTCGGTAACGGCAGCCGGTGGGGGAATGGAGTGGATTTTGATGTCCTCACAACGCTGCTTGATATTGACGATGATACCGACATCAAAACAATCCGAGAAATGCTGTTCCAAAATGAGCTGGATAATCCAGAATATGTCCTGCTGGCTTGTGTCTACGCATCAGAAGACGATGATACCAATGGCTATTTCAGCAGAGTGTGGAATCCGGATAAACATGTATTTGACAGCTCTCACAAGGAGAATAAACGTCTCGACTGGCTCTATGACTTTCTGATCTCGCTGGGATATGAAATGTCCGACGAAGAGAAGGCCATGCAGGATGGCTCTCATGAGCTGCTGAATTAAGGTGATTTCAAATGGGCAGCAATAAGAGGTGGACACCGCAGGAAACAGATTACCTATTGGAAAGCTGGGGAACCGTATCGATCAAGACTATAGGGAAGAACCTAAATAGAACCGAAGGAGCTATTGTGTTAAGAGCACGCAGACTTGGCTTGGGAGCGTTCTGCGATAGTGGAGATTATGTTACATTGAACCAACTGTTAATAGCCTTCAATGGGTCAAATTATGGGTATACATACAAGATTAAGAGCTGGGTAGAGAACCGAAAAATGCCGGTGCATACCAAGACAGTGCTCAACCAGCGAGTTCGCATAGTTTACATTGATGAATTTTGGAAATGGGCAGAGGCAAACCGGTCGTTCTTGGATTTCTCAAAGATGGAGCCACTGGCGCTGGGAGAGGAACCTGATTGGGTTGCGGAACAACGAAAAAAGGACTTTGAAGCATACGCACTCCAACGGAAAGATCCTTGGACAAGCGAAGAAGATTCACGGTTGAGATACCTTCTTGCGCAACACAAATACACCTGGGCAGAGATTACCGACATGATGCGGCGATCAAATGGCGCTATACAGCACCGGTGTAATGACCTTGGCATTAAGGATCGTCCGGTGACAATCCAATCAACTGGCAAGCGGGGTACATGGACGGATGATGACTTTAAGGCACTTGCTGATGGGATCCGAAATGGCGACAGCTACGCCGCAATTGGCAAGGTGGTTGGGAGATCCGAAAAGAGCGTCCGATCCAAGGTATATAATGACTACCTTACAGAAAATGCGGATAAGGTTAGGGCGATGCTGGAAGACGGCCCGTGGGGGACTGGCGCCCCAGCGATGGATGTAAGGCACGGGTTCTATATCTCCCGTACCCGCCAGGAGGTCAGACGTAACCTCTCCATTCTGGATGCTCTTTTGCGAAAGAGAATGAACGACCTTGGCTATGACCCGTATTGGCAGAGGTTCATGTGTATGAACTGGGATGACTTCATCGGCTGCTCTGCAGGGGGCACCGATTGTGACTCATGTACGGAATTTCGACGCATAAAACCGCAATACTGTGCTCGCTGCGGCGGAACCTTTTACGAACGAAAGGAGAGTCGCATCTGCGCAGGATGCCGAACGGCACGAAAAAAGCCGCTCAACGAAAATGGTGCCGGCTTAATGCAAAGGGACGGAATAATTAGTCTCAATTGTAAAAAACAAGCTAAAAGGAGAAAAATATGAAAATCGCAATCTATCAAATCGAAGCGACTCGCGACATGGAGGGTGTCCTGTTTATGGGGCTTGATACCCATAAGAAGGTAATGGGCTCTGCGAATATTGATGCTTCCATCTACACCAAGGTGTTTGAGGACGACATCACGGCGCAGGATCTAGAGGATGTGTATCACATTTTCAATTTGGAGAAGCCCGACTGCTACGTTGGGAGATCCCTTTCTGTATCGGACGTAGTGGAAGTGATCCGGGGGACCGACGAGGTCGAATCGGGGTTTTACTTCTGCGACACGATCGGATTCAGCAAGGTGCTATTTGATGCATCTCGCGCCGCGGCACTGCATGGAACGATCAGCGCGTCAGAAGATATAATTGTGTGGCATAAGGTTACAACGAGAGCATTGACTGATGAGGAAAAGGAGGAATATGCCAAGAGAGGCTATCGGGACTTTGAAATTCCCGAATACATGTTTGACAGCAAAATGCCGGAGGATGGGCAGGAGATTCTTGTTGCCACCAGCTGGGGCGTAGGCACAGATGTGTGTAGCGTAGATAGTGATGAGTGCGGCAACCTGATTGGTCTAGAAGAACGTGGGGACTGGGATGGTGTTATGGCGTGGGCCGCTATGCCAAAGTACGCAAAAGAAGGGGAGAGCGGTTGTGAAGCGTGAATACGATCCGATTCTTTGCATGAAATGCTGGCTTGAAATGAAGAACTTTTTGGATGTGGTTGCGGAGGCCAATATTGAACAATCCCCGATCGCGCAGGATGTATCAAATCTAATGCGCAAAATCGAAATAGAAATGGGGACGGTTGGGTATGAGTGACCAAACAAGAGCATTACGCTATAAGCGCCCTGCGCTGGCATCGATGGGAGCGCAGGCAATAACGGCAGAACTCAATGACATCGTGGAGGCGTGTGACGGCATCAGATACTATGTGGAGCAGGCAGATGACGACGAAACGCTTTTGAATGCACTCGATGGAGATGAAGACGCAGAGTGGGAGTTCCGAATGGCGTTTGCTGATCTGGCAGCGCAGGCAGACCAGCTCCAAACGCTGCTCTATGAGCAAGATTTTGAGGATTTTTACAGAGACTTTGACGATGCGACGGTTGCCCTTATTGGGAACCGATACGACCTGGTCGGCTATGACACCGATGAGGAAGATTACTTTTCCCTTACCAGCTACGAAGAACGTCTCGCAGAAACGGAGGCAGGGAAACGGCTTTGTAGATTGACAAAAGCGGAAATGATATCCCGTATCGGTTGGGCGTTTGGAATCACACTTGCGTTTTTCGACCTCCGGCAGCGGTACGACTACCTGAAAGCGACATTCGACATCCTGCGTGATGAAAACACATCGCTTATCGAAACAATCAAGGAGATCGAGAAAACATACGAGGCGATGGCCGAAGACGGATTCCGTGAATGGGAGGAAAGCACAAAGCTATTTGACAGGCTGACTTGCGCTCTGCCTGACAGAGCGTGGATTGAATAGGAGGGATAAGGATGACTAATGCAGAGCGAAAAACATTCCAGGCAGCACTTTCCTGCTATGGTGCGCAGGCGCAAATCACGATGGTTTTTGAGGAAATGGCGGAGCTTCAGAATGTGCTGTGCAAGTTCCTGCGCGGTCGCATTGATGGTGACACGCTTGTTAGCATTGCCGAGGAAATCGCTGATGTTGGTATCATGATCGATCAGATGGCAATCGAATTTAAAATTGAGGACGCGGTGGCGGAGAAGCGGGCCTATAAGGTTCGGCGGTTGCGAAATCGGGTCGAGCAAGTGAAAAGCGAATGAAAAGAGGTTAGGAGGGATGATAATGGCAACAAAGAGAATATGTGACCGCTGCGGAGCGGAGATTAATCCGCCCAACTCTGTCACTTATGCCGGTATTCAGCGTATCAAGAACGACATAAATGACAACGTCTACGAACTGTGTGTCTCGTGCGCAGTGAAGCTCAAGGAGTGGTTTAGAGGGGAGGATTAAAAGTGAAGGGGATGATTTGGGTTTTCATTGTGATTTCACTCATGTTTGCGGCATCGATCTGTTATTGCTTTATTGTAACGGCAGCTACGCAGGAAAAATCAGCTGATGAAGTAAGAATCGTGCACGAATACACAGAAGGATATAACGAAGGTTATTCAAGAGGAAAAGCACAAGGACTGGAGGATGCAATAAAGGCCTATGAGTATTATGGATAATGAATCTGCAAGGCTCCCGGGAGATTATCAAAGAAAGGACCCGGATCTCGTAAAGGTTACTCGCTGTGAGCATTGTGCAATGGTACTGAAGCAGTCGAACGTAGCTTTTTGTTCACATTTTGGCTGCTATATGGATCTGGACGGATTTTGCAATTATGGGCGCCCAAGAGAGGAGGAATAGTTGTGGACGAGATGGAAAACCACGTGGCAGGGAACAAGAAGGCTGCAGCCCGCATCGAGGCCAGAAGGCTGGAGATGCGACGGATCTTGCAAGAAGCAGAAGCTCTCGGAATGACGTATGGAAAATATGTTGCCTATCTCGCAAGCAAAAAGAGGAGGGACACCTTTTGATGGATGCGAAAACCTTTCTCCGCCAGGTTATTTTGTGCGATAAACATATAAACAGCAAGCTGGAGCAGATAGCCCAATTAAGGGCACTTGCCACAAAGATAACCTCCGATTGGAAAGAGGATGTCGTATCCGGTTGTGGGCTGCAGGATAAAATAAGCAGCGCTGTTGCAAAAATAGTGGATTTGGAGGAAGAGCTTAACAACGATATAGATAAGTTTGTGGGAAGAAAAAAAGTAATCTCTCTGATAATTGAGAGGGTCCAGGATCCTGACCAGGTCGACATCCTATATCGGCGGTATTTTAAGTTTGAAACGTTGGAGCAGATTGCATGTGAATTGCATATGAGTTACCGAAATGTGTGCTACATACATGGTAGAGCGTTGCAAACGGTTAATGAAATCCTGAAGAATGAGGGAGAAAGTTTTCACTAAATTTCACTATTTTTCAGTAAATTTCATAGTATTGCACATAGTTCGTGTGATATTATTAAGATGCAGATACAGGATATAGCGATCTTTCATGGATGCTTCCCCCTCATGTTTCTTGCAGGTGCTGCCGGCACACCAAATTGCCGGCGATCCGCTCCCGTAGCTCAACAGTAGAGCAATTGCCTTGTAAGCAATAGGTTGTGGGTGCAAGTCCTACCGGGTGCTCCACCGTTCTTTCTTTCTTTTGTTCCTTCTCCTTTTTGCGGGGTCGCCGATATGCCCGTTATCCCATCGGCAAATCATATGGCGTCGTGGCCACCGGAAGTATCAGGGCAACTCCGACGCCGGGAAAAGAGCAAGCATTTTGCCTGCTCTTTTTTTGTGCGATGAGGAAAGGGTGGTAATCATGTCTAATTTACGCGGAATTGCAGCGAAATTACAAACTGCCCTTTGCAAAAAGGGCATATTCATTAAGATAAATCAGGCTCAATCATACTCGGAAATAAGTGAAAGGATGGTGACAAAGTATATGCTAATCAAGACCGAAAAGGAAAACGGAAAAAGCAAGAATACAACCATCCTTGAAACCTATAGGCTGGCGGAGGCAGTAAAACTGCTTGCCGATATGTATGAGGACGGTGGGTGATGTGAAACTTACGCTGAAACAGAAGAAATTCTGCGAGGAGTATATAAAATCCGGCAACGCAACAGAAGCGGCCAGAAACGCCGGATATAAGGCTAAATCAGCACGCGCCATCGGTGCAGAAAACCTAACTAAACCAGCTATAGCCGACTATATCAGGCAGCGGCTTAATGAGCTCGACGCAAAGATGGTTGCGGACGCCAATGAAATCCTTAAATTCTACACATCGGTGATGCGTGGAGAGGTGAAGGATCAATTCGGACTGGAATCGTCGCTCTCCGATAGACTGAAGGCTGCTGATAGTCTTTCGAAGCGACTGGCGGCGGTAGAGGGTAAACCGAGTGGTGACACTGCAGTAAAGGTGATTATTGATGTCTGAAATACGGCTTTCTGAAAAGATAGGTCCGGCATTCTATGCGGTTGCGCATGATGTATTTCGTCATGGGCATACACATTACGATGAAAGTGGCGGGCGTGGATCTCTAAAGTCATCGTTTGTATCAATTGTGGTGCCGTTGCTGTTGGTGCAAAACCCGACCGCTCATGCGCTGGTGCTGCGAAAGGTAGCCAATACCATACGCGATAGCGTATATGCGCAGTATATCTGGGCCATCGGCGAGCTTGGAATGGCAGAGTACTGGGATGCAAGGGTGTCCCCGATGGAGCTGATCTTCAAGCCTACCGGGCAAAAGATCATGTTTCGAGGTGCGGACGACCCAATGAAGATCAAGTCGATCAAGGTCCCATTCGGGTATATCGCCGTTACGCATTTTGAAGAAAAAGACCAGTTCGCCGGCCGTGCAGAAATCAGAACGATTCTTCAGTCAACGATGCGCGGCGGATCTGTGTTTTGGAATTTTGAAAGCTATAACCCGCCGATCTCTCGCGATAATTGGGCGAACAAAGACAGCTTGGAGGAGCGCACTGACCGACTGTGTCATAAATCGACATATCTGGAAGCCCCACCCGAATGGCTGGGTGAGCAGTTCCTCGCAGAAGCGGAACACCTCAAAGCAACAGACGAACGGTCATATCAGCATGAGTATCTTGGTATTCCGGTAGGTACGGGCGGTAACGTGTTTGATAAGCTGGAGTTGAGGGAGATCACAGATACAGAAATTGCGGGGTTTGATCGAATCTACCAAGGTGCTGACTGGGGGTGGCTCCCTGATCCATTCGCTTTTATCCGTCTATATTATGACAGGACAAGGGAAACAATTTTCCTTATTGATGAAATATATCAAAACAAGATGCCAAACGAGCAAAGCGCACAGATAATCTTGGATCGTGGATATAATGACGCTAGGATA
>OGOP01002781.1_pt1 | contig 10410 bp, 6 predicted proteins | sample 1552591 | NCBI WGS metagenome assembly OGOP01 (sample SAMEA2580120, study PRJEB22360) | human gut metagenome | biome: human gut; feature: human-associated habitat; material: faeces | place: Denmark | collected 2008/2010 | reverse complement strand
AATCTGTTGTTTCTACCGGAATATAATGTTTACCTTCGATATTTTCAAATAATACCGTAAAATCACGTTTCGTCAAAATTCCTTCATTAATCAAATGATAATTACGATCTACCTTTTGAATTCCTGTAGTATACCAATCCCTGTAAATCGTTCTGTACGCTTTGTTTTCTTTCTGAGCAAAAATTTTTCCTTTTTTATTCTCAAATCTATATCCGAGAAATTTTCTGTTACTCCCCTTAAAAACTCCCGTTTTACTTTCATTTAAAGGAAGCTTTTCATTTTGCATCAAATGTTCGCTTATATGCTGTAGCTGAAAGGATGCATTTTCATAAGACTGCGTATAAATATTTATATTATCTCCAAATCGACAAAATAAATATCCTTTTTCTTCCATATACTGATCCATTTCATTTAAATAAAAATTACTCAAAAGTGGACTTAATGGTCCCCCCTGAAGTAATCCCTTATTCTTTTGGACAATAATATGATCATTTAAAACACTACATTTCAAATATCCTATAATCAAATTCAGAATCCTTTTATCCTGAATTTGATTTTCTATTTTTCGAATCAAAATAGTATGATCAATATTATCAAAAAAATTCTGTATATCCAGTTCAGCACTCCATATGTTGCCCTGTTCCATATACGCTGCTGCCTGTTCAACAGCCGCAAGTACTCCTTTGTTTTTCCTGTATGCATAAGCATAATCTGAAAATATCTCATCCCAAAACAAATCCAACTTTTGATACAAAGCACGAAAAATCAAGCGATCTATGGAATTCAGCAGAGAAATCGTTCTACGTTTCCCTTTAGGATTAACGATTTCATATTGTTGAACCAATCCCATTTTATAATCACCGCACAATAATTCTCTTTTTATTTTTTCACCATTTAATGTCCAATATTCTCCTAATTCCGAAAGCTTCACCCCATCTACTCCATTACTGTCTCTTTTATCTCGAAAAGAATCCATCGCATCTTGTAGATTTTCATCAGAAAGAACATCTTCCATGCTCAATTCATAACCCACTAACCACAAACCTCCTTTTTCTTCAATTTCTTTTAAATAAGATTTAACTTTATGCAGGAACTGCGTTCAAAGTTCAATGGTTGCTACGCAGGTGTCAATTCCTCTTAGGTAAGGTACTACCTCTTGCTGAAATTACAGAGGACTCTACTGAATGGGGCAATCACGTGTCAATTCCTCTTAGGTAAGGTACTACACACATGCTTGGAGAAACAGTACAGCCTCTTGTGACTCGTCTTAAAGTGTCAATTCCTCTTAGGTAAGGTACTACTTGTAGAGCAGCAGGCAGATGCTATTGCAAAGGAAGTTCTTGAAGGTGTCAATTCCTCTTAGGTAAGGTACTACCCAATGATAGAAAGGATGGTAAATATGAAATTAAAAAAGTGTCAATTCCTCTTAGGTAAGGTACAACAGGAGGAAAATTATGGCAAAGAAAGTTCGTTACAATGGTGGCACACGTGTCAATTCCTCTTAGGTAAGGTACAACGGGATGCGATGTAGTTGTTGGAGAAATGTTGAAAAAACGTGGGTATGTGTCAATTCCTCTTAGGTAAGGTACAACGTGGTTAGCACGACACAAAAGGAGGAAAAAAATATGTGCAGAATGTGTCAATTCCTCTTAGGTAAGGTACAACAAAAATTATGGAAAGAAAAAATATTGGTTGGGGATCTGGAAACACAACGTGTCAATTCCTCTTAGGTAAGGTACAACAAAAATATTATTAGGAGGCTTCAATATGAAGAAAAAACGGATTTTTTGTGTCAATTCCTCTTAGGTAAGGTACAACAGCTAGCAGTTTAACAGATATTAAAAAAATTTTGGAGGTAATGTGTCAATTCCTCTTAGGTAAGGTACAACGAGTTAAGAACGGCACCAGAATTTAAAGCAGCAAGAGTAGAATTGTGTCAATTCCTCTTAGGTAAGGTACAACGGTATTTGTTGAAGAGCAGTCAAAAGTGGCTGCAAAAGAGGTAATGTGGGTGATAGATAAAGGTGTCAATTCCTCTTAGGTAAGGTACAACAAATTGGAGATGGTGATACCAAAGATGTAACGTTTGAGTGTCAATTCCTCTTAGGTAAGGTACAACATCTTATGTTTAACACAAAGGCATCAAGAGACAATCTTTAGTGTCAATTCCTCTTAGGTAAGGTACAACTCTTAGAGATATAGCAGGAAGATACCTGAGAGTTGAAAAAGCAGGAAAAAGTGTCAATTCCTCTTAGGTAAGGTACAACATTTAGGAGGAAAAATATGATAAGAATTGACATTCTAGAATGTGTCAATTCCTCTTAGGTAAGGTACAACGAGAACAAGTATGTTCAAAATAAAAACAATTTGGTATGCAAGTGTCAATTCCTCTTAGGTAAGGTACAACGACGAGGAGAAAGTTGTTCCGTTCAAAATCTGGTGCTCTGAAGGAAGAACAGGTGTCAATTCCTCTTAGGTAAGGTACAACGAAAAGGAGAACTACTATGGCAACAATAATGAATAACGTGTCAATTCCTCTTAGGTAAGGTACAACAGTGGAAGAAAGTTAAATTTAAGTTTAAAAAATGAAAAGCATATTGAGTGTCAATTCCTCTTAGGTAAGGTACAACGTCTACATAAATGATGTGGATAATCGGTTAGACCGTGTCAATTCCTCTTAGGTAAGGTACAACATTCAAGAAATTTGTCGAAAGAAAAAATTGTTCTAAGGTTCAGGCAAGAGCTTCGTGTCAATTCCTCTTAGGTAAGGTACAACACCCGCTTGACTGTAAGGAAAAAATTTGTTTTTTGGGAGTGTGTCAATTCCTCTTAGGTAAGGTACAACGAGACACTGTTCAGTTATAAAATTCTGGGCATACAAGTGTCAATTCCTCTTAGGTAAGGTACAACAAAATCATGGGCGAACATTGACAAATAAATAAGAAAGGTAGTGTCAATTCCTCTTAGGTAAGGTACAACAACTGTATTTATCAGTGTTTTTCTCATTATATCTTATAAATCTCCTATATTCAACCCTTTTTTCTTTTAAAAAGTCCGTCGACCTGTTTTCTTTATTTTCTTTTAAAACCGTATTTTTCCTGGCTTTTGGGGCTTTCTTGCATTTTATTTTTTATATTTCCGAGGTCGACGGACTTTTAATATGAAAACAAGCCATTTTTCAGGAATTTCAGCTGCTTTTTTCTATCTTTATGTCCTACAATAGCAGTGTTTTCGCGGCTTTGAGGTCGACGGACTTTTTCTGTTGGAAAGAGGCTATTTTATTTTCATAAAATCTCAAACATGCCAAATCCCTGTGCATTTTTCGCTCCAAGTCCGGTCTGGTAAAGGAAATCAAGGTATTTTCTTTTTCCTGACAGGCGATAAGTTCCGAACCAGGCAGTAATATAACTGCCCTGATATCGTGTGACAAATTTTTTCGGTGATCGTTCCTGTATACATAGTTTGACTGGAATATATGGCTGCAATCCGTAATATGCCCGATATTTACGGATGAAATTGTCCGAGATTTTTTCATAAAACTCTGGTTCTTCCGGCGAATAATAGTGGATTTTTCCAGTTATGGCATCGGTGGAATAGACCGTGAGCGGTGCTTTCATCCGGATCAGCAGTTCTTCGTCTTCTACGGTATAGTCACTTAACTTTGCCTGCACATCCATGCAGGCAGTCTGACCAAATGTGACTCCGTGCTTCCAAAAACTTTCCGCCAGAAGACGGATCAGCAGCGGCTCCGGGCTTCGCACTTCAAATTGAATATAGCTCTGAAACTGGATTTTACGTTCAAATATCCTGTAATCTCCCATTAACTGGCTGAACTGGAACATTTTATATTGTCTTTTTCCGCTCATATAACCGCCATCATGCAGAAAATCCGCATAATCCGGCATGATTCCCAGTGCACGGTAGATGATTGCCTGCACAATATGATTATAATTGAGCGGCAGTGTAATCGGTTCTTCCAGATTGATGTATACCATTAACTGCATAGTGTTTTTCCTTTTCTGCTTCTGCTATAATGTGTCTCCTCTTTTTAATTATAGTCCATGGTGATATCTTCTGATAAGATAGAAGGCAGTTCCTGCTTCACATTGATATCATTTCTTCCCCGTGCCATACCTCCTCCGTTGAGTGTTCTGTGATTATGCACAAACCACTGATAGCCTTCCTGGAGTACAATATTTCTTTGCTGTCTTGTTTTCGGATAGGTAATCTCCACATCTTCCGGAACTGCTTTCAGGTTCACTATTTTATAAAATTCTTTTTTTACTTCTGTACTTAATTCTGCTTTTTCATAGGTAAGCCCCTGAAATGCATATTCCTCATCTGCTTTGTAATTCAGCTTTCCATCTTCAACCCAGATTTTTCTTTCGCAAACCTTTTTTACTTTACAGGAAACACTGCCAAATCCCAGCGGCTTGGCTCCGCCAAGTTTCAGTCCCAGTCCCTCTGTTCCACTGTTTAAAATCCAGATCAACTGTTTCAACTGTTTGTCAGAGATGGATTCAAAATACAGCTTTCCTTCAAAAACCACTTTGTCTCTTACCGGCCGAATGGTTTTGTTCAGATTTCCAGGCTCGATATGAGGTAAGTTTTCTATTTCTAGTCTTTGATGATGCCAGTAATATTTCCTGCCTCGTAAAACTCCTGGATTGGCATACGTATTTCTTTCTCTTGTATAATAATCGTAAGTCCAGAAATTAGCTCCTTCCGGTCTTTGCAGATAGAACTCCGTATTTCCAAGTTTTGGCTCGCCAAGCGATGCCAATGTGATCTTTCCTGAATTTCTTTCGCTGTAGTAGTATTCTTCCGGATTCTTTTTCTTCTCTACATACAGATCTGAAAAACGTATTTTCGAACCCTTGCATGACTGATTATTTGCTCCTACATATCCGAAAAGATCACATGCCGGACAAATTCTCTCACCTTTGGATATCTTACACGGTGCAAATGCTCCTGCAAGCTTTCCTATACTGTTCACGGATAATTCTTTTGTGATACATGCCGGTGCTAAATATAAAATTCCTTCTCCCGCTTTGGAATAGTTGACCGGAAAATAGCCTTCTCCCCTTGTCTTCAGAAAGGTTTCTAGATCTTTCTGATATTCCCGATAGGCTCTTTCTGCTGTTCCTCTTGTTCTCAGATCCGGCTGTGCGAGATAAGATTCCAGCACCGGATACAGTTTCTTTTCAATCTCGTCCCTTGATATTTCAATCGCATTTTGGTTTTCTCTGATGCAGTAAAGATGATAACGTTTCTTTCTCATTCCCATGCCCCACTTCAACAGATATCCTTTTTTTCTGCTACCTGCTTCTCGCTCTGTGAGACCATACTGAGTGATCACCTTAGGACGCCTTCTGTCATCCACCCCCGGAAAACGATAATAAACACAGGTTCCATTTCTATAACCGTCAAAACCAGCTGGCGGAGTTTCCGGATTGCCCTCTGCTCCGATTCGCAATGAGCTTGCCGAACATAACGAAAGTATGCCTAACGGATTCCGATAAATCAATCCTGGATTGAATTTTTCCATACTTCGTTTGACCGGATATTCTTCTTCATTCAAAAGTCCCATGCAGGAATCGGTAAGTGTTTCGTATACATTTCTTACGGTTCCTCGCATTTCACTGCCCGGAATGACCGGAACATGGTAATCTCCATTCTCTCCATTATCATACTTTTTGCCCAACTCCAGTTCCGTATAAGAATAAAAATCATACGATTTATGTAGTTTTTCTTCCGGCCCTTTCTCGCTGGCCTCTGACTCCGAAAAAGCCGTCTCGGAACTGGAATTTGGAATAAAAAGCGGCGTTTTGGTTGTCAGGGTATAGTGGATCACTCCGGTATGGGTATCTTGATCTTCATAGGCTGTTGCTTTTTGTTTCGGAAAATGAATAAAATTATAGGGATTTACAAAATCTCTCATCACGCTTTCACCTCTTTCAGACGATAATTTTTTATTTTCAGCAGATCATTTTCATCATAGACCAGATAATTGACCACTTCGATACAGGATGCATGGTTTTTCTCTTTTTCTTCTTTCTGCGTGAAAATTCTTTCCGTATAGAGATCATCGTAATCTTGCTCGTCCTCACTTACCACGATCTCTGTCTCACCTTTTCGTTTCTTTATAAAACGATATTCTTTTTTCTCATCAAACAAATGCAGTTCCAGCAGGTTTTCCTGTAAGTCTTCTTTCAAAAGCAAATCTTCCCGCTCATATGGTCTATATTCCATTCGATCCGTGTAAAGTGCATACAACATTCCACGCTCCGGTGCTTTTAACAGTTCCATACTCTCCCTCCTTTGCTGATCTCCATATTTTTCAGCATATCCGCTATATATCCCTCTTCTTTTTCTGTTTCTCCATCGATTTTTATTTCTCCGTCTGCTTCAAAGATGCCTCTTCCGATAGCAGTCTGTCCGCCGACCGCCAAAAAACCATTCTGCAAATCTTTTAATGCCAGCAGCAACAAACCAAGTATCCATTTTTCATCCTCCGGATACTTTTCTTTCCGTACGGAAATTTTTAATTGCATTCTTCCGTCCACAGCGGTCTTTTCTTTATATAAACTTCTCTTTTTCACAGCGGATTCGAAACGGCTGACTCCGGTTCTTACGACAGTTAAATCTTTTGCCCCTTCAATCTCCGTTTCGCCAACTATGATATTGGAAATGCAGGCCTCTGTTCCTTCCACATATCCAAAAGCTGCATCCAGCGTTTTTCCAAGATTTTTCGGAAGGTCAACGCCCTCTCTTTTCAGTTCTTCCAGTATGCTCCTTGCACGATGACGGATTGCCCCTGTCATACTGCTTCCCGGAATAACGGCTTTTCCATGGTCTTTCAGCTGCACAAAATCTGGTTCATCTTTTCTGGCCGCGTACTGACGGATACTGATTCCGCCCTTCATCCGAAGCGGAACTTCAATATGCACCATTTTAGGCTTCCACTGTGCTTTTTCAAAAACTTCTACTTTTTTATCCTGACAGTTTTTCCAGGTTTCTGCATCATATGCCTTGGCATAATCGAGGTAATTCTCTTTTCCGTAAGTTATGCTCGACAGTTTTTCTATTTTTAATTTACCAAAGCCTCTTGTTTTCTTTCCTCCAAAACGGATTTCACCCTGGTCAATTCCTTGCAGAGCATACGCCAGTTGCTGCTCCATCTCCTCTTCACGGTCTTCTTCCCGAACTGCCAGCTCTGCATAGAAGTAAGCTTTCGAACCCGCCTCCAGGATTTCCATATCATATTTGCTTTCTGTGACTGCTGTTTTGTTATCATCCAGTGCAACGCCATCTCTGGTATTTGCCACAGGATTGCTCGTGAAATTCAGATCCGATATAAACAGAGAACTCATTCTGCCACCGTCCTCTGAATTACGCTCTGTATATCCCATAAAGCATTTCTGATTTTTTTCTTTTTCCAAATAGGCTCTCATTGCACCGGCAATGGAACTTCCCGCTACAAATGGATTCCCTTTGGCATCCCGCAATACATCGGAATCTGTCCATTCCTGCTCTCCGGAAGAGACACTGAGCGGAGATGCCAGATGTACCTGTACATAAAATACTTTTCTCTTTAAAAGTTTACTCATTTTTCCTCCCCCTTTTTCGCCAGTGCTTTTACCAGGTATTTTAATTCAGAAAGATAGATACGGTATATCTTTTTGTACAGTTCCGTTTCTGTCCATTGACACCGGAATTCCTGTCCATATGCTTTTTTCATATCATCTGAAATTTTTGCTTTCAGATCCTGTGGTACAACCAGACAAAGAAGGCTCTGGCACAATGCTCTTTTTTCGTCACTTTCAATCGCATCCACCTGTTTTTTCATTGCTTCATAAGAATTTTCGTTTTTAAACATTACTCTCATTTTTGCAACGGCTGCCCTTAGTACATTCTCTTTGTCTTTGGATCTTTCTATATCTTTTTCTTTCTCCAGTCTTTTGCGAATTTCGTACCCGATTCTCCGTTCAAACTCTGCATCCAGAAGCTTTTCGATCAGTTCCGTCTGGTTGAATTTCGTCTGTTCTTCTTTCTGATATGGATATTTCTCTGATTTTTTTGCACAAACTTCCACAGTATCTTTCAAATGTTCTGCATAAAGCTCGCCATATCCTTCCGCCACACGTTCTCCGATAAATTGTCGGTTCAGCAGATCCAGATCAAATCCTTGATCAGAATGCAAAACAAACACACTGCCCTTTCCTAGTGCATGAAAAATCGGTTTTCTGCATTTCCAGGTTGTGTTATAGCCACCGATCGTTTCATACCGCAGAAACGGTCTTCTGATCTCCAGATCTGCTATATTTACTATATCTTCCAGATATTCTTTCAGTGTTTCGGTATCCGTTGTCAACATTCCATTTTCATTGTAAAGGATCACATCAGAAGCTAAGGTAACCACCGCATCGTTCACTTGTTCAGAATGGACTTCCGGTGTTCTGATATTGGTTATATTCAGATCGATTGCTCCGAATTCGCTGGATTTTCCGTATCCCATGCGGATTTCTTTTCGTTCTGCCAGTGTATCCAGAATCGTTTCCGCACTCTCTTTATCTGCATAAATATAACCGCCAAATGTCTGATCTGCACAGATGGCACCTAACTGATAAAAGCTGGAACCGTCATCCAGTCCGGTAGCTTTCCCGATTGCTTTGTTTTTCGGTCTCTGGTGATGGTAGCTGATCTCTGTCGTTACTTCACATATCCGATTTTCTGAGTCCATATAGTCAGCACCGGCAGCTGTCATTTGCTCTTTTGTTCTAACAGTTCCGCAAACCGCATCCTTCAGCGTTATAGTTCCATCTTCTTTATAAGACTGATCTTTGATCTTCTGTAAAGAAATTCTGGCCGGTATACACCGCTTGGATTCGCTCATAATATAGGCATTGGAGACCTGAAAACCTTCATTTTTCATCAGATTGCGGTATCTTTCATCTCCCATCTTGCTTGCAAGAAGTCCCAGTACTTTGCTTCCGGCGATGTAATCCTGCGTTACTGCCTGATTTCCCTGGGCTGACTTGCAGATCATCGCAGAATTTAAATGGATCTGATATTCCATCCGGTTGTGTTCACCTAATTGCTCTTTTAAAGCAAGCAACGCTTCTCTTTTGCCTCTCCATTTTTTCTCTTCACTTTTCTCATCAACTGTCATGCAAACCAGTCCAAGACCTCTTGTTCTTGACACCCCCATATGCTTTACTAAAGATGCGGCATTCTTGAAGTTCTTTTTGTCTTCCTCTTTCACTGCACACTCTGCCTCAAAAACAAGTCCTTTATTTACAACACGCATGGTTCTCAAGGAAGTCTTGTCAGCTACACCGTTCTCAAGGTTCACCGCTGTCTGTGTCCGCATGGAAGTATACTGTTCCAGTACATTCTGCGGAGTGACAAGCTCTTTTACCTGGAATTTCTGCAAATCTGAAAGGATCTGTTTATAGTCTTTTATGTACGCATTCGATAACCAGAATGTCGATTTCTGATTGCCTTCTCTTCCAAACAGCCTGTGATATTCTTCTGCTGAAATCACCCCAAGTTCCTGCATTTCCAGAGCTGCCTCACGGATACATCCTTTGATTCTTTTTGCCGGTATATATGGAATTCCATATTCATCGTAAATCACATCCATATCAACCAGACTGTTATATGTTTCACCTGAATAAGTGCATAAATCCGACAACAGTTCAATTCTGATCTTCATTCTGCCCGTCACCTCCAATATACAGATCCATGATCTCCAGTGCATCATACCATACCGGATATTCTGTCTTCCTGTTTTCTAACTCCTGATATCCTCTTGATGCAAGGAACGAAATCGCTTCTTCTCTTTTGTCGTTTGCCCACATGGAATTTCTCAGCATCTTTGCTCTGCTTCTTGACATTCCCTTGAAAATCTTTGACCATTCTTCCAGTTTTTCCACACTGTAGTCCTCATTTTTCTCATTTATTTTATTTATATCTCTTTTTATCGGTACATAATATGGTCTTAAAATAAACATTTTGTTTCCGGAACGATAGTGTTTTTCACGATAACTTTCCAGATGTGCGGCTCGTATATTCGTGCAGATCTGAAAATCAAAGAAATTTCCGACACTTGCATTTTCTCCTCTGTTTTTTTCGTTCTTGGCACGCTTTTTCGCCATTGAACAGCAGGCTTCTGCTACCTGATATGCATCAGAAAATGGAAAATGGCTGTTAAAATATGCAATGCCGCCGCATGCACTGTAATCTTTTTCATCTCCGATATGCTCCAGGAAATATTTTACAGCCGGAATGGCCAGTTTCGCATTGCATACAAAGGTGATATCGTCGCCTGCAACAATAATTTCACGGTACAGTTTATTTTTCGAATCTTTTCGGACTTTTGCAGACAATTCATCCATAAATGCTGCC
>OGOP01002770.1_pt1 | contig 10452 bp, 7 predicted proteins | sample 1552591 | NCBI WGS metagenome assembly OGOP01 (sample SAMEA2580120, study PRJEB22360) | human gut metagenome | biome: human gut; feature: human-associated habitat; material: faeces | place: Denmark | collected 2008/2010 | reverse complement strand
TAGAGCAAAGGACTGAAAATCCTTGTGTCCCCGGTTCGATTCCTGGTGGTACCACACAAAAGGCTGACTTTCTTACGAGAGTCAGCTTTTTTTGTTTCTCTTCAAGTAAAGTGCTCAAAAGATTTCTTACGCTCCTTTTGTTGGTCTTCTTCGGAAGTTGTAACAACTCAGCCCCCCTTAGCCATAAGTAGTTACTTTAATACTATACAAATTGTTTTCTGTTCATTATGAATTTGTTTTGTCTCTTGTAGATAAATCTCCGTTCCGTGATACGGAATGTGCGTTCCGTGCTTTGGAATGGCCGTTCCGAATCACGGAATGGCGGTTCCGTATCACGGAACGGAGATTTTTGTAGGCTAAACAAAACATTTATATAGTTTGAGAGTAAAATTTCGACCTGTACGGTTGGAAAGTCCCAAAACTTCTATAAGCAGCACGCCCTGAAAGGACAGAAGCTCTTAGCCCAGGGCAGCGCCCTGGGTATAATGGCAATTGGTAAGGCGCCCTGTAAGGGCAAAAGCTTTATTAATTGTCTGGAGTTTTAAAGCTTCTGCCCTTTCAGGGCGTGCTGCTTTTGTGCCTTTCAGGGCGTACCAACCGTACTGGTCGAATTTCTCCAGTATTAAGCGGCAGTTTCTTTGGGTCGTAAGGCTGATAACCCAAGTATCGCATTTGTCGCTGTCAGTTCTCCGTGTGGGTGCTGAGTTGTTACCCGAAGTTTTCCTTTTGGTTAATTTTGTTCCTTTTTGTGCCATTTTGATAGTCTTTTGCCTTGGTGAATAATAAATTGTCAGAGCACCACTTATGCAAACGTTTGCGTAGCTTTTTTGACGAAAACATATCCGTCCTTTATTATTTTGTTTTAATTTTGCAGCAGAAACTCAAAACAACAATCTACTAAAACGCTAAAAAACAATGAAAAAAGTGTACTTCATGTTGTTAGGAGTGCTTTTGTCTACTGCTGCGATGGCAGACAACAAGCAAACCGTAACAATCGGCGGCTTGCAGGTTGGCAAGACCGTCAAAGAAATCACCTTCGATGGTGACAATGTAACTCTTACTTTCGACGATGAGACTACTGAGACTAAGGACATGTCGCTTGTGAAACTTTCTTTTGCTTATAGCACCACAGGTATCAGCAACATTGAGACAAGCAACAAGGTTCTCGCAGGCAAGGTGTTCAATCTTAATGGTCAGCTTGTGGGTACTTCTACCCAGAACCTGAACAAGGGTATCTACATCGTGAATGGTAAGAAAGTAATCATCAAGTAAAAAAGGAGGAACGTAAAATGAAGAAAATGGTATTTACTCTGGCACTCCTCTTGATGAGTTTGAGTGCTGCCATGGCACAGACATGGGATTTTGCAGGCCGTGATCCATTCATCGGTGATGCTGATGAGGAATTGATTAATGCAGATGCTACCAATTGGTACAATGATGCAACCAAGGGTCGTTACAATTTCCTTGCAGCTTTGGATAATGCAGCTTTGACAGCCAATGGTACAGAACTCTACTTTGCCAAGGGCTTGCTTTTTAAGTGTGGTGTTGCTGTTGCATCAAGTGATGGCAAGACTCCTGCTAATCAATGTGGTAAAATCCGCTTGAACTATACGGGTGAGTATTTGGAATTGAATGGTACTAATCTTGTCGTTACCATTCCTAATGTTCAGAAAGACTGGGTGGTGACTGTTGTTTGCAAGACGGCAAGTAGCAAAACATCTCGTGGACTTTATGCAAGTGCCAATGTTGGTGGAACTACAGGTTTCGGTACAAAGTCTACGAGTCTTATGACTTGTACAGGTACTGTTACAGAGGCAGGTAATGTAACTTTGACTACTACTGATGGTGGTTTGTTGATTTACAGCATCTCTGTGAAAGACCCAAGTGCCGTTGAGCCAGAGCCTGTTGACCCAGATGCAGGCAATAAGGTAAACAATGCAGTTAGCCGTGATACTTATAAGAATCAGATGTTTGTAACTACAAACAGTGGTTCTGTAAAGTATTACAATACAGAGGATTTGAGCAAGGTAACTTTTGAGGGTGACAAGACCATCGTAGTTCCTGCTAAGACAGGTGCAGAGAATGATGAGTTCAATGCTACTGTAAAGGAGTTGAGCTTTGCCAAGGCTGCAGAGCGTGGTGAGAGTGGTGAGGTAACCGAGAAAGGTATCACTATCACTGAGAGCAAAGGCTGGCAGGAGAGTGCTTACGCTAAGTGGACTCTACTTTCTGATGCTAAGAGCTACAATGTATATGTAAAGGGTGGTCAGTATGCTGACTATACCAAGGTAGACCAGCAGCTTGTTCGTAACTACGGTTCTTATGGTCGTGTGGATGTTGTTGGTTTGAAGGCTGGCAACTATTCTTTGAAGGTTGTTGCTGTCGATGCTAATGGTGCAGAGACTTCAGCTTACGGTATTGCCGACAATTTGAAGGTTGTCAACTACGATCGTCAGGGTTTTGCTCATAAGGGTATCAGCGATGGTGTCGGTGCTTACAACAATGACGGTACTTTGAAGGCTGGTGCTAAGGTTCTCTATGTTACAAAGAATACTTTCACTACTATCAAGGCTTCTTTGAACGGTGAAGAATATACAGGTATTGGTAATATCCTTCTTGCCAAGCAGAAGGGTAAGGATGAGACTCCTCTTGCTGTTCGTGTCATTGGTGAGATTAAGACTGCTAATGCTGGCGATCAGCTTAAGACTGACCAGAAGGGTCTCTTGTTGAAAGGTAATAGTGCAACCACAGTCATGAATGTTACCATCGAGGGTATCGGTGATGATGCTTGTTTCAATGGCTTCGGCTTGGGAATCATCAATGGTACAAATGTTGAGGTTCGTAATATGGCCTTCTTCAATCAGGGCTCAAGCAACGACAACATGGAGATTAAGGGAACTCAGCACATCTGGGTTCACAACAACGACTATTTCTATGGTGAGAAGGGTAGCGGTGACCATGGTAAGGGTGATGGCTCTTTGGACTCTAAGGATGGTGCTTCTTTCTGCACATTCTCTTACAACCACTATCACGACACAGGTAAGTCAAACCTCTGTGGTATGAAGAAGGAAACTGTTGATAACCTGATTTGCTACCACCACAACTGGTTCGACCACTCAGACTCTCGTCACCCACGTGTACGTACATCTTCTGTTCATATCTGGAACAACTACTATGATGGCGTTGCTAAGTATGGTGTAGGTGTGACAATGGGCGCAAGTGTTTTTGTTGAGTCAAACTACTTCCGTAACACCAAGTATCCTATGATGATTTCTAAGCAGGGTACAGATGCCAAGGGCGATGGTACATTCTCTGGTGAGAATGGTGGTGTATTGAAAGCTTATGGTAATATCTTTGCAGAAAAGAGCAAATACTTTAGCTATATCACCTGGAAGAACTCTAACACCGATTTCGATGCTTACGAGGTAGATTCTCCTTCAGAGACAGTTCCTTCTTCTGTTGTAGCCAAGGCTGGTGGCACTTCTTACAACAACTTCGATACTGATGCTTCTAAGATGTATGCTTACACTCCTGATGCAGCTGTTGATGTACCTGCTAAGGTTACGGGTTTCTATGGTGCTGGTCGTTTGAATCAGGGTGATATTCATTATACATTCAACAATGCTACAGATGATGCAGACTATGGTCGTTGCGCAGGTCTCGATAATGTTCTTTCTTCTTACAAGACAGGTCTTGTAAATATCTTCGGTGATGAGAGTGCATCAAGTGGCGAGACAGGTTCTGGCTCTACTGGCGAAGGTGGCGAGACAGGTGGCTCTGGCTCAGGTACTGGTTCTGGCGAAGGTGGTAGCACTGGCGGCTCTACTGGTGGTTCAGAAGGTGGCAGCACAGTTACTCCTATTGAGGGTACAGTAATTTGCTCATTTGCAGGAGGTCAGGTTTCTAATAGTAGCTTTACTGTAGCGGGAAACTTTAAAAATAGTACAACTGGGGTATCAGTAGATGGGAATACTTATAAGGATTACCTCAAATTAGAATCTTCTGCAGGTACAGTATCTTTTAAGACAACAGCAAAAATGCAGATGACTTGTTATACTGGTGATACAAAGGCAAAATTAAAGATTGATGGTGCTGATGTTACTGGTGATACAACCAAGGGCGTTGTTACTGTAACTCTTGAGGCTGGTGATCATTCTATAGCCAAGGCTGGTTCTGGTTCTCAGTCTTTATATCTCATCAAACTTGTACCTGTAACAGAATAATAAACACATGTTTTCCCCAACGAGGGGGAAAGATAAATAATACTAAGGGCTGTCTCTTCTTGACGAGGACAGCCCTTTTTTCTCAAAGGAACAAATTAAACAAAAACTAATCCTATAATGAAACAAATTAACTCTACCGTTTCTGCACAGCTTAAGGCTGTTTGTCGTAAAACTCTCTTGGCTTCTGCTTTGCTCTGTGGCTTCTCTATGATGGTCAATGCACAGACCCAGGATGGTCGTGACTTCTCTTTGGATGGCTTCGCTGCCTATGAAGGTACTCCTGGTACCAACTGGTATCGTGTCGGAGGAACTACCGGTGGTGTTGGTGGCAAGGTGGTAAAGGCAGACAACTTCTCTCAACTGCAGGCCTATCTCCAAGCAACTGACCCATATATCGTTATTGTAGATCATGATATTACTACAGGCATCAAGTGCTATGTGGATGATCTGAGTACAGGTCGTTTGCTTGATGACCAGAGTGGTAAGTCTGGTGTGGAGTCAGTCTATGGCGAGCGCATTATGGTTGCTCCTAACAAGACTTTGATTGGTGTGGTGGATCCTGCAACAGGCAAGGCTCCTCTCTTTTCTCATATCACCTTCGTGATGCAGTCGGTTGATAACATCATCATCCGTAACTGCCGTTTCACCATGAAGGGTGTTCCTGTGCTCAAAACAGGTGAGAATAAGATTGTGGCTTGGCGTAATGGTGCGCAAGTAGAAGTGGGCGACCCTGACTGCATCGGGATTCAGGCTGATAAGGTAAGTGCCAAGACCAACTGGGGTGGACATATCTGGGTTGACCACTGTGAGTTCTTCAATGGTGGTGCAGCCAATAAAGACCGCTATGATGGTTTGCTCGACTGTAAAAACAATGTGCAGTGGATGACTTTCAGCTATAACTATTTCCACGACCATGACAAGAGCTGTCTTTTTGGTAAAGGTAATAGCGACATTTATGATGGTTGTCGTACTATTTCTTTCCACCACAATTTCTTCTACAACATCCAAGGTTCTCGTCTCCCTCAACAGCGAGGTGGTCATATGCATTATTATAATAATTATATGAAAGGGTGTCAGGATGGTTATCGCCTTAATGACCAGGCAACAGGTTACATAGAGGCTTGTTATTTTGAAGATACTAAGTCTCCTATCATGTCAAAGGGTGAAAAGGGTCTCCATGTCAACAAGACAGATGGTTATGATGTGATATTCAAGGGATGCTCCAACTTGTTGACTGGATATGACAATATTGATGGAGCAAAGATTAACGGTCATGTTACTTTGGCATCTTCCGATTGGGTGCCTACTCAGACAGCTCCTTCTTACACCCAGCATTATCTCGACAACACAGTGGATGTTCCTGCCATCTGCGAGAAGTATTCTGGTGCAGGCAAGGTAGAAATATGGAAGGCTTATACCGATGTACTTCCTACAGCAGATATAGCCGAGTTCGATCATGCCATCAAGAACTATAGTACTGCCAAGACTTATGATGCAGAAGGAAAGGAGATGTCGGGTGCCTCTACTACTGGCATCGAAATGTTCGATTATGCTGCTGCTCAGACAGCCATGGCCGAGTACTTCGACCTCTCTGGCAAGCGTCTGTCTGCTCCCGGTCATGGTGTCACCATCGTTAAGGCTACCGACGCTCAAGGTCATGTATCCGTCAAGAAAGTTGTGAATATGTAATTGAACTTTCACAAAGTGCTTTAAGTACGGGCTGAAAGCCCAAAAGCTCTTAGCCCAGGGCAGCGCCCTGGGTCTAATAGTAATCGGCAAGGCGCCCTGAAAGGGCAAAAGCTTTAAAACTTCAGGCACTGCATAAAGCTTTTGCCCTTACAGGGCGATAGGCTAACGCCCGTAACAACCCAGGGTGTTGCCCTGGGCTAAGAGCTTCTGCCCCTTCAGGGCGTGTGGAACATACTGGGGAAAGTTTAATTGAACTTTAAGTTGTGAATTTATAAAAAGATTGTATGGTGTTCCAACTCCGTTTGGTGTCATTAGTTTGACATCCTAATGAGGTTGGAACTTTTTTTCTTTGCCGTTATTAAGCATACCAAAATTGGTTTCAGTTTACTACCTTTGTTCGCAAGTGTGATGCTCTGCGGAGTACCTTATTTACTGATAGCTTACGATGTGCTTCTTTAGGAGATAACGATACGTAACTATAATTGACAGATACAAAAGAAAAGCGGGAAGACGCCTGTTGCGTCCTCCCGCCTGATGATTTTTTATAAGCTCTAAGTTTATTCTTGCTTGAATCCTTGTGTTATTCGTTCTTGAATCCATAACCATTCAAGAATCCACCTGTTGAAATCATATTAGGAGTGAATGGCCAGAGGTAAATAGGAGCCTTGACATAATCGTAGTCGTAGAAGAGATACTTATAATACTCGTCATCGTTGTCCACAAGATCCTTACCCCAATTAACCTTCGTGTAACCGGTGTCCTCAAGAGCTGCAGCTTCCTCATCAGAAACTTTTGTGAACAAGCCCTTGATGGCAAGGTTAGTCGTTGTCTTTGAGCCATAGCTCAATCCGTAAGCCTCCCAGTTATCATTCTGGCCACGCCATGAAGGATAGAGAATAGGGTCGCTTTCCTGACCCTCTGGGCACTGAGCTGTCAAACGATAGCCCTTCTCAGCCTTGGCATCTACACTCTTGGTGTAAATATATTCAGAGATGGTATTACCATTATCGAATGTATAATAGCCATTGGCCTCCAAGCCATCCAACATCTTGCGAGTAAGCTGTTTGATTTCGCGAATCTTCTCAGGAAGCAAACCTGTACGAATCAATGTGAAACGACGGTCGCCCTCGCCAGCAAACTCGAAGCCACGCTCATCGATGATGGCCTTGAGCAAAGAACCCTCTTTAGTGATAAAGCCTTCTACGTTAGCCTCAGCAGGTGTGTGGAATGCACGGTTACGAATCTTTGCGAGGTAAGTCTTAGCTTCTGCGCTGTTAGGATCAAGAGTAGCACAAGCCTCGGCGTAACCCAAATAGATTTCAGACAAACGCATATAAGGAGCATTGATACCAGAACGACGCTGATTAGCTGTCCAGATATTGCTCTGGCGATTCTCATCCCACTTGTTACAGCTGATACCACCACCAGCAGCCTTAGAGTTAGGCTTGAGAGGTATCAAGGTTTCATAGCCCTTACCCGTACTGCCAGTAACTGTACAAGATACATCACGGCGCAAGTCCTTAGGATCGAATACACCATAATAGAATGCAGGATTGATACGTCCCTGGCCATAGCTCTTACATGGGTAAGCATTCTTGCTACCACCGCTAGAAGGACGACCTAAAGAATATGGACGAGCATCATTGTTGATGATACCATCTGCTCCCTGTGTATAAGGCTCCTCGTAAATACTTTCATCAGCATAACCATCGTCTGCACCATGCAACTGCTGGAAGAAATACTGATAAGGGTTGCCATACACACGTCCTTGGCCATCAGTCTTACGAGGATCGGTATCATGGAACACAGCAGTACCAGGATTATCGATAGCCTTCTTAAAGTAAGTTTTGGCAGTCTCGTAAAGGTTGCGCCAATCAGAGCGACGACCATAAGTAGAACCATTGTTTTCTGTACCAATAGTCTCGAATGTCAAGGTGTTGCCTTGTCCATCCACACGCTTGATGTCGTTACGACGAGTCTGATAGCCACCAGCCTCAAGAGCCATACGGCCAATCAAACCATCCACGTATGTACGAGAATAATAGTTCTTAGCACTTGCTTCGTATGTTGGGCATTTTCCCAAGACATACATCAAAGGCTCCACCTTCTTCAACTGGTCGATACAAACATCATAGATTGAATCGCGAGAAGCCAAGCCCGATGCAACTACACCAAATGTAGATTGGAACTGAACATCACCAAAGTATTTGATAAGCTCACGATAGCAAGTAGCGCGAATAGCAACTGCCTCGCCATAGAGTTGGCTCAACTCTGTTGGCTCTGTCTGTTGCATCATCTGCTGATATTCAGAAGTCTTCTCAATAGCAGTTGTGATAGCATTACATCTACCAATAACAGAGAATAGACAACCATAAGTACCGCTTGTACCTTCCTTTTGATAAGAAAGCAAGCCATAGGTACCAGCCTCGGTTCCATTACGATAGAAGCCCTCAGGAATATGACGTCCAGGCTGATTAGAATAAGCCTCAGGATGGCGCATGATGTCAGAACCCGCAATATCCGCAGCATAATACAAGCCATCACCGAATATATGGCTACCAAATGCACCATGCATTTGGTATTTTGCACCATTAAGAGCAGCCTGAGCTGTGGTTATGTTCGAAAACACAAAGTCTGCATCATTGGTTGATGGCGATTTTGTCTCCAGATAATCGTTACATGAGGTGGCACCACCAAGGATACCTGCCGCACATAGAGCGATATATAAAAATCTATTTTTCATGTTAAAATTTAGTTTTATAGATTAGAATGCTAAGTTAAGGCCGAATGTCCAAGAACGCGTCTTAGGATAAGCCTGGTAATCATAGTTAGGTGTAGGGAATCCGTTGCTACCTGCGTTGATATCAGTGTTGACATCAGGATCGATTCCGCTATAACCCTTGATGCAGAAGAGGTTGGTTACAGTAGCATAGATACGGAGGTTGCTGATGCCGAGAGGCTTCATCCATGTCTTAGGGAATGTGTAACCGATAGAGAGATTCTGCAAACGCAAGTAAGAAGCATCCTCAATGAAGTCGCTTGTTACCAAACCATACTCGCAATATGGCAAAGCATACTTGGCGCCAGCATTCAATGTACGGAGTGCATCAGGATCGGTAACTGCATAGAGGTTGCCGTTGGTATCTACATCGTACATCTTCCAGCAGTCACCCAACTCAGAAAGGCGTGCTGAACCAAAGCCAATATCCTTGTTACCCATCATATCATGCATAACATTGGCATTGTAAACATCACCACCAATCTGGTATGTGAAGTTAGCATTGAAATCAAAGCCCTTATAACGGCCAGAGAGGTTGAAACCACCTGTATGCTTTGGCTTGGTCTTACCAATGATAGTAACATCTTCTGTTGTAACAGTACCATTATCATCTACATCGGCAAACTTATACATACCAGGGAATGCGGTTTGTCCTTCTGGAGTCTTGTAAGCCTTGGCGCAACCAGCTGAGTAGTTGCAGACCTTGTTGTCAGGAACACTTTCCTTCAAAGTCCAAACACCATTTACAACGTTGAAGTCGTCTACAGTATAATAGCCCAAAGACTTGTAACCCTGAATCAAACCAACAGGCTGTCCTTCGCGGATAATGTAGTCGTAGTTAGGCAAACGCATGGTAGAACCCCAGTTGGTATGGGTATCAGCCAAGACACCATCAAAGAGTTCGTCTACATTGTTGTGGTTGTAGTTGTAGGTCATGCCAAATGTCAAGCCCCAATCCTTCTTGTTAACAATGTCATAGCTCAAAGCAAGCTCAATACCCTTGTTAGAAGTCTTACCTACATTCTGGAACTGCCAGTCATAACCAGCAGATGTATCAACAGGCACCTTCATCAAGATGTCCTTTGTGGTATTCCAATAGAAATCCAAAGATCCACGCAAGCGACCATCCCAGAAGCCAAAGTCGAGACCTAAGTTGCGAGAAATGGTTGTCTCCCACTTCAAGTCAGGATTTGCCATAATGTCACCAGGCTTATAGGTTGTAACTTGCTGACCATTTACCTCGATAATCTCTTCTTCCCATATTGTTTCAAACAAAGAAGCATCAATATCATCGTTACCAGATGCACCGACAGAGAGACGCAGTTTCAAGTTGCTCAACCAATCCTGTGTACCCTTCATCCAAGGCTCATCAGAGATACGCCAAGCAGCAGCGGCTGCAGGGAAGTAACCCCAGTGATGGTTAGGAGCGAACTTAGAGCTACCATCAGCACGGAATGTAGCTGTGAAGAGGTAACGGCCTAAATAAGAATAGTTGGCACGGCCAAACCAAGAAGTGGTATGACTTGGTATCGAGATTTCTGATTTATATGTATCAGGCTTGTTGGCTGCATTGGGGTCTTGATGAGAACCACCAAGATGACCAAAGGCTGTCTTCATGTCCCAACCCAATGGATAGCCATATCCATCGAATGTAGTTGTGGTCGACTTGCTTGACAGCACCTCATTACCAACCAAGAAGTCCAGTTTATACCCCAGTTCGGGATAAGAAATAGTTCATAAAAAAGTTGGTAGTCTCATAAA
>OGOP01002767.1_pt1 | contig 10462 bp, 7 predicted proteins | sample 1552591 | NCBI WGS metagenome assembly OGOP01 (sample SAMEA2580120, study PRJEB22360) | human gut metagenome | biome: human gut; feature: human-associated habitat; material: faeces | place: Denmark | collected 2008/2010 | reverse complement strand
CATAATAATGCGTATCCATAAAGGATAATTCGGTATCTTCATATAATGGATTCTGCTTTAAGTCAAGACGTGGAGAATCAATGTGGGCGCACAGGATATTCATTCCTTCGGTAAGCGGCTGCTTTCCAATCTGGAAAAGAGCAATTGTCTTACCCATGCCGACACCATATACTTTATCTCCTGCTTTTAAGCGGGTTCCCTGTGCAATCAGTTTATTAAGATCCTGATAGCCGTGACTTTCCGCTTCTTTGATAAAATACTGCGTACACTCACGTTCTGTCTTACATTTACTTAAAAATTCTTTATACTCTTGCGCGAGAACTTCTACATTCTTATCGTCCTCTTCTGTATAACTAAGCCATGAATTTTCTCTCATAACATTACACCTCCATAAACGATTTTATTATATCCCAAGAAGCGTTCTGGGTCAATCCGGTGCGTGTCTAAAAACTCGTTCATCTGCAAGACAGCGCATCACAAAGAATTTCTGCGAGCCGCTCAGTATCCACCTTTTTTTTCTTACCCTTTACTGTCAGCAAGATATTACTCTGCCTGAATACTTCCCTGCAAATCTCTGTCATCCGCTCTGTTGTAACCCGGCGATAAGATTCCGTTCGCTCCTCAATGTCTTTATAGTATACGTCAAGAATATGTCCTTCATAAGCTCTCACCCAGTTAAATTCCTCCGTATCATCTAAAAGGAACCCCGCATTATCTACATAATGAGGAAGAACATAGGAAAGTTCATCTGTTATGCCCTCTTTCATGGACTTCAACACTTCTACAACCGTCTCCACAGAATCATAAAGATGCTTTGGCAACACTTCATAAGTGAGTGTCATCTGCCCGATATTATTATAATGCTGGAAACATGGGTCATAACTATATACATAGCCCTTTTTCTCTGAAAGTTCCTGATGAATCTTACAGAACTCACCCTCAAATAAAATATCAAACAGCAGATTTTTCTCTGCTAATGTATAATTTGACGCATTAATGTCTACTGAAAAGCAGACACACGTTTTCTTACTGTTTTTCACATACACTTTTGGCTTTCTTGCAAAAAAGCGTTTCGGAACCGGAGCGAGATTCTTCCGTTCTTTTTTCATTACAGTAAGTGGGTAATTTTCCATAAGCTTTGTTACAGTTACAACTGCTGTTTCTGGATAATTGCCGCTTATATAAAAGAAAATATTATTGGAAGAAAGTACTTCTTTTTGAAATTTACGAAGCTGTTTCCCTTTTATTTTATCTAATGTTTTTTTCTTTCCGGTAATTGTCCGCTCTAATGAAGTATTTTTCCACGCAATCTTTTTTGTAAAATAACCAAGGCTGCTTTCCTCATCTTCCTCACGGATTTCTGCCTTGATGCGCTTTCTTTCTGTATCAATCACTTCTTCCGGAAGAGTAATCGGTTCAAAAATCCCGGTCAGAATCTCCGCTGCCTCCTCAAAATGTGCCGGTGCTCCCGTGATAATAAACTGAATAAATTCTTCATAAGTGGAAGCATTAAAATCAAGCCCGCACCGGTCTAAAGTCTGGTACAGATTCTCTCCCATCTGATAATGAATGTTTTTAAATACAATATGCTCGAAAAAATGAGAAATTCCGTTATTCTCCTTTGTCTCAAACAGCGAACCTGCCCGCACATAAAGGCACAGGCAGAAGCTATGAATATTTTCATTTTTGTCGTGAAATACAGATACTCCCTGCGGAGTAATATGTTCTCGTTCCATCAACACCTCCAAATTTCATTTATTTTCTTCTTCGGTCACATCGACCGTTTTGAATTCGTCCTTTTCTAAGGTTGTAAAGTCCATTTCTGGCAGTTCCGGATGGACTTCTTCTGGCTGTTCTTCCATATCGATAATAAACGATACAAGAAGCGTATCTTCGTTGACTTCTTCTCCATCTTTGACATAGATTTTATCAACGGTACCATTTACTTTGGAAATGACAGTTGTCTCCATCTTCATCGCCTCAATAACCATAAGTGGCATATTTTTCGTTACACGATCACCTTCTTTGATTCGGATATCACAGATTGTTCCCGGTAAAGTTGCTCCAAGATGACCAGGATTTTTCGGATCTGTCTTTAATCTGCGGTCCGCCTTCACTTCAAAATGCTTGTCAAGAATCTTTACCTCCCGAAGGAATCCATTTACTTCAAACTGTAAAATGCGGTATCCTTTCTCATCGGGTTCTGACTTACCGACAAACTTAATTAATGTATCATTGCCTTCCTCAATCTGGATAGTTGTCTCTTCACCTGGACGAAGCCCATAGAAATACACATGACTTTCTAACTTCGATACATCATTATATGCCTGGAAATGCTCACAATAGTCCTCATATACCTTCGGATAAAGGGCATAACTTAGCACTTTCTGCTCCATGACTTCCGGCTGTTCCATCGATTCCATGTAATAGTTTTCGCGAAGATGCCTGCCGATTGCCTCAAAATCCACATCGGGAAGTAAACTTCCTGGACGCACCGTTATCGGTTCCTGTCCTTTTAATACAATGCGCTGTAATTTTTCTGGAAAACCACCTTCTGGCTGTCCTAATGCCCCCTTAAAATATTGTACAATAGAATCTGGATAAGACAAGTCTTTTCCTTTCTCTAAAATATTATCTTTTGTCAGATCATTTTTCAACATAAAAATTGCCATATCTCCTACAACTTTTGAAGTCGGGGTTACTTTAATGATGTTGCCAAGCACCTCATCTGCTTCTTTATAAAGACGCTTAATATCATTAAAATCATTACCTGCACCCATTTCTTTGACCTGTGCAGCAAAGTTAGAATACTGACCTCCCGGAATCTCGTATTTATAAATTTCCGGATTTGGGGAGTCCATATCACTCTCAAATGGCTTGTAAACCTTTCGCTCATGCTCATAATATTCATTTAAAACAAGGAGACCATCCGGATCAATTCCGGTATCCCGCTTCGTTCCTCTTAATGCCTCCACCAACGCATTCATGGACGGCTGGCTCGTAAGGGAACTCATTGAACCAATCGCACAGTCTACAATATCAGCTCCAGCTTCTGCTGCCATCAGATAGGTTGCGATTCCATTTCCCGTTGTATCGTGTGTGTGTAAATGAATCGGCACACGGACTTCTTCCTTTAATGCGGTAATTAATTCTTTTGCTGCATACGGTTTTAGCAGGGAAGACATATCTTTTAACGCAATAACGTGACAGCCCATCCTCTCTAACTGTCTTGCCTTTTTACAGTAATAATCAATTGTGTATTTTGTTTCTTTTGGATTTAAAATATCTCCCGTATAACAGATAGCCCCCTCGACTACCTTGCCAGTCTTTAACGCTTCTTCTACCGGAAGTTTCATATTTTCTATCCAGTTCATGCTGTCAAAAATACGGTAAATATCTACGCCGTGGTCACTGGATACCTTGATAAACTTTTTGATAACATTATCCGGATAGGTGCTGTAGCCGACAACATTGGAAGCACGAAGCAGCATCTGAATCATCACATTTGGCATACGTTCTCTTAAAATATCCAGTCGTTTCCATGGGGATTCCTTTAAGAAACGGTATTCTGTATCGTAAGTTGCACCGCCCCACGCTTCGATAGAATAAGCATCCTTTAAATACAGATTCGTTGCTCTTGCCGCTCCTGCCACTTCTTTTGTACGCATTCTTGTTGCAAGAAGAGACTGCTGTCCGTCACGCATTGTCGTATCGGTGACATAAAGTTTGTCACTTCGATACACCTTTTGGGTAAATTCCTTTGCCCCAAGTCTTAAAAATTCATCTCTTGTTCCAAACAGTTTCCGTTCCGTATCAATAACAGGAACCTTTCTATTCTCAAGAAACGGCTTTGGTCCTGGATTGACATTCACCATCTTATTGGCAAGAAACTCCAATATTTTTGTTGTTCGGTCTAACTTGTAATGCAGTTCAAACAGTTCCGGAGTCTCTTCTATAAAAGTAGTAAAGCACTTTCCTTTATGAAATGTTTCATGATTTAATACGTTAATCAAAAATGTAATATTGGTCTTTACTCCGTGAATCCGCAGTTCTTTTAATGCACGCACAGACTTGTGAATCGCATTCTCAAAAGTACGGTCATGGGAAATGACTTTTACAAGTAAGCTGTCATAGTGTGGTGTAATGACAGCTCCCGTATAAGCGGTTCCTCCATCCAGACGGATTCCACCACCCGAACCAGAACGATATAAATCAATCTTTCCCGTATCTGGCAGGAAATGATTTGCCGGGTCTTCTGTTGTTACTCTTGCCTGCAGGGCGTAGCCAGTACATTTGATTTCATTTTGTGAATAAATGTGAATCGTTGGGGAATTTAACGGATACCCTTCTGCAATTAAAATCTGACAGATCACAATATCAATTCCCGTCACCATTTCTGTCACGGTATGTTCTACCTGAATACGTGGATTCATTTCAATAAAATATGGATGCTCCTCCTCATCTACCAAAAATTCCATCGTTCCAGCATTCGTATATCCGACTCTTCTGGCAAGTCTTTTTGCCGAATCCAAAATCTTCTTTCTCGTCTCTTCCGAAATCGACCATGCTGGTGCAAACTCAATGACCTTCTGGTTTCTTCGCTGCAAGGAACAGTCTCTGTCATAAAGATGGACGATATTTCCATAATTATCGCCAAGAATCTGCACTTCGATATGCTTTGGATGAATGAGATACTTTTCTATAAAAAGCTTCGCCTCTCCAAAAACTCGTTTGGATTCATTCCGTGACTTTTCAAATGCTTCTTCCATCTCCTCCTGACTTTGTACAATACGCATTCCTCTGCCACCGCCGCCATTACTCGCCTTTAACATAACAGGATAGCCAATCTCATCCGCGATTTTCATTGCCGTATCCACATCATGAATAATAAAATCACTGCCGTCAATAATTGGAACCTTACTCTCCTCTGCCGCTCTTTTTGCAGAAATCTTATCCCCCATAATGTTCATTGCCTCTACATTCGGTCCGATAAATACAATATCATTTTTCCGGCAGGCTTCGGCAAACTCCGGATTCTCCGATAAAAATCCGTATCCGGGATGAATCGCATCCACCTTTTTCTCCTTCGCAATCCGGATAATTGTAGGAATATCTAAATATGCATCCACCGGCCCTTTATCTGGATTTAACGGATATGCCTCATCTGCTTTTGTACGAAAAAGTGCATACCTGTCCTCTTTAGAATAAACAGCTACTGAGCCAATCCCTAACTCACTCAATGCCCGAAATACACGAATCGCAATCTCTCCTCTGTTTGCGACAAGCACTTTTTTGAACTTCTTTACTTCCATAATCATAACCCATCCTCCAAAACTGCAATATTTTTCACTCAGAAGTTATACAAGTTTCAAAACAAATAAAAATCCCCCGTATTCAAAACCTTATTATTTAGTATACCTGTATATTTTTACAAAAACAAGGTGATTTTCTGGCATTATATATACATTTTTTCTAACCCATGCTATACTATTTAGAGATTTAGGAGGAGGATAACAATGGATGTGAATAATTTTTTGCAGTCAGAAGCGACCCAGTTCGTCGGTACCGCTGCGGCAAATACTATCGGTCTTGTCATTGGAACGATTCATGAAGATATCAAGGAACTTCTTGAGATTCCCGATGAATATCAGGCCATCAGTATTGTATCTTCCCGAACCGGAACTGTCGCACAGGCGATTGCGATTGATGACGCAGTAAAAGCAGTAAATGCAAAGCTGCTCCGTTTTGAGATGGCAATTGATGCTGGTAAGCAGTGTGGACAGGGATGTCTCTTCGTCCTCGGTGCAGAGAACATTTCCGATGCCAGAAGGCTTGTTGAGATTGCGTTAGAGCAGATTGATTACTGGGCTGCCTGCATCTATGTGAACGAAGTGGGGCATATGGAATCTCACGTCACTCCACGCGCCGGAGAGATTTTACATCAGATATTTGGTACACCACTTGGCAAGGCATTTGGCGTTATCGGTGCTGCCCCAGCAGGAATCGGCATTGTTGCCGTTGACCAGTGCATGAAAGCCGCACCTGTCGATATCGTCTGGTATGGCTCCCCATCCCATAACCTTACGATGATGAATGAATTTTCTGCTGGTATTTCCGGCGATGTTTCTGCTGTTCAGAAGGCATTGGAAGCGGGTAAGGAAGTCGGTTGTGAACTGCTTCGTGTGTGCGGTATCACACCAATTTCTATCACGAAAGTTCATGAAGTCTGTGGAACAGATTATGTGAAGGAAAGTTATACACCGACAAGGAAGAGTAGAATATAGCTATTATTTTATAATGGCTTTACAGATATGCAACAAAATTCATAGAAAGGGTTGGGATTATTTATGAAAGTATTACTTTTAAATGGAAGTCCACATCCAAATGGATGTACTTTCCGCGCACTCTCTGAAGTAGAAAAGACACTTCAGCAGGAAGGCATCGAAACAGAATTTTTCCATATCGGCACTGAAGCGATCCGAGGCTGCATGGGCTGTGGTATGTGCCGTAAGAACAAGCTTGGAAGATGTATCTTTGGTGAAGATGCTGTTAACGTAGTTATCAAAAAAATGGAAGAATGTGATGGACTAATCGTTGGCTCCCCTGTACATTACGCCGGAGCAAGCGGTGGAATCACTTCTTTCCTTGACCGTATGTTTTACTCTACCGGTGGGTTTGCCTACAAACCGGGAGCTGCTATCGTAAGCTGCCGTCGTGCCGGTTCTACTGCCGCTTTAGAACAGCTGAATAAATATTTTATGATGAACAATATGCCACTTGTTCCTTCTGCTTATTGGAATATGGTTCATGGCAATACTCCTGAAGAGGTGGAGCAGGATTTAGAAGGGCTTATGGTCATGCGTACTCTGGGACGAAATATGGCGTGGATGCTTAAATCTATTGATGCAGGAAAGGCGCATGGAATTTTGACTCCGGCGGCGGAACCGAAGACTCGGACAAATTTTATTCGGGAATGTGCACCGGTGAAAGCGGAAGCAGAAGAGAAGAATTTTGCTCCTTATTTTATCTCTTATAATAAGGTGAATAAAGCATATCAGGAGGAGGATTAGATTCTGGCTGCCTCAAGCAGAAGAGACGCCCTCAGGAAATAAAATACACTATATTTGTGACTTTAGTCGCGGCGTGTTGAATACTCGCTTTAACGCTCGTATCCAACACTTGCTCCGAGGTCACAAATATAGTGTATTTTATTCCCTGAGGGCTGTCTTTGGCTGTTGAAGTAACGTCAGAATCTATGTTTGAAGGATTCATGAATTACCCAGCAGGCTGCAGCCAAACATTCCTTATAATATAAATGCTGATATAATGTGAGGGACGTTCCTTTACTATAATACAAAAATCAATATCACTGGTAGATTTATAATCTCCTCTTGCATAGCTGCCAAAAATGCCAATCTCTTCATAATCAAGATTATAACTCTGTATGGTAGAAAGACATTTTCCAAACGTTCTTCCATTGCTTCCATTACATTCTGAGAAACCCGCATAATCTCACCTCAACAATCTAGATTTTGCACTTGTATATTGTCATAATTTCCTAAAACATACAATGTCATCTTATATTTGAAAGTATTTTTTTCATGGCATTTTCTATATAATAACTACTTCTTCTATTTCCTCCTCCAAATTTTCCTGTCCCCAGGCCTTCATTTGTCCTTTCCCGAGAATTTTATACAGGCGGATGCTGTCTTCTCCTTCTTCTATGTAAGTGGGGAGTTCTTTTATTAGTTTATTATATTTTTCTTTTGTAATCATCATTTCAAAGGAAGATTTCTGCACTCTGATTCCATAACCAAGTAAATATTGGGAAAGTTTTAGTCTTTTTTTATTATCGACAATATCGTAAATGACTAAAACGAAGTATCTTTCTGATTGGAATTCTTCTATTGTATCAAAATAGTATTCTTCATTTAAATCATCCATATCATCGAATTCGAACTGGCTCATAAAAACTCGCATCCTCCATCTCAATGGCTTTTGCTAATTGGTTTACCTGTAATTGAATGGCTTTTCGGAAACTGACGGCATAGTCGATGTAGGAGAGATATTTTACAGAAGTTTGCAATTTTTTCTCCAGTTTATTTAAATATTTCTTTAAACCATTTTTCTGGATATAGATTCCTGGCTCATCTAATCTGGTCGTAAAATCATCTAAGGCTATTTCATGTCCATTTATCATGCTCATTACTGTAGAATCTACAATAATTGCCCTCCATTCTTCCATTAAATCGCTGGCTAATGTAGGGTGTTTTTCTGCGTCTCTGTGCATAAAGCCAAAGTATGGATTTAATCCTTTCGTTTCGATTTTACAATAGACTTCATTCATGAGGATGGAGTATCCCAGACTAAGCATGGAATTGAATTCATCCAATGGCGGCCGTCTGCTTCTTCCCTTAAATTGAAATGGTTTGTCAACGCATTGTGCCAGACCTTTAAAGTAGTACTTTGCTCCCTGTCCTTCATAACCGATAATCTCCGGGATACTGTCGCATCTGAAAACTTTTGCCCGGCAGACACTTAGCATTTTTTGAATTTCGTCTAATTGTAGGCCTTTACTTTTTTCGTAACGACGAAGGACTACGCTTTGATTTCTTAATTTAGCATCAATAATTCGCTTTGCTAATTTTATGGAAAATTCTGTATCATACAAAGCACTTTGTTTTCTCTGTCTTGCCACATTAATATGTCCTGTAGATTGAAGTCGTCCAAAGTAGACTCCGCCTTTTGAAAAGTAAGAAACAGGGATTCCTCTTTTCAAACATTCTTCAGTACATTGTGTTGTCATCTGTGATTTTCCCATGATCGTGATTGCTTCTAAGGATTCGATTGGGAGGGAGCGCTTCATTCCATCTGCGTACTTTATAGTGCATCTACATCCATCAATGCCAATGACTGCTCCGTTTTCATTAATGTAGAGTAAGCTCATTTGAGTCTCCTTTCTTTAATGGAGATTTTCTGGTGGTGTTTGTCCCCTTATGGGGTTCTCTTATCTAAGTGTATCAAGCTACAATGGAATAGTGAACTGAGAGAAAGGGGTTCCGTCCCCTCACGGGGACTCTTCTATCTAAATAATTAGCTGAGTGATTGTAATTAGTGTCATGGACAGGGGTTCCGTCCCCTCACGGGGACTCTCTTATCTAAACTCTGGGATGTAAATGTTAGCTTAATTTTGGAAACCGTTTCCGTCCCCTCACGGGGACTCTCTTATCTAAACTATTATACCCTTGCCTCTATGGTCGAAAATTATGTAGAGTTTCCGTCCCCTCACGGGGACTCTCTTATCTAAACTATTATACAGATTTTGAAGAAATTTTATTATAAGATTGTTTCCGTCCCCTCACGGGGACTCTCTTATCTAAACAGGTAGACATGGCATATATAGTTATCCAAGATTGGATGTTTCCGTCCCCTCACGGGGACTCTCTTATCTAAACAGGATTCTGTAGTTATTTGTTCATTACTTCATGACCGTTTCCGTCCCCTCACGGGGACTCTCTTATCTAAACAAATATTGGCTTTTTTGAAGAAAAATGAATCTGCGTTTCCGTCCCCTCACGGGGACTCTCTTATCTAAACTAAGATATGCACAGGAGCAGGAAAACAGACAGTATGTTTCCGTCCCCTCACGGGGACTCTCTTATCTAAACTAAATATCCCTATTTTTGTTGATGATAGCGAAAGTCTTGATTGTTTCCGTCCCCTCACGGGGACTCTCTTATCTAAACAAGGCTCAGATTACAATATGCCAACGCAAAAATCGTTTCCGTCCCCTCACGGGGACTCTCTTATCTAAACTTGTATCAATCTTATATGGCTGTATCTCAACGTATAAGTGTTTCCGTCCCCTCACGGGGACTCTCTTATCTAAACCAGGACATTAAAGACGGCGTAATCAAAGCGTTAAACTGTTTCCGTCCCCTCACGGGGACTCTCTTATCTAAACGTTGCAGTCGTGAACGGTAAACAGAAAGATTTGTTGGGTTTCCGTCCCCTCACGGGGACTCTCTTATCTAAACTAACTCGTCAATCCTGTTTAAATTAAAAATTAAATAATAGTTGATTCAACTCATGCAAATTCAATGTTTCATCATGTATCAGCAAGAGAAGAATTGATAAGACAAACAAAAGAACTTAGAAAATCAGTATATAAGATTGATGAATCAATGAAGATAAACTGCCTAAAAAAATAGAATCATCAGATTTATTAGAAGAACAAATTGAATACACAAAAGAATTACTAAAAGTTGTTAAAGAAGATGGAAGATTTACTACACTTCTAGGAATAAAAGAACAAATAAAATTATTTAGAAGAAACCATGAACGATACTGAAATAGAATTAGAATATTAAAAAGATCAAGATGAAAAAGTGGGACATAAAACTGCTAATACATCATTTTTTGTATACAAAACACATATAGCTATAACACCAGAAAGAATTAT